>Ga0209541_10004314_pt1 | contig 25308 bp, 25 predicted proteins | sample RifCSPlowO2_01_FD_184027 | JGI IMG/M metagenome (GOLD analysis project Ga0209541, IMG submission 184027) | Groundwater microbial communities from Rifle, Colorado - Rifle CSP2_plank lowO2_0.1 (SPAdes) (version 2) | ecosystem: Environmental > Aquatic > Deep subsurface > Groundwater | place... | reverse complement strand
CGTTGAAACCGTGGAACAATTCGACCAAGCTTACAGGAGCGTAAAAGATAAGATTACACTGATTTGAAAATTTCCTGCAGAATGGGAAGGACATCACGCATATCATCAACCTTGTAATCCGGCTTTGAGTCTTTAAGTGCTTCTAACTTCTCTGCTTCGTCCTCTCCATGAATATAAAGAATAGTTTTGGTGCCCGCTCTTTGACCTGCAGTAACGTCAGTGTCTTTATCTCCCAAAAAAACACTGCGAGAAAGATCTATGACCAATTCACTGGCAGCTGTAAGAAGAAGACCGGGTTTTGGTTTTCTACAATCACAATCTACTTTGAGTGAAGCAACAATTGCGTTGGTTGAGTGAGGACAAATATATGTTTTGTTAACGTATGCACCTTTCTCTTTGAGAAGCTCGTGAACTCTCGCTTCAATGGCGTCGGATGTTTCCTGGGTCATTTTCCCTTTGGCAACCCCGGGCTGGTTTGAAATTTCAATTACTGGAATCCCATTTGTATTTGCCCAAGAAATTACTTCCTCGATTCCATCGACAAGCACTACATCTTCCGGGTGCTGTGGGGAATCCCAGTCATATGAGTATTTAACCATCCTACTCATAATTCCGTCGCGGTCAGTAAAAAGGGGCCCCTCTTTGTGTTGGCTTCGAATTAGTTCAGTCATTTGTGCATTCTAGAGATTTGCAATAACTTTTGCTCCTTCCATATCAAAATGGAAAAATAGCTCAGTTAAACCTTCATTTTTCATTGCCAGTCTTAATCTGCCTTTATTTCTAGGGCAGCAAAAAAGCAAAAATCCCCCCCCGCCGGCACCCATAATCTTGCCGCCGAGTGCCCCGTTTTTAATACCTAACTCGTACAGTTGGTCAATTCTCGAAGAGCTTATTGAGGTTGACAAGTTACGTTTAGTCATCCAGTGCTTGTGCATGAGCTTTCCAAAGGAACTGATGTTCTCCTCCAAGAGTGCTTGTTCTATATCTTTTCCGATAGATTTAATTAAGTGCAAGTTCTCTATCACTCTTTTATCGTTGTTTTTAGTTTTTATACTTTGACGTTTTAATATTTGCTGTTCCTCTCGCCTGATTCCTGTATAAAAAATCAACAGACTGTTTTCCAAATCTCCAATAAAGGAAGGAGACAGCGGAAGCGGCCTGATCTTTACCTCTCCTTTTTTATTAATTTTAAATTTAGTAATACCACCAAAGGCTGCAATATATTGATCCTGTTTGCCCACAAATCTTTTTAGTTTGTTAATTTCAATTCTGCAGGCTTCCTCTGCAAGGTTTTGATCTGAAATATGCTCGCGCTTAAGAGTATGGAGAGCTTTAAGAAGGGCTACAAGGTAGCTTCCTGACGAGCCCATTCCTACCCCAGCAGGAAGGTCAGCAAATGAATTAATCTCAATTGAGTCTTTAATCTTAGTCAAGCGTAGTGCTTCGCGAACTAAATCATGCCTAACTTCACCCACAGTGTTAACTATTTCTGTTTGGGTATATTTAACTCTTATTAGTTTGTCTACAATAGGCCGATTAATAGTTATATACATATAACGGTTAATGCTTGCCGAGATAAACTCTCCGCCAAACTTGGAATAATAAGAAGGAAGATCCGTCCCCCCTCCACCTATCGGGACACGAAAAGGAGCTCTGACTAAAATCATACCATATCATATATATTTGATTCAGTACTTGCAATGTTGAGGACAAGACGCGAGAATATGGCCAGTGAAAATTGCAGTCTTGGGGTTATGGCATTCGGGTGAAGTTTACAGCGCTTGTTTGGCTGACTTAGGTTATGAAATTATTGGAATTGATGAAAATACTAAGACAGTCAACAATCTAAACCATGGAACTGCACCGCTGGCTGAACCAAGGTTGGAAAGTATAATTAAAAAAAATATAAAAAAGGGGCGGCTAAAATATTCGACCGACTTCAGTTTGCTTTCTGCATGTGACGTAGTCTGGGTAACAGCAGATACTCCTCTTGAAAAAGAGGCTCAGGGCGATTTGAGCAAGATACTTACTTACATCAAAAAATCACTTCCCCATTTGAAGAAAGGTGTTTTGATAATTATCTCAAGTCAGTTACCTGTTGGAACATCTGCAAAAATAATTAAGTTTGTAAGTGCTAGTCGAAAAAATTTTAAATTTGACTATGCTTATCAGCCGGAAAATTTACGATTAGGAGAGGCCATCAACAATTTTATGAAGCCCTCAAGGATAATTATTGGAATGGATAATCTCAAACGCAGAAAAGAGATAACTAACATTTTTAGAAAACTGAAAACCAAAATACTGATAATGAATGTCGCCTCAGCGGAAATGGTTAAACACGCCACAAACGCCTTTTTGGCCACCTCATTGTGTTTTATTTATGATATTGCCGACGTCTGTGAGGAAGTTGGTGCCGATGTCACTGAAGTCTCCCGAGGTCTTCGTGCAGACGAAAGAATTGGTGAGGGTGCATATTTGGATGCGAGTGCCGGATTTTCCGGGGGGCATCTAGAAAGAGAGCTCAATTACTTACGCAAAGTTGCCGGTTCAAAAAAAATTAACTTGCCGGTGATAGCTTCTGTTGTAAGAAAAAACAACGAACGCAGAAAGATTGTATTTAGGAAAATATCCCCTCTATTAGGATCATTTAAAAACAAACGGGTAACTTTTCTCGGCATAACTTACAAAAGCGGCACACCAACACTGACAAGTTCTTTGCCAATTAAGTTGGCAAAAGAAACGCTACTCAAGGGTTCAAAAATTAATCTTTGCGACCCCTGGATTAACGAAGATGAAATAACGAAAGAGATTGCGACAGGAAAATATAGTTATTTTGCAGATCCATACAAATCAGCTAGGTTAAGTCATGTTATAATCTGCATTACTCCATGGGAAGACTTAAAAAAGCTAGATTTTAGAAAGATTTCAAGTCTAATGGCCAGTCCAAAAATATTTTTTGACGCCCGAAACTATTTTTCTAATATGAAAGACGCTATGGAGAGTGCAGGTATAAAATATATTGGAGTTGGACGATGAAAAAGACTAGTTTTGCGCTAATCGGTGCAGGTAAAATGGGTACCAGATGGGCGGGCGTAATATCAAAGTATGCCGGTACCGAACTTGTTGCTATTGTTAACCCTGACCTGAAAAAAGCCCAAGAGCTTGCAGAAAAGACCCCTCACTGCACTGCAACTTCTGATATTAAGGATGTATTAAAAAATAAAGAAATAGATGCTGTATTAATTGCTACCACACACAACTACTTATCCCCCATCACTTCTTCCGCGCTTACCGCAGGCAAGCATGTTCTTTGTGAGAAGCCGGGCGCAATTAAATCAGAGCAGATTAAGAAAAATATTGAATTATCCAAAAGGATGGGCTTGGTCTACAAGATTGGATACAACTACCGTTTCCACGACGGGTTTATTAAAGCCAGACAATTTTATAAAAAGGGATATATCGGCAAAATACTGTTTGTCAGGGCACGGCACGGTTTTGGCGGAAGAGCAGGATACAACAAGGAATGGCGCTTAGATAAAAAAATAGGAGGGGGTGGGCACCTGCATGATCAGGGTGTCCATCTTATTGATATGGCAAGATCCTTTATCGGAAAGGTTGAAAAGGTACGTGGTTTCATGGCTGATTCATACTGGAAAGCAGGAACGGAAGATAACGCCTTTGTACTTCTTCAAGGTGAAAACAATGTCATTGCCTCCATCCACAGCAGTTTGACCCAGTGGAAAAGACTCCACAGTTTCGAAATTTACGGCACTAAAGGGTATTTGTCGGTAGAGGGATTGGGTATGAGGTATGGAGACGGCGAAAAGTTAATAGTCGGTAGACGCACAAAAAATCCTGACACTGTGAAGGAGAAGATAATTATTTGTAATCCAATAGCAGACAATTCGTTAGTTTACGAACTTAAGGAATTTGTTTCTGCTGTAAAGCACGGTACCCCATTAGATCCAACACCTTTGGATGGTTATGAAACTTTAAAAATCGTAGAAGAAGTATATAAAACTAACAAACTATAATGAAAGCAATGATATTAGCAGCAGGCCAAGGCATGCGAATGCGGCCTTTAACCTTAACAACTCCCAAGCCTCTGCTTCCTGTCAACGGTAAACCTATTATCGACTATATTTTTGACTCCCTCCCCCTTGAAATTGATGAAGTTATTATTGCAGTACTTTATTTGGGCGATAAATTAAAAAAACATTTTGGTAGTGAAAGAAGAGGCAAACAGATTAGATATGTTCAAGGTTCTGAAAAAGGTACGGCTTATAGCTTTTTGGCTGCCAAAAAATATCTTAGCAATGAAAGATTTCTTCTGATCCATGGAGATGAGCTTACAGACAAAATCGATATAGTCAACTGCCTAAAAAAGGATTTGAGCATTTTGGTTTTTAAGCCGGAAAATCCAACCGTTTGCGGCATGGCCTACCTTAGAAAAGATGGCTATATTGAAAAAATTGTCGAGAAGCCAAAAAAGACAACTTCCAAACTAGCAGTAGACGGTGTCATGGTTTTAAATACAGATATCTTTGACTACACTCCCAAAATTACGAAGGGTGAGTTTTACTTAAGCACTTTGGTCTCACTTTTTGCCAAGGCCCACAAGGTTACTCCGGTGGAGCTTCAAAAAACTATTATTGGTATTACAGTACCCAGCGATTTAGAAAGGGCTGGAAACGTCATTAAGACAAGATATAATACTTGAAAAAGTTTAAGAAAATCATATGCCTGAATTATCTGTAATTATACCCAGCAGAAATAGCCCATTCCTCACCAAAACAATCCAAGATATTCTTGAAAAGTCTTCGGGTGATATTAAAATAGTTGTTAATGTTGATGAGAATTGGCCGGACCCTTTATTAGAAGATAAGCGGGTTGCCTATATTCACCCCGGCACTCCCAGAGGTATGAAATGGGGAATAAACGCATGCGCGGCATTGGCTTCCGGCAATTACTTAATGAAAACAGATGATCACTGTATGTTCGCGCCCGGTTTTGACAAAGTTCTTGTCGAAAGTCACCTTGAAGACAACTGGGTGCAGATCCCCCGCCGGTACTCGCTTGATGCTGAAAACTGGAAAGTTGATGAGAAAAGGCCTTTTCGAGACTATCATTACCTTTGCTTTCCCACTCAAGGAAAAGCCCACGACGAAGGAATGCATGATGTTGAATGGTGGAGCAGACAAAAAGAACGCTCCAACCCAGAGTTTGATATTGACGACACTATGACCATGCAGGGATCATGTTGGTTCATGACTAAAAATCATTTTGACAACTTTCTGCATGGTTTAAACGAGAATGAGTATGGCAATATTGCCCAAGAAGCTCAAGAAATTAGTAACAAAACTTGGCTTGGCGGCGGAAGACTTGTGGTTAATAAAAAAACCTGGTATGCCCATCTTCACAAAGGACGTCATTATGGCCGGATGTATCACCTTAACGATAAAATAGAGATAGAGGCTCATAATAAGGCTGCCAAGTATTGGATGGATAACCATTGGGAGGAGCGCATTCATGATATCGCGTGGCTAGTTGAAAAATTTTGGCCGGTGCCAACATGGGAACCTAATTGGAAAGAAATTTGGGCGTCCTATAAAAATGAATCTACCTGAGATTACATGGCAATAAAAACTAACGAAAATAAGCTGGCAAGTCCCAAGTTCGGAAACTCCTACACTTTTTTTTACTCCAATATGTTCTTGGATAAGAAGGATTCTGTCCACAAGCTTTTAGAAATCGGTTCTGGTGTTAAGAGGAAGAATAATCTTTCTGTGTGGCAGGGTTTCTTTCCAAAAGCAAAAATCTATGGAATTGATCAGGCCAATCCGCTTAGATTAAAAAAACTAATTAAAGAAATCGAAGGTAATATTGATGTAGTTATTGATGACGGCTCACAGAACCTAAAGGACATAATTACCTCTTGCCAAACGCTTATGCCTCTTCTGAAAAAGGATGTAGTCTATGTCATTGAGGGCACAAACAGACAACAAGCGGCTGCAATAATTGATAATCTTAAAAATTATAATTGTCATGTAATGCGACGCAGTAGAATGAAATCTGCTAATGATAGGTTAATCTCAGTTACGAACATCACAAACGTCAGTAAACGAATAAAAATGGCCAAGGTTTCGATTATTGTTCCCAGCTGCAACGAAATACGCGAAGTTTCCCCTAGTGTTACCGTGCTGCAACGTACAGTGCAGGATATTTATGAAAACGCGACAGGAGACTTCGAAGTAATTGTTGGTTTTAACGGTCCCTCCTATCAAAGTTTCCCAAATTATCCAAACTTAAGAACCCTTGAGCTTCCTCAAAATATAGGTATAAAGGCCATGATTAATACCCTCTGTATTATGGCTACTGGAAAATATATTTACAAAACTGATGCTCATTGTAAGTTTGGCAAGGGCTTTGACGAAATTCTCCAAGCCGACATGGAGGACAATTGGCTGGTTACACCCAGATTTTACGTCCTAGATCCTGACAAGTGGGAATGGCAGGACAGCCGGCATTATGACTATTTTTATCTCTGTTGTCCGTTTACAGATCGAAAAGGGTTTAGGTTCCAGGCTGGTGGTCATTGGCCAGAGCTAACAGCAAAGCGTGAGACTAATCATAAATACGACATCGACGAAACTCCGCAATTCCATGGCTCGGGCTGGCTTGTAGAAAAAGATTTCTTTCTAAATAAAATTGGAGGTTTTCCAAACCAAGACCCCATGGGCCACGCCCAAGAGCCACCAAATTTAGGTCTCAAATACTGGCTTGGCCCATGGGGCGGAAAAGTAATGGTCAACAAAAAAACCTGGTATGCCCATATGCATCAAGACAATTCCGTCAAAGGATATCACTACACAAGGCAAGAGACGCACATTTCTTATGATGTTTGGGCGAGATATTGGATGAGCGACAAATGGGGAGGGCGAATCCATAATATTGATTGGTTCATAGAAAAGTTCATGCCGATGCCGACCTGGCCAGACAACTGGCGCAATTTGTTGGAAAACTGGAGAAAGGAGAATAAAATCAAATAATGGCGTATAGAATGACATTATCCGGTAATTACGGAACTCATCTTGCTCCCCTGATCTCGGCAGTTAACAAAACTACTGGAGATATATTAGAGATGGGTATAGGAATTTTCAGTACTCCTTACTTACATTACCAGTCCTTGCTTTCAAAACGATACCTAACATCCTACGACACAGAACAGGGGTGGGTAGACAGATTTGCAACCTCCGGTATTTGTGGCCACCAGTATCAAGGTGTTTATCACGAACTTATTTACATTCCGAACTGGGATGAGGCTAAGATAGAAAAACCCTGGGATGTAGCTTTGGTAGACCACTCTCCATCTGAGCGAAGAATTGTTGATATCAAGAGGCTTGCTAACTTCGCCAAGTACATTATCATCCACGACTCAAATCCAAGAAAAGATGCAGAATATCACTATTCAGAAATTTATCCCCTATTTAAATACCGCACTGATTGGGACAAAGACCCCAATCCAGCTACAGTTTTAAGTAATATTGTTGACTTAAAAGATTTTTGGGGCTAAATTGAAATCAATGGGTGCTATTCCAAAAAAGGTAAACAGGCTGGCTGAGCTTGCTTATAAATACGGCAGTGATAAAAGCCCCGCACTAGGGTACTCCTATACTGATTTCTACTACCAAATGTTTGCAGATAAAAGAAACTCGATTAACAAACTGTTAGTAATTGGTTCCGGGGATAAAGTGAAGAATAATCTTTATATGTGGCAGGATTTCTTACCAAAAGCAAAAGTGTATGGAATTGTAAACAGCAAAAACCTCGTCCTTAAGAAAAATAACATACAAACTTTCCTCGGTGACCGCTCAAACCCTATTAAGCTAGCGAATATTATAAAAAGAATAGGTACAAATATTGATATAGTAATAGACGAAGGCTCCAAAGAAACAAGAAATATAATTTCTTCATGCAGGACAATCATGCCTTTTCTGAAAAAGGAGGCTATATATATCATTGAAAATACGGACAGACAGCAGGCGAATACGGCGATTGCGAGCCTCAATAATTATAATTGTCATGTAATAAGACACAGCAGGATGATATCCAGTTATGATAGATTGATCTCCATCACAAATAAAACAGCTTGAGTTATTGCCAGTCATAAGCTATTCTTTTGCAGATGAATAATACACTTGAATTTATCGGTAAACGCTTTGAGGTTGACGTAGCCTCACCTGTGGTCCGTATAACCCAAATCAATAGAACTATTATTGCTGGGGTCTTCAATGAGTTGGGATTTAAACAAGGAGCCGAAATCGGAGTGGCTGAAGGAACCTACTCTAAAATTCTTTTTGACAGTATCCCCGGGCTCAAATTAAACCTCATTGATATCTGGAAAACTTATCCCGGCTACTCGGAGTACACTGATCCTGAACAAATGTATAAAGATGCCCAAGAGAGATTGAAGAACTACAATAGCGTATTTATCAGAAAATTCAGCATGGACGCGGTGCAAGGTTTTACCAACAATTCCTTGGACTTTGTCTTCATAGACGGCGGGCACGACTTTAAAAACGTTGCCTGTGATATCTGTGAGTGGAGCAAAAAAGTTAAAGTTGGTGGAATTGTTTTTGGCCACGATTATAAATTTCATCAAGCATATGTGCAAAAGACCCGGCACGGCCACACAAAGCAAAGATATGCTATTGAAGTAAAAATTGTAGTAGATGCCTACCGAGAAGCCCGTGGCATCAAGCCTTTTTTCGATATCCATCAGCAGATTTCAGATCCGACTTTCGGGCCAGATAATCCTTGTTGGATGTTTGTTCGGCAGGAAGGAGATAATGTATAAATCCGCTGCCGATAGTTCTGATATTTCCTCGTTCCCTGTCTAACGAAATATAACAGCACTATCACTTTTTCTTTTTGGATTTACTGAGTATCTCTAGAGTTATCTCAAATAAGAAAGAAGAAAATCATATTGAAAATATTGCCATAATATTATAACCTTGCTTAAAATTTATGAATAGAATTTCCTTCTTTGCCAAACCACCGTTTGAATTACGACACTTACAAAGAGTGTCGTCAATAATTCGAGGAGAACAAATTGCAGCTCATATGTATGATGCCAGACTTAATCCAACTAGCGGATACGAAAACGACGTCTGCATTTATGTCAAGCCTCATGTCAAACCCGGAGATGATTTTAACTTTGAAGGACATCCATATCTTGATATGGTAGATGGATTTCAACTTTGGCATCTTCTTCGCAAACGCCCAGAGATACCGGCAATTGTTGTTTCAGATCATAGTGCTGAAACTATGTCTCATTATATAAAGAATAAGATTATCATCATTCCCCATCATCATATTAATTTCGAGAGAGTCAAAAGAGATAGAGGTAATACAGTAAGAAATGTTGGTATGATCGGTTCTGAATATGCTTTTCAATATATTCCTGACGAAATAAAGCAAGGACTAGCCAACCGAAGATTAAAACTCGTAACACACTCTGTTATGTTTCCCAGAATGACTGTTACTAAATTTTACAGCAAAATGGACGTTATGCTAGTTTGGAGTCCTTATAATTCCATAGAGACTCCTGCCTTATATAATCCCTTTAAAATGGTAAATGCATCAGCGTTTGGCATCCCAACGATTGCTCTTGACAAACCAGCCTTTCATGAAATGAAGGATACTTATTTTCCGGTTCACAATGTGGAAGAATTCTTTAAGGCATTAGATAATTTAAGGTCAGATCAAGGATTATACCAAAACATGTCAGAAATTTGCCTCGAAAAAGCAGAAAAATATCATATTGAAAATATAGCGAAGTCATATAGAGAATTGACTTAATCTATATTAGACGACTGTTAAAATGAGAATTCTCAAAATAAAAAGTGTGTGTTAGAATGCGTGAAACAATTATAATATGAATGTTCACATTTCGTTATGCCAACCCTTAATTGATCCCTCTTATGCTGATAGTGTTCGGCAACAGATTCTTTCCACTTACCTTGGTCCAGGACCAACAACTCAAGAATTTGCTTCTTACCTTGCTTCCTACACTGCTAGTCGCTACTCCCTGTTAACCGTAAGCGGTACCGTAGCGCTATCTGTTGCCAGCTATGCTTTGGGGCTGCGTCCGGGGGATGAAATTCTAATCCCCGCATATGGAGTAATTTCTACGATTAATGCTTTTACTAGTTTTGGCCTTAAACCCAAACTGGTTGATATAGATTTACAAACCGGTTGTATGTCACCCACAGAACTTAAGAAAAGAATTTCGTCCAAAACCAGAGCCGTTTGCTTTGTTGATTTTTCCGGTTATACCGGATCAAATTTAGTAGAGATCTCTCAGTTTTGCCAGGATAACAACTTACCGCTTATTGAAGATGCAGCTTGTGCCCTGGGGCATCATTTCAACGGAAAAAGCGCTGGCACATTTGGAACAATAGGAACATTTTCTTTTAGTGTACCCAAAATAGTTACCACCGGTCAGGGTGGAGCATTAGTGACAAAATCAAAAAAATATTTCAAAAATGCTCAAAATTTTATTGACAATGGTGACAGTAACTGGAGAAAAACTAATACGGTGCGTGGCATTGGGAATAATTTACGTTTTAACGATATTCTTGCTTCGTTTGGTTTAGTGCAATTGAAAGATATCAAACAAAGAATATCCCTTAAGAGCAATGTGTATAAAATTTTGCGACGTAGCTTGTCCAGTAAAATTTTTAAAGTTGCCGATAATACTCCGCCTCTTCATAATATTGTTTTTACTCATAAACCTAATGCTTTAATTGAATATTTGAAAAAAAATGGCATTGAGGCCATCAGACAATATCGTACTTTGTCTCAACATCCCATATATACACATTTAGCCGATACTGAATTTCCGAATGCCGATTTTTGGACAAAGTACACTGTGTATTTACCCTTCGGTTTATCCTTGACAGAAAACGACGCTCATTACTTGGTTGATGTTCTAACCCATTCACCTATCGCATTGGATAGCGTATTTGAACCATAACATATCTATGAAAATCAAAATTTTATTTCTGGGCAGTCATCTTAAAAGTTATCATTGTTTTCGGTATCTGATTGAAAATTTTTCCAATATAGAAATTGTTGGCATCGTTCCCCATATCAATCAACCCCCTATTCGATTTGACCAAGATATTGTTGCTTATGCCAAAGCAAAAAAAATCCCTATCTTAGAACTTAAAGATCTTGCCGGAATAACATGTGATCTTGGCATTAGTTTGATGTTTGATGCAAAACTACCACCAGAAATTGTGGATTTACCCAAACGTGGCTTTGTCAATATCCACTTGGCTCCGTTACCTCAATTGCGGGGTGTCAATGGTATATATCATGCCATCCGTCTTGCTCGGGAAAAAAAATACTCGCGCTATGCCGTCACATTACACTATATGGACGCCACCCTTGATACTGGCCCGATAATTGATAAAATGACTTTACCTTTATTTGAAGATGACACGGCACAATCACTCCATGTACGTGCGTGTGACAAAGTTTATGAATTATTCGTTCGTAATATCGGACGTTTAATTAAAAACCGCACCTCACTCAAAAGTAAATCACAAAAAGGAATCGGTATGTATTATTTTAAAAAGGACCTCGCCCATGAGATTGATATCAATTGGCCTGCAGAGAAAATCTATGATAATGTACGAGCTTTAACTTTCCCTGGAAAACCGAAACCTTTTATTTCAGTTGGACCTTATCGTATTTACTTATCATTGGAAAATATATGAAATTACATTTAGGTAGCGGTAAACGTTTTATTCCGGACTTTGTCCATGTCGATTTGGCTACATTTCCGCATATAGATTATGTCCAGGATATAAGAAAACTTACTAACTTCAAAACAAATTCTGTTACTTTAATTTATGCCTGTCAGGTACTTGAATATTTTGATCGCGAAGAAATTCCTGAGGTTTTAAAAGAGTGGAAACGAGTTCTCAAATCAAAAGGTATATTGCGGCTTTCAGTACCTAACTTTGAAATTATTTGCAAGCTTTATCAAGCCGGTTTTCGACTCGATTATTTTTTAGGCACACTCTATGGTAAATGGACTGTACCCAACCAAACCATCTACCATAAAACAACATTTGACGAGCAATCATTAACTGCAGTTTTGAAAACGGCCGGTTTTAAAAACATCGCCAAATGGGATTGGCGGAAAACAGAACATGCCGCAATTGATGATTATTCTCAAGCCTACTGGCCACATATGGATAAAGAAAAAGGAATACTAATGAATTTAAACATGCAAGGAACAAAACCTTAACCCATCATGAAAGTTTTAATTACCGGCGGAGCCGGATATTTGGGCTCCATGTTAGCCAACTACCTTATACAAAAAAATATGGAGGTAGTTGTGTATGACAAATTAATTTACGGCGCCGAAGGATTGATACCACTTATCAATCATCCGCATTTCCAGCTGGTAATCGGAGATATACGTAACACTTCACTTTTAAAAAAGGCGGTTGAAAAAACTGATATTATCGTACATCTGGCCGCAATTGTAGGAGAGGATGCTTGCTTAGTTGATCCCAGAACAACAGAAGAAGTTAATACTCAAGCAACATACGCTTTGGCCAAACTGGCAATTGAATCCGGTACAAAACGATTTATTTTTACCAGTACCTGCAGTAATTATGGTAAACAAACTGCCATCGTTTTTGAAAATTCCCCTCTTAAACCGGTTTCACTTTACGCACAAACCAAGGTAGCCGCAGAGAAGTATATTTTATCTATTTCTCCAAAACTGCTGACGGCATGTGTTTTGAGATTTGGCACATTATGTGGTCTATCTCCACGAATGCGATTCGACTTATTAGTCAACGATATCGGGAGAAGCGCGGCAACAGGAAAAAGTATAAGTCTATTTGATCTGGATAGTTGGAGGCCGTTTTTGCATGTTTGCGATGCTTCTGAAGCGATACAACGTTGCTTTATTGCCCCAAAAAAAATAATTGCCGGAAGTGTATTTAATGTCGTAGGTGAAAACTATCAAAAGCGAAAGTTGGCCAAATTAGTCGAAAAGCATTATCCGGCAATCAAAATCATTATAGAAGAGAGTAAAGTTGATTCAAGAAGCTATAGGGTTTCATCTCGATTAATAGCCCAAAAACTCAAATTTCATCCTAAATATACCGTTGAAGAAGCATTCGCTGAAGTGTCTCATGCTATAGAGAAACATCTTCTGCCGGATGCCTTTCGTACTATTTATCAAGAAGTTCTACCCAAGGTGTAAACTATGAACACCAACGACACACCGAAGTTAAGTCTACTTGTTCCTAGTCGAGAAAGAGCTGAATCTCTAAAGTTTTCGCTCAACAGTTTGGGGTTAGATAGAAATAACCTGGAGGTTCTGGTATGGGTCGACGGTGATGATGCACAACTGGATCTCTATCGGGCTATAGCCAAGGAAAATAAACGCATACGGTTATTTATCAAACCTCGAATTGGGTATTTACAATACCACCTCATGATGGATTTTCTAGCTCAGCAGGCTGTTGGAGAATGGCAGATGTTATGGAATGATGATGCCTATATGGAACACGTTGAATGGTATGATACATTCATAGAATATGCATCACTGAACCCTCCTTTGACAGAGCCTGTACTTCTTAATATTTGGGGTCAAGGACGACCACAACATTTTTTTCCCGTCATCAGTAAAAAATATTTTGAAATAGTTGGACATTGGTCTCAAATGACTATTTGCGATACCTGGATAAAACATATAGCTTGTCGTACCAATATTCGTCGGTACGTATTTGGAATCAAACCGCGCCACCGAAAATTTGGAGCGGACAATGGTGCGCTTGGGGATTTAATTGATAACACTTCCCACTCTATTGAGCAGTTGCAGAAAGATACCGGGGATGTATATTTAGGTCAACGATCACGACAAAACAGAGTAAAAATGGATAACGATGTGGCTAAAATCACCTCCTGGATTCGCAGCACTACCGATCGCAATATCAGAATCGGATTTGTCGGTTTAGGCAAGCTGGGTTTGCCGGTAGCTCTGGCAATCGAGTCCAGAGGGAAAAACATTGTTGGGTTCGATATAGACCCAAAAATAAAGAAATATATTAGCGACCGGAAAATTCCTTTCCAAGAACAAGGAACTGAAAAATTATTGCAAAACACAACCATAGAAATGGTTGACTCGGTTGAACAAGTGATAAAAAAGTGCAACCTTGTTTTTTGCGCGGTCCAAACACCTCACGACGAGCGATTTGAAGGACATAAACCCCTTAAAGACGAGCCAACTGATTTTGACTATTCGCATCTTAAAAAGGCGGTCAAGGATATTGTAAAGGCCGCAAATAAACTCAAAGAAAAGACTACGCTTGTCGTTATATCAACTTGCTTACCGTCTACATTCGAAAAAGAAATTAAGCCACTTTTATCTCCAAAAGTTAACTACATTTACAATCCATTCTTTATAGCTATGGGGACGGTAATAACAGATTTTTTAAATCCAGAGTTTGTGCTGGTAGGTAACAATAACGGAGACACTACCCCACTTACTAATTTCTATAAAATGATTCACGGACAAGATAAGGCATTTATCACCGATATTACTACTGCTGAAGGCATAAAAGTTCTGTATAACACTTACATAACCAGCAAGATAGTTTTTGCCAACATCTATGGTGAGATGGCACACAAGTTGGGAATGAACGCCGATGATATCTACAACGCTCTTGGTCGTGCAACAGACAGAATCATTAGTACCAGATATCTTAAATCAGGAGTTGGTGATGGCGGAGGATGCCATCCCAGAGATAACATCGCTCTTTCATATTTGGCTAAAAAATATAAAATGAGTTTCAATCTTTTCGAGAATTTGATGAAAGCCCGCGAAAAACATATGGAGTGGTTGGCTGACCTTACCTGCGATGAATCAAGGTCGTCAGGTCTCCCAATTGTTATTCTTGGAAAGGCGTTTAAACCTGAGACAAATCTACAAACTGGCAGTCCGGCTATACTTCTAGCCAATATACTCAACGATAAAGGTGTCGAATTTAGTCATTTCGAATTTGATCATCCAGAGGAAATGCCTATTGCCGTATATATACTGGCAACACAACACACTCAATATACTCAAATAAAATTCCCAGCAGGTAGTATCATTATTGATCCATTCAGGTATATCGAAAAGAAAGATGGTATTACAATAATTTCTATTGGTGGAAAAAAGTAAAAGAGAATTAAGTTTCGCCTATGGCTTTTGAAAACGTTTCGATTAAAAAAATCCGGGATTTCTGGGATAAACGACCCTGCAATATCCGCCACTCTCCCTCAAAAATCGGCAGCAAAGATTACTTTGACGAAGTCGAGAAACGCAGATATTTTGTAGAATCTCATATCCCCAAATTTGCTCAGTTCTCAAGATGGAAAGGTAAAAAGGTGTTAGAAATAGGTAGTGGCATCGGGACTGATACTATCAGCTTTGCAAGAGCTGGTGCTCATATTACGGCCGTAGAGCTTTCTGAAAAATCCTTAGATCTCGCAAAAAAAAGGGCTAAGGTTTATAAGTTGAAAAAAGTATTAAGTTTTACTTGGCAGACGCTGAAAAGTTATCAAAGGTGGTCCCAGTTAAGCCTTACGACTTAATCTATTCATTTGGAGTTGTTCACCACACCCCCCACCCTGAAAAAGTCATTGAGGAGATCAAAAAGTATACCCATAAAGGCACGATCATTAAATTAATGATTTATCATCGCTATGCTTGGAAAGTTTTATGGATACTTTTAAAATTCGGCAAAGGCGCTTTCTGGAAATTAGATGAACTAATAGCTGAGCATTCTGAAGCAGCTACAGGGTCTCCAGTCACTTATGTTTATTCAAAGACCCAAGCCAGAAAATTGCTCAAGGATTTTAAAATTAGTGATATCAAGGTTGATTTTATTTTTCCCTACAGCATTCCCCAGTACTTAAAATATCAGTATAAAATAGTTTGGTATTTCCGCTACTTGCCAAAAGGAATCTTTAGATGGCTAGAAACCCATTTTGGCTGGCACTTGTTGATAAGCGCTCAGGCTCTTAAATAACAGGAGGGGTGTAATTATTTTTTAATATCCCTTTCTTCAAGTTTCTTGACAACACTTGGTCCTCTTTTGATAGCCTCTGCATAAGAAATTTGTCTTAACCTGAAAATTTCTCTAGTTTCACTTGCCCACCTTTTACCAAATTTTTGCTCCCCCACAGACATTAATAGCTCTAAAGTTTCTGTGGTAAAAGCATTAACTCGAGTGAGAACTAAATTCTGCACAGTATCAGGATCAATATCAATAAACAGAAGTTCGTTTTCGTCATCGTGGGGCCTTTTTTTAATTTCATCTGAAGATAAACTGGTTGTAACTACAAAGCCCAAGTTAACTGTTCCGGAAACTGGATTATAGATTATTCCGTGAAGGGTGGGCTTTATCTCTTGTAATTTCACTCCTGATTCCTCCTCAATCTCACGTCCTAAGGCGTGTAGAATATCCAGAGTTCCATCTGGCCTCGTGTCCTCCTTGATATTAATAGCCCCCCCCATACCCGATAGCCCTCCTGCTTTATAGTCAGCACGGCCGTTGCGTTTTCCGATAACTATTTTACCATCGGATGTCTCTATTAAACTCGATACCATTAGCGGCAGAGGCGCTGCGTCCTGTCCATACTGTTGCGTCAAATCGGGCCCCCAAGTTATAGAATCTTTATAACTTATTGAAGGAGCAACCTTGAGCTTAACAACGCCATCGACAACTTCATATCCTTCGTACCTAAACCTTGACGGATTTTCATCGTTAGGCCATTTTTTGCCTTGATAATCACTCCACCTCTCATCCAGTTGAGCCTGTAGATTTTCTGTGAGTTTACGCGTAGAAGGAACAATCTCGGCTGTAACAGTCTCGGCTTGAAATATACCTTCAGTAAAAACTCTAAAATATGGGTTTTCCGTATCCATTTAAAATAACGGCCCAATTTTCTCATGCCTCAACAAGCTTGTCAAAGATTAATCTTATTAAGTATAATCACCATTGTGGCTGTTATTCAGTATAAAGATTTTAAGCAGTTGCGTAACAAATTGCGCGGTAAAAAATTAGTGTTCTGTTCTGGAACTTTCGATATTACTCACGCCGGGCACGTACTTTTCTTTGAGGACTGCAAAGCACTGGGTGATTTGTTAGTAGTTGGTATCGGAAATGACGAGGCCTGCAAAAGACACAAAGGGTCTGGGTCTGGAAGACCAGTGCTTAATGAATACTTGCGTTTGAAAATGGTAAGTTCCTTGAAGCCGGTAGACTACTGTTTTTTGCATGGGACCTCCAGCGAAAAGCAACCACATAATTCCTTACTCGAGGAAATTTTTACTCGACTAAAGCCAGATATTTATGCTTTCAATAGTGATGTCGCAGATGTTGATTACAGGAAGAAACTTGCTGAGAAATACAAGGTTGAAGTCAGGGTGCTTGAAAGGAAGAGCCCACCGGAATTCGAAGAGATATCTACCACGAAGATTATTGAAAAAGTACAGAAAATTCGTCTTTGACAAATAGACTACATCTTTTCTCCTTTTGCAAAACGGTTTCACTTTGTCTATAATCTGCCCAATGAACCCGGACTTATCTATAATTATCCCCGCCCGGAATGAAATATTCTTACAAAAAACTATTACCGATTTATTAACAAAAGCAGAAGGAAATATCGAAGTAATTGTCGTCCTTGACGGCTATTGGCCTGTTCCTCAGTTAACTGAAGACTCCCGCATCAAAATTATTCATCGAGGGCGGCCCACGGGGATGCGAGCGGCAATAAATGCAGGCGTGGCCATAGCTAAAGGTAAATATTTACTTAAGACCGATGCACACTGTATGTTTGCACAAGGTTTTGATAAAATCCTGGCAAAGAATTGCAGCGAAGACTGGGTTGTGGTACCAAGAAGATTCGCGCTGGATCCGGAAAAATGGGCGCTAATTGACAATCCAAAGTACCCAATAGATTATATGTACCTGTCCCAAGACCTGCATGGGGTACCATGGACCGAGAAAAACAGAGACTCAAAATTAAAGGAGAAACTCGTAGACGAAACAATGAGCAACCAAGGAAGTGTTTGGTTTATGGTTAAGGATTATTTTCACTATCTTGAATTGATGGATGAGGCAACTTACGGAATTTTCTGGAATGAATTCCAGGAAATTGGACTAAAATGCTGGTTGTCCGGGGGGCATGTCATGGTTAACAAAGAAACCTGGTATGCTCATTGGCACAAAACCAGCAACTACGGCCGCGGTTACGGACTTCCCGGCAGTGAGCAGTCAAAAGCTCTAGCCGCCGTCGATAAATGGAAAATGAAGGGTTGGCACAAACAAAAACTTCCCCTTTCATGGTTAATTGAGAGATTTTGGCCGGTTCCCACTTGGACAACTGAGCTTATTGAGAAAGTGAGAACACAATAAGCAAAGCTTGAAATAGTAATTATGAGCGAGCTCTCGATTTTAATCCCAGCCAGAAACGAAATCTTTCTGGCAAAAACCATAGAAGATATTTTACAAAATATCGAGGGCGACACTGAAATTATTGCCGTCCTGGACGGCTATTGGGCAGACCCACCTGTCCCCCAGCATGAGAGGGTAACCATAATTCATAACCCAGAGTCGGTGGGCCAGCGCGCTGCAACAAACCAGGCAGCAAAGTTATCTAAAGCAAAATACCTCATGAAAGTTGACGCCCACTGTGCTTTTGACCGCGGCTTTGACGTCAAAATGATGGAGGCGATGCATGACGATTGGACTATGGCGCCTCTTATGAAGAACCTCCATGCTTTTGACTGGGTGTGCCCCGACGGCCACCGAAGGTATCAGGGGCCAAGCGGACCGTGCAGAGAATGTGGCAAAGAGACTACCCGGGATGTTGTCTGGATTGCCAAGAGCAGCCCCAAAAGTGTGTCGTATTGCTTTGACTCAACGCCGCATTTTCAGTATTTTGGCGACTGGGCCAAGCGCCCGGAGGGCCAGGGGGACATAACCGAGTCGATGTCTTTGCAAGGCTCCTGTTTTATGCTAACCCGAGACAAGTTCCATGAACTTAATGTTTGCGATGAAGCCTTCGGCAGTTGGGGCTCACAAGGCATTGAAGTGGCCGCCAAAACCTGGCTTTCCGGCGGGCAAGTCATGATCAACAAAAAAACCTGGTATGCCCATATGTTTCGCACTCAGGGCGGCGACTTTAGTTTTCCCTACCCGATTTCAGGGCGCGACCAGGAGAAAGCCAAAAAGTACGCGCGCGAGCTCTTTTTCAATAACAATTGGCCCCTTCAAAAGAAGCCATTATCGTGGTTGGTTGAAAAATTCTGGCCAGTCAGAGGCTGGACTGAAGATGACTTGGCAAAACTTAAGGCCAACAAATTTAAGTTTAAGGAAGTGGAGCCACCCGCCTTCGTCCCGCAAACCGTGACTTCGTCGGGCAAGAAGGGCATTATTTTCTATACAGACAATGAGCTAGCGGAGGAAATTGCCAAGCCGGTGAGGGACCAGCTGCTTGCTATAAGCAAAGAAAAAAATATTCCCATCGTGAGCTCCTCTCTGATACCAATGGACTTTGGTAAAAACATTCACTCACCTGAGCTTAAGCGCGGGATGGTCACACTATTCACCCAAATTCTGAGGGCGCTTGAAGCCTCGGATGCCGACATTATATTCTTCTGCTTCCAGGGCAATACTCATATAGAAACAGTTTCCGGTCAAAAAAGAATAGATAAAATAGAAGTTGGCGAACTTGTAAAAACCCATCTTGGTAGATACCGACCAGTAACGAAAGTTTTTGCAAGGCCATACAAACAAAGAAGTCCAATAGTACAAATTGACACTCAATTTAGTTCAATAAAATGTACCCCAGAACACCCGTTCTATGTCTACACAAAGAACCAAAAAGAATGGGTACCCGCAAGTAGGCTAGAGATTGGAGACATGTTACTTTACCCAAGTGAAAATAGGAGAGACTATCTCACTTTTGACGTAATGCTAAGGTCAAGTACTAGTAATGGTGGGTACGGTAAAATGAATATAAAAATAGGTAGATTAGAGGTTGACCGGGGACTGGCAAGATTTATGGGTATGTATTTAGCAGAAGGGCACTTTAACGGCAAAAACGGAATAGGCTTTACGTTTAACAATAATGAAAAAGAATATCAAGATTTTGTAGAAAAAATATGTTACGAGAAGTTTAAGCGCAGGTCCAGAAAAAGGATTCAGTGGTCAACTCAAATATTAATTAATATTAATCAACTTGGGCCGCTCTTCAAAAAATGGTTTGGGGGTAATACTGCCAATAAAAGAGTACCTGAGTTTGTGTTTAGCTGGAACATTAACAATAGATTATCATTTATAAAAGGTTTTCTGGAAGGAGATGGAAGCAAAAGTATAAATGATGACTCATTCTATGGTTTTAATGTTGCCGGCAAGAAAATGGTTAAAGATATGGTTACTCTAATGAACATGTCTGGCGTAGGCTGGGACAACAGCATAAAAGAGAGGTTGCAAACAAAATTTAATAGTAAGGAATATTTTACAAGTAAAAAAGTATATTCAATAAATTATTCGAGGATTGTATTCAGAAAATTGATGGATATATTGAATTCAGATTGGATAGATAATAGCAATATTGGAATACCAATACAAGATATTAAACAAGCAAAGATGTCGTCAAAACCAAGATTTTCATCCAAAAATGGAGTCCGCGATGTTTACAATCTTCAAGTTGAAGAAGATAATTCGTATATCGCACAGTCCGTTATTGTCCATAATTGTGAACATGATGTGCTTTACCACCCGTCCCACTTTGATTTTATTCCCAAAAGACGCCTTGCATATTACTACAATGTAAACGTCTGGAAAGTACGGCTCACTGACGGTCACTCGCTTAAAGTAAACGACATCAAACAGCTGTCGGGGCTTGTGGGCTACAGAAAAAATCTAATAAGTCACTTCCAAAGACGCCTGGAGATGATTGAAAAAACACACAAAGTGTTGGTGTATGAACCTGGAACATATAGTGGGGTCAATGCTGTTGACGATCGGCCTGTCAGGACTTGGCAGTCTGCATACCCAAATATTGATATCAGGCATGATAATAATTTTACCAAAAGCAGGTGGAAAAAAGAAGAATTCAAGGACAAAAAGTATACATTTGGCTGGACCGAGTCAACTGCAGACAAAATACCCGGCTGGAACAATCTCACGGGAATACTTGGCATCAAACCCCAGCCACCCGCCTTCGTCCCGCAAACCGTGACTTCGTCGGGCAAGAAGGGAATTATTTTCTACACCGACAATGCATTGGACTCAAAGATTGCTCAGACCGTTCAAAAACAAATTAAATCGATAAGCGATGCCAGACAAATGCCAATTGTGAGCGCGTCGCTCAAAAAAATGGACTTCGGCCGGGAAGGGTTTGTTGCCGGGAGTAAAAATATATACTTTCCGTCGTTAAAACGCAGCCCCGAGAGCATGTTTAAGCAGATTATGTCTGCCTTAGAGCACAGTAGTAGCTCTGATATTGTTTTTCTATGCGAGCACGATGTCCTTTACCATCCCTCTCACTTTGACTTCACGCCCCCGGACAAAGACACTTTTTATTACAATCAAAATGTCTGGATGCTTAGAACCACTGATGGCCATGCACTGCATTATGACGTCAATCAGGTTTCCGGCCTTTGCGGATACCGTGAGGCGCTTCTGACCCACTATCGCGAAAGATATGAGCGGGTTCTAAAAGAGGGCTTCAGCCGCAAGATGGGTTATGAGCCCATGACTCACAACAGAATCAAATGGAAAAAAATGTATAAGCTGGGAACCTGGAAATCCCCCTACCCCAATGTTGACATCAAGCACGAAGGCAACTTAACAGGCCAAAGGTGGAAGAAAGAGGACTTTAGAAATCAAAGGCTACTCGTTAACTGGCAGGAAACAGATGATGAAATCCCCGGCTGGGGCAAGACAAAAGAGTTAGTTAAGAAACTGACCTGACTCATTAATCTTTTTTTAGCATCGAAAGCTGATATTTCTTTACTTCCTCAAATATCTCTTTTTTAACCCCCTGCCAAGAGAAATCCTTATCAAAAACTGTAATCCCTCTAGCAGTTTCTTCTTCCTTGTCGGCATCATCGAAGTACATTAAAGCCTTTAATGCCATTACTGCTTGATAACCTGAAAACTTTCTTTCTGTAAATTCCAAAATTTGCTTTATACTATACTTCCTCATCAGATGAAATATGTCTATAAAATCGCGCCTAGTGCCTCTTTGTATAATCGCAGCCATCTTCATTGCGATAATATCTTCAACCGACGCCAAGTATAGTGAGCCCACTTCGACAAACGGGTTAAGGAGCTCGTATGGATAATAAAAAAGTGAAATATCCACGTCTCCGGCTTCGGCAAACATTGTGTGTTTTTTGGCCCTTTTAATGACAATGTTCTTAATCGCTTTTTGAAGCCCCGCCACAATTAACTGCATTTCAGGTTCCCGTTCGCTAAAGAAGTCAAGGTCAACCGAAGTTCTGTGCCCTATCTGTATCGCAAGCCCCGTCCCACCACCAAGATAAATATTTTTAGCTTTTAGAAAACCAAGTTTTGAGATTATTTCAATCTGGTTTGGATTTAAAACCTTCTTTTCAAACATAATTTTCACCAAAAGGATTTAAATTAAAAATTGCCGCTTGGGACAAATCATCCTCAATATCAACTTTCAAAATCTTGCTCCAATAATCAAGACTTTCCTTAAACCATACACCTCTTTGGGGTTTTTTGATTATATCTCTGATTTTTTCTAACGTGTAATTTTCAAAAATCCAGGCAACAGCTTCGTCATCACCCAAATTAAGCACTTGAGTGATAATCTCGCCGGCAACGACAGGGTCATCTTTATCCAGATGGTCAACATTGTAAGAAGCTAAATATGGCTGCAAAAACTTGGGTATGGGCATGGCCAATTATACTCCAAAAGGGGTTATAATCAAAGAATCTATTGACATGCTTTTTGAGGCGGCTCCCGCGATGATGAAATCCCCGGCTGGGGCAAGACAAAAGAGTTAATAAAAGGGATATAGTAGTCAATGCTTTTGAGAATAGCTTCGATTATACTAAGGGTGCAATACTATGTCCAAAAATACTTCTGATATCGACATAACGGGAAGGATTAGCTAAATGGCAGTTTCAATTACACAAACAGCAAATCCCGCAGGAGTTTCTGCAGTTTCAACAGTAGCTACATATTCTGATGTTTCTATTGGAACAGAACATCCAGACAGAATTGTTGTGGTGCTTGTTGGTTCTGAACTGACTGGTGCTACACCAAGTGCCTGCACTATAGACGGTAATGCTATGAATGCTGGAACTACCGGCACTGGTGGGGTTCTTTTTGCAAGGGCATTTTATCTTGCCTATCCAACCGGAACTACCGCTACTGTTGCCGTTACTTTTTCAGCTGTCAGCCCATCCAATACCCAAAACCATATTGCTGTTTACAACGTATCAGACGGGGCTTTTTCTTCGGCTGGTGGGGATGGTTCTACTGATATGGACGCCACCAGCCCATTGACCACTGGTTCAACAACTATTGCGGCTGGTGGCGGGATGATAGCTGTGGCAGCAGGAGGGTCTGCTACTGGGGGTCAAAAGACGTGGTCTAATCTTGGCGAAGATTTAGATGTTGATGGTGGAGCATTTGCTTTTACAACTGCCTTTTCTACTACCGCAGGAACAGCAATTAGAACCTGTACTGGTACAGTAAACGGTGAAGATGGTGGACTCTCATGGCTTATTTTTACTGATTTAACTCCATCATCCAGTGTGAGTCCGTCTGTGTCGCCATCAGCATCTGTGTCCCCAAGTGCCTCTGTTTCACCATCAATATCTCCAAGTGCATCTGTTTCACCGAGCGTTTCACCATCTGCCAGTGTGAGCCCGTCTGTGTCGCCATCAGCATCTGTGTCCCCTTCAGCTTCTGTGTCACCATCCGTGTCACCATCAGCCAGTGTGAGTCCGTCTGTAGCGCCTCCGCTAGAGCGAACTGAAATTGGCGGCTGGGCTTCGGTCTTTGGTCACGGTACGGGGAGTTTTGCAACAGGCTCATTTACCCCTCCGGCAAATTCTTTGTTGATAGTTTTTGTTGCAATGCTGGGGAATGGCACTACGGGAGATTTGGGAGAGCCGACCATTTCCGGCGGGAGTTTAAGTTACACCTTTCAGGGTCAAGCGAGAGGAGAGGCATCCTCCTCTAGCAGACAAAACGTTTTTACTGCTCCTGTGGGCAGCTCCCCTTCGTCAATGACTATAACGGTTGATGACGACAATAACCAAGATATAAGCGCTTACGTTGTTTATGTCTTAGCTTACACAGGTTATAACACTGCAACTCCAATTGCCGGATTTGTTACTTCCAACACTACAGATATCGCCGACGGGGCGGAATCTCAGACTCTTGCTGCAACTCCCACTACAGACGACGTTACTCTAAGTGCTGCATTTTTGGATGCAGCGACTACAAATGGGAACCCTACCTTAACCGGTGGGTGGACAGAAGTATTTGATAGCGGCCCTACAGGCGGCCCACCTTTATGGGTTCTCAGGCGGGAAGATTCAACGTCAACCACGGTATCCGTTACAGATGTTTATACGGGCGGGGGAACTTTTTGGAAAGGTCAAATGTTTTCCTTTATAGTGAAAGCGGATACGGCGAGTGCTTCTATCAGCCCGTCAGCTTCAGTATCTCCAAGCGCTTCAGTGTCCCCGAGTGCTTCTGTTTCACCATCAGCCAGTGAGAGCCCATCAGTTTCACCATCGGCATCAGTAAGCCCGTCGGCCAGTGTTAGCCCTTCAGCGTCGGTGTCACCATCGGTTAGTCCTTCTGCCAGTGAAAGTCCGTCTGCGAGTATCTCGCCTTCAGTATCGCCTTCCGCTTCTGTGTCCCCAAGTGCTTCAGTGAGTCCGTCGGTGAGTCCATCGGCATCTGTAAGCCCTTCTGCCAGTGAAAGTCCGTCAGTCAGCCCATCAGCTTCTGTATCACCCAGTGCAAGTGTTAGCCCATCGGCTTCTGTATCACCGTCGGTTAGCCCCTCTGCCAGTGTCAGCCCATCGGCTTCTGTGAGTCCATCGGTTTCCCCAAGCGCCTCTGTGTCACCGTCAGCCTCTGTTTCACCTTCCGCATCAGAAAGTCCCTCTGTAAGCCCAAGTGCTTCTGTGTCACCCAGTGCATCTGTGAGTCCATCGG
>Ga0209541_10004313_pt1 | contig 25311 bp, 22 predicted proteins | sample RifCSPlowO2_01_FD_184027 | JGI IMG/M metagenome (GOLD analysis project Ga0209541, IMG submission 184027) | Groundwater microbial communities from Rifle, Colorado - Rifle CSP2_plank lowO2_0.1 (SPAdes) (version 2) | ecosystem: Environmental > Aquatic > Deep subsurface > Groundwater | place... | reverse complement strand
TTTTATTTAGAGCTCCAGCCCCACGCTAAAATCCCGGACCAGATTACAGCCAATAAAAAATTGATAGAGCTTTCAAAAAAAACCGGAATTCCCCTAGTTGCCACAAACGATATACATTATTTAAAGCACGACGACGCTGAAGCCCAGGATATTTTAATGCTTATAAACACGGGCTCTGACCCAAACGACCCGGAAAGACTATCTATGACGCAGGATGATTTTTCAATGAAAAGCCCGGAGGAAATGGCAGAATTTTTTAAAGAAGCGCCCGAGGCCATTGAAAATACGCAAAAAATCGCAGACGAGTGCAATTTTAATTTTGAATTGGGCAAAACAAAACTGCCTGTCTTTCCCCTGCCCGAAGACAAAACAGCTGAACAATTTTTAGAAGAGCTTTGCAAAAAGGGGTTGAAAACAAGATTTGGCGAGAATCCTGATGCAAAAATAACTGAAAGATTAAAATACGAATTATTAGTTATAGAAAAAACCGGATTTGCCGGATACTTTTTGATTGTGCAGGATTTTGTAAACTGGGCAAAACAAAACAGAATTATTGTAGGCCCCGGCAGAGGGTCAGCCGGCGGTTCATTGGTTGCTTATTTAACAAATATCACCAACGTTGACCCGCTAAAACACGACCTTCTTTTTGAAAGGTTTTTAAATCCAGAAAGAATTTCCATGCCAGATATTGATTTGGATTTTGCAGACAGAAGGCGCGACGAAGTTATAAAATATGTGTCTGAAAAATACGGCCAGGACCGCGTTGCCCAAATCATCACCTTTGGAACAATGGCGGCAAGGGCTGTTGTAAGAGATGTGGGCAGAGCTTTGCAATACACATATTCTTACTGCGACCAATTGGCAAAAATGATACCTATGGGAATGGATTTAGCTGAAGTATTAGAAAAAGTTGACGAGTTTAAAGAAAAATATGAAACAGACGAGCAGGCAAAAAAACTGATTGACTTGGCAAAAAAATTAGAGGGGGTCGCCCGCCACGCCTCAACCCATGCCTGCGGAGTTGTGATATCAGCCGACCCATTAACTGAATCTGTGCCCCTGCAGCGCTCCACGCAATCAGAAGAAGGTATTATAACCCAATATGAAATGCATAGCATTGAAGATTTAGGCCTTTTGAAAATGGATTTTTTGGGATTAAAAAATCTTACAATAATTGAAGACACGTTAGCAAGAATTTATGTTTTACATAACCAGTTGAAAATTGATTTAGACAATATTCCTTATGACGACCAAAAAACTTACAAACTTTTGCAGGATGCCTTAACGACATCTGTGTTTCAACTTGAATCAGACGGAATGAAAAGATATTTAAAAGAATTGCATCCTACAACCTTTGAAGACATCACGGCTATGGTGGCTTTATACAGACCGGGACCAATGCAGTTTATTCCTGATTACATTGCAAGAAAACACAGCCGGCAAAAAATAGAATACCTGCATCCTAAATTAGAGCCCATTTTAAAAGAAACTCAAGGCATCTGTATTTACCAGGAACAATTAATGAAAATAGCCCAGGAGGTTTGCGGATTTACTTTGGGCGAAGCTGATGTTTTAAGAAAGGCTATCGGCAAAAAAATTAAAGGACTACTTGATGCGCAGGAAACAAAATTTGTTGAAAGAGCTATAAAAAACGGCGCGTCAAAAAAAGTTGCCGAAGAGCTTTGGCAGTGGATTCTGCCCTTTGCCTCATATGGCTTTAACAAAAGTCACAGCGCCGCTTATGCCACTATCGCCTACCAGACAGCTTATTTAAAAGCCCACTTTCCTGTTGAATTTATGGCCTCTGTTTTAACTTCTGAAAGAGCCGATGTTGAGAGAATCGCCTTTTTAATTGACGAATGCAAAAAAATGGACGTTGAAGTTTTGCCGCCGAATATAAACGAAAGTTTGAAAAACTTTACGGTTGTTGAGGGCAAAAAGCAAATTAGATTTGGCTTGCTGGCAATTAAAAATGTGGGCGTAAACATAATTGACGCAGTCGTGGAAGAAAAAAAAGCAAACGGGGCTTTTAAATCAATCGGCGATTTTATACATCGGGTAAAATCAAAGGACTTGAATAAAAAATCAATGGAGGCGTTAATCAAGGCCGGCGCATTTGACCAGTTTGCCGAAAGAAACCAGCTTTTGCAAAACTTGGAAAAAATGCTTGAAATAGCAAGAGAAAACAACAAAAACCAGAATACAAACCAAATGGGGCTTTTTGCAAACACAAATGTGGAAATCAACCGCGATATAAAGCTTGAGCCGTCTCCCGCAGCCACTAATTTTGAAAAGCTTAACTGGGAAAAAGAGCTTTTGGGGCTTTATGTGAGCTCGCATCCCTTAAACGATTTTAAAAAACTTTTTGAAGCAAGAACAACCCCTATTTTAAAAATTGACGGAGCATATGTAAATAAAAAAATTATTGTGGGAGGACTGATTTCTTCTGTCAAAAAAATAATAACCAAAAACGGAAAGCCGATGCTTTTTATAAAACTGGAAGATTTAACCGGAAAAACAGAAGTTGTAATTTTCCCCAATCTTTTGGAAAGAAACCCTGTTGCTTTGCAGGAAAATAAAATTGTATTTGTCGCAGGCCGGGTTGACGACCGCAACGGCGAAATTAAAATAGTCGCCGACGACGTGCAGGAAATTCTCGTCCCTCGAGAATCATAAAAGCAAGGTCGGACCTATCTTTTTTAATAACTCAACAACTGTTGAGTTATTTATTATTTTACAAAAAAAAGCCCGACAGGTCTTTAAGACATATCGGGAAGCAGTAGGTCTGCTTAGTCCTCTTTGGTTATTGGAGGGCGAACCATGTCGCCATCTCCTTCCATTCCGGATCGGCCATCTTTGTGACCGAAGTGGTGATACTAGACTCCTCAATAGCATTCTCCACAATAAAGGGAGATAGCTTACGGATTTCCATTTTTTGATTTGACCCAGGACCAGGTCCTTTTAGCCAAATCCGGCGGTCCTCCATGTTTGGAGACCTAATAACCACATAGGTCCCAAAAGTCTCGCTATCCACGCCCGTTACCGGATCGCAGACATGAAACTTCATACTGACGAAGTCTCCGACTTGAATGTCCTCCAAGGATTTCCGATAATTATTGAGAAACATCCTCTGCTCGGAAGAAAGACTGTTCACCGTCGATCTATCATTGGATTCGACAATAAACAGAAGCACAACGATCAACATCACGATGGCGACTAAAGCGGGATTAAATTTCATGGCAGTACTCCCATTAGTTTGGTTTTTTCTTTGCTTTACTACAAGCTCGGCAGGAAAAAACCTATTGTGTACTATATTAATCATAGCATATTACAACACCCTTGTCAAGTCTTTTAGCTTGCCGATAAAGGTGGTAATATTAGAAAACATACTTATTAAATATAAAAATTATGAGCAATATTGAATCAATATGTCATTCCCTATCGCATATAATGGCGCAAGCTGTGCTTGAGTTGCACCCCAAAGCAAAATTAGGAATGGGGCCTGCAATTGAAAACGGATTCTACTACGATTTTTTATTACCCGCCGAAGCCTTGCGCGAAGGCGGGCAAGACGAGTTTCTCAAAAAAGTTGAAGCTCGTATGAAAGAGCTGATTTTACAGGACCAAAAATTTGTTAAAAAAGATATTACAAAATTAGCTGCCAAAAAATTATTTAAAGACCAGCCGTATAAATTGGAGCTGATAAAAGAACTGCCCGACAAAACTGTTTCTGTTTATGAATCTGGCAAATTTGTTGATTTGTGCAAAGGGCCTCATGTAAAATCTTCAAAAGAAATAAATCCCAATGCTTTTAAACTGACAAAAATTGCGGGAGCTTACTGGAAAGGTTCAGAAAAAAACAAAATGTTAACGCGAATTTATGGTTTGGCTTTTGCAACAGAAAGAGAGCTTTCAGATTATATAAAAATGCTTCAGGAAGCTGAAAAACGCGACCACAGAATTTTAGGAAAAAAACTAGACCTGTTCATATTTTCTGATATTGTCGGAAAAGGATTGCCTCTATATACAGAAAAGGGCACTGCCATAAGAAGAGAACTGGAAAGATTAATTGTTGACGAAGAAATAAAAAGAGAATACAAACATGTATGCACTCCGGATTTAGCAAAAGTTGATTTATTTAAAAAATCCGGCCACTATCCTTATTATAAAGACACTATGTATCCTGTGATGAAAGTTGATGAAGAAGAACTTATTTTAAGGCCTATGACCTGTCCTCACCACTACCAGCTTTATTTGGCAAAACCAAGGTCTTACAGAGAGTTGCCATTTAGAATTGCAGAACTTGCCAAACAATACAGGTATGAAAAATCCGGAGAACTGACCGGCCTGGCAAGGGTAAGATGTTTTTGTCTTGCTGACTCCCATATAATCTGCCAAAAAGACCAGGCAGAAAATGAAATAAACTTGGCTCTTAAATTAATAGAAGATATGGCCGGCATATTTGGTTTAAAATCCGGAGTTGATTACAGATACAGATTATCTTTGGGAGATAAAAAAGATTCAAAAAAATATTACAAAGACGATAAGGCCTGGGATTTCGCAGAAAACGTTTTAAGAAAAGTTTTGAAAGAAAAGAATGCCCCGTTTTTTGAGGCAGAAAAAGAAGCTGCTTTTTACGGACCAAAGATAGATATCCAAATGAAAAATTTTGCCGGAAAAGAAGAAACTGCTTTCACTGTCCAATATGATTTTGTGGGACCTAAACGATTTGAACTTGTTTATACTGACAGCGATGGCAAAAGCAAAGAGGCTATTGTGATACACCGCTCATCAATCGGAGCGATAGAAAGAACTATGGCTTTTCTGATTGAAAAATATGAAGGCGCTTTTCCTTTGTGGCTTGCCCCTATCCAAGTTGCTGTAATACCCATTTCAGAAAAGCACGAATCATATGGGAAAGAAATTGCTAAAAAACTTGCTGATGAAGGAATCCGATTTGAAACAAAATATGAAAACGAAACTTTGGGTAAAAAAATAAGGGAGGCCGAAATGCAGAAAATCCCCTATCTTTTGATTTTGGGAGACAAAGAAATTTCAGCTAACGCTGTTTCTGTAAGAGCGCGCGGCAAAGGCGACCAGGGCCAGATGCCAGCTGACAAATTTATTGAAAAAATAAAAAAAGAAATTAAAGAAAAAAGGTAAAAATATTTTTGCCGATGGCTGAATTATCAGAATCAACAAAAAAATTAGTACAGCAATATAAGCTTTCAGAACAGTTAAACCTTACAAGAGCAAACTCTCCGACAATACATGTTGACGAAGTTGCTTTAAGAGTAGCTGCTTTTTATGAACAGATAAGGACAATCGTTGACTGGAAAGAAGAGCATCTAATGCGCAGGGCGGCAATAATAAGAAAGCTGAAAAGAAGATTTTTAGATTTAGAGATTAATGATTTTTCCCAAACAGAAGATATAGCAGAAATGCTGGTTTTAGAATTGATAAGGGGCGGGCACTTTCCCAATGATAAAATTGAAGAGTCAAAAATACAAGAAACGCAGGATATAATAGATAAATATATTTTTATACTAAAAAACAATCCTGAAAACAAAGAAGGACGCGCAGGCCTGCAGTTTTACAACTGGCTAATAGAGGTTTGCTCATGTGAAATTGAAGAAACTCTGGCTCCCCCGATAAAGGAAATGGCGCTGATTGAATATATGTTCTCGCAGATGAAAGAAAAAATAATGGTTTCAGAAAAAATTTACGAAACCCAGCTCTTAAAAAAAGAAAATACAGACACTCAAATTTATATCGCTGTGCAATTGGCGCTTTTTAAATTAGACAAGCCGATAATAAGCTACAATTTGATAAAATATAAATATCCGCAATGGTCCCGAACGGATCGCGGATCCTCGATAGCTTCGCTATCGGGAAAAGAAACTGACGAGCAATTTCTCTTCAAAGTATCCCAGAACATATATAAAATCTGGCGCAATATAGAAAAAGACCTTTCAAACCCGTTTGGCGCAAAATTTTATGCAATCTGCGAAAAGTATGATACGCCATATCTTTTGATGGGAGACATTTTATCGCAAAATAACGTTGAAAAAACAGACGAGATATTAGAGCCGTCAAATTTAGAATCGCTTATTAAAAGCGTCTATTCAAAAAGATTATCCACCTTAAAACAAAGAATACAAAGAGCTGCTGTTTATTCTACAGTATCTATTTTTGTGACTAAAATTCTTTCTTTGCTGATTTTAGAAGTTTTACTGGCAAAAATATTAACAGGACATATTAGCGCCGCTACTTTGATGGCCGATGTTTTGGTGCCTACCCTTTTAATGTTTCTTATAGTGGTTTCAATAAAACGGCCGTCAAAAAAGAATTTGAATATTGTTGTGATGGAAACAATGAAAATAGTTTATAAAAAAAGGGGCCATGATGCGTATGAAATCAAAGCCAGAAAAAAGAGGGGCATTGTCACAAGAATGATAATTTCTTTTATATATGCCCTGTCAACTCTTGCTTCTTTTGGAGCCATATATTTTGTATTTAATTACTTCGGGTTTCCTGTAAGTTCTATTATTATAAACATAATATTTATCGCATTAATATTGTTTGCAGGAACCGCTGTTTCAAAAAGAGCCCAGGAGCTTACTATAGAAGATGAAAAAGAAGGTTTTTTAAGCTTTCTGTCTGACGTATTTTTTCTGCCGGTGCAGGGACTGGGAAAATGGCTTTTAAATAAATGGAAAAAATATAATGCCGTGGCAGCCTTTTTCAACGCCTTGATAGATATGCCTTTTTCAGCTTTTGTGGAATTTTTAGAAAGATGGAGGTCTTTTATAAAAGAAAGAAAAGAAGAAATAAGATAACATTGATGCAAAAAAAAATAAAGAATATAATAAAATAACATAATATAATTAAAAAATTAAAAACATGAAAAATATAATAAAACTTTTTCTTATCTTTGCCTTGGTTTTTACAGCGCTGGGATCGGGAGCTTCTATCGTAGCCCAAGAAAATACAGAAATTGCCGATGAAGCTATTTCAGCCGAAGATTTAGAAGTTTCAGACCCTACTCTTTTACCCGATAGCCCTTTTTATTTTTTAAAGGAATGGACTAGGTCTGTTAGATCGGCTTTTACGTTTAACAATGTCAAAAAAGCGGAGCTTGAAAATAAATTTTCCAATGAAAAATTAGTGGAGTTAAAAAAAATGGTTGAAAACAAAATTGACCCGGAAAAAATAAAAAAGGCAGCGGAAAAATACCAAAAAGCCGCAGGTCGAGTAAAAAACGCAACCGATAAAATTAAAGACGAGGCAGAAGATAATCCCGAGGTAAATAAATTTTTAGAAAAATTTACAAACCAGCAGGTACTGCACGAAAAAATTCTTCAAAAATTAGAAGGACAAGCGCCAGAACAGGTACTGGAAAAAATTAAAGAGGCAAGAGAACAACATCTAGAAAAATTTAAAGATATAATGATTAAGCTTGAAACCAATCAAGAAAAAATAGCGGAGAAAATACAAAATGCCTTGCAAAATGGAGATATCTCGAATACTGATATATTGGAAAAAATAAAGGAAAAAATGCCGGAAGAAGTCAAGCAAAAAATTGAAGAAAAAAGAGCAAATATAGTAAATAAAATAATTGAAAAATCCATACAAAAAAGCGAAACTAAAAAATGTCCTCTTTTAACAAAACCTTCTCCTGACTTTTGCAAATTGGGAAAAATTAAAGTAGAAAAGAACAACGAGGGATGCACAACTAGTTTCAAGTGTATAATGACAAATGCAGAGCCAATAGCAAATTGTAAAGAACTATGGTGGTTTGATAAAGACAATAGAACTTGCCAGCAAAAGAAATTCTGCGGAGCATTTATGTATCTGGGATTAAGAACTTTTGAAATAAAAGACCAGTGCGAAAAACAACTTTTACTGGCGATGGCAAAAGAAGTTTCTTGGGACGAGGCTCTAAAAATCCTGAAAGAAGGGAAAGTAGATAGCGCTGACCAATCTCATGCAAAAATTGTGAGATTAAGATTGAAAAATGGAAGCTGGGTTAAAACTATAGAACCATATATTGATGATATTATGAAAGAAATAAAAAAATGCGGAGAAGTATGCAAGAATATTCCCGTTGCGACAGAATAACTTATTTCATTTTGCAAAAAAGCGGCGGCGAAATTGAAAAAGCCGCTTTTTTGTTGTATTATAATCTTTATGAAATACCATATTATTACTTTCGGCTGCCAGATGAATGTATCGGACTCTGAAAGAATATCTGCAATTTTAGATAAACTCAAATATAAAAAAGCTTCTGATATAAATGGGGCGGATTTGGTTTTGGTTAATATGTGTTCTGTTCGGCAGTCAGCTGTTGACCGCGTGCACGGACTTGTCCAGAAGTTTCGTAAACTACAAACTACTCGCCACAAACTGCAAACTATTCTAACCGGCTGCATATTGGAAAAGGACAGAAAAAAATTTATAAACAGTTTTGACTATGTCATTGATATAAAAGACATTAAAAATCTTTCCCAATTTTTAGATAATCACTTCTTTCAGAAATTACGCCATGGCGTAATTTCTGAAAGAAGTGATGCAAGACAAAATAGTTATTTGGATATTGCGCCCAGATATTCCTCCAAATTTTCAGCGAATGTGCCCATAATGACAGGGTGCAATAATTTTTGCGCTTATTGCGTTGTTCCCTACACCAGGGACCGCGAAGTTTCAAGACCGGCAAAAGAAATAATTTCTGAAATAAAAAATCTTATTAAAAAAGGATACAAAGAAATCTGGCTGCTTGGGCAGAATGTAAATTCTTATCATGGAACATGGGACATAAAACATAAAACAAAGCAAATCGGCTTTGCCGATTTGCTGCGAACGATTGATAACATACCGGGAAATTTCTGGATAAGATTTACTTCTTCCCACCCTAAGGATTTTTCAGACAAACTGATAAAAGCAATGGCGCGCAGAAAACATATAACTCCATACTTAAATCTGCCCGTGCAGTCAGGAGACAATAAAGTTTTAAAATCAATGAACCGGCACTACTCTGTCGCACAATATAAAAATACTATAAAAAAACTACGAAAGCAAATACCCGATATTTCTTTATCTACAGATATAATTATCGGCTTCCCGGGCGAAACAAAAAAGCAGTTTGAAAACACAGCAGAATTATTCCACAAAATAAAATTTGATATGGCGTATATTAACAAATACTCGCCCAGGGCCGGAACTGCGGCAGAAAAATTAAAAGACGATGTTTCAATTACAGAAAAAAAACGAAGAGAAAAAGTTTTAACAAAAATTTTAAAACAAACTGCATTAGAAAAAAATAAAATGCTTGTGGGTAAAAAAACAATTGTTTTAATAGAAGAAAAAAAGAATGATTTTTGGATTGGCAAAAACGAGCAATACAAAACAGTTAAAATTATATCTAATAAAAATCTGTTAGGAAAATTTGTTAGAGTGAAAATAACAGAAGCAATGGCTTTTGCGTTAAAGGGAACTTTAATAAATGAAAAATAAACTAATCGTGATTTTAGGCCCTACGGCATCTGGAAAAACTGATTTGGCTATTAAGCTGGCTAAAAAATATAATGGCGAGGTGGTTTCAGCTGATTCAAGGCAGGTTTATAAGGGTCTAGATATCGGCTCCGGCAAAATTACAGAAAAAGAAATGTGTGGTGTTCCCCACTGGCTTTTGGATGTGGCAAATCCAAAAGCAAGATTTACTGTTTCTCAATATCAAAAATTAGCGCTGAAAGCGATAAAAAATATTCAAAAGAAAAATAAACTGCCGATTTTAGTTGGCGGAACCGGTTTTTATATCCAGTCAATTGTTGACGGAATTATAATCCCGGAAGTAAAACCTGACTGGAAATTAAGAAAAAAACTGGAAAAATTAAGCAACGAAGAATTATTTAAAAAATTAAAAAAACTGGACCCAAAAAGAGCTGAATCAATAGATAGACAAAATCCCCGCCGGTTAATACGGGCCTTGGAAATTGTTTTAACGACAGGCACCGAGGTGCCTGCCCTGAGCCGTGCCGAAGGGCAAAAATTTGATGTTTTACAAATCGGCATTAAAAAATCTCCTGAAGAACTAAAAAAATATATCCAAAAAAGACTATTAAAAAGATTAAGAAAAAATGCGCTGATAAATGAAGTTAAAAAATTGCGCAAATCAGGGTTATCATTTAAACGCCTTGAAGAATTTGGATTGGAATACCGATTTGTCGCACAATATCTGCAAAATAAAACCAGCTGGCAGAAAATGATCGATAAAATCCAAAAAGAATCAGAGCATTTTGCAAAACGCCAAATGACCTGGTTTAAAAGAGACAAACGCATTATATGGATAAAAAATTATGCAGAGGCGGTTAAATTACTTGACAAATTTGTTAAGAAATGATAGACTAAATTTAGCACACAAAGGGGCATTCAGAACTTCCAAGACAAGGAGAAAAATAATGCACAACACCCTCGCCCACAAAAAAGAAGGGCACATTTTCCACGAGCTCAAGCGCCATTTGCGCTCCTTCGGGCTCGTAAACATCACTGGCTTGCAATGGGTCGAAACCATGCACGGTGATGAAGGATTTGTTCAGGCCAGCCGGAAAACGCTATGCCGATGGTCGCATAGCAACCACATTACAATCGCCGTTTTGGAAAATGGCGAAATCAGGATGCGCTATGGCGAGATTGACCCGACTTTTAGCCACTTTTTGCGAAAAATATGCCCAAAAGGTTCGGGAGCCGTAACTAATCTTCCGGACGCGTTCGTCATCGACAGTTTGCACATTTTGGACAGGGCGAACAACGCGTACAGTCCGACTTTCGGCGACCCCATACCCAAACCGTTCTGACCCTCTCACAACACAAAGCCCCGAATTTGCATCGTTGCAACGATGCAAATTCGGGGCTGTTTTTTTGATTTTCCGCAGAAAATCAACCCCTCACCAATTTTGCCCGATTTTTACTTTTTAGGATATGAGCGTAAATAAATTTTTTCTGAAAAAGCAACCCGCGTGCGCCGAATAGGCGCATCCCTTGCGGGCGAAGCAGGTTTGCCAAAAAATTATAGTAAAATTGGTGTGTGGGTTGTTACGTATTTAAATACGTATTTGATTCAGTAATTCTGAAAGTAATTTTTGGACTTTGTCCGGTTTTGCCGTGCCTCTTGTTTTTGCCATCACCTGCCCTGCCAGAAACTGCGCGGCATTCTGTTTGCCCGACTTATAATCCTCAACTGCTTTCGGGTTTTTCGCAATAATTTCTTTTATAATTTTTTCCAACTCTGAATCGTCAGACATTTGCCTCCAATTATTTTCGTCAACAATGCTTGAAGGGTCAACTCCGGTATTTATCATATCGGCTAAAACCATTTTTGCAGTTTTGCTGGAAATTTCATTTTTATAAATCATTTTTATGAACTCAGAAAAATTTTCGGGAGTTATTTTAAATTCTGTTTCTATAAATTCTTTTCCTAAAAGCAAACCCTGAATATCCGATATTAAATAGTTGGCAACCAGTTTTGCCGCTTTTTTATGCGCCTCGCCCTTTTCTTCTTCTTCGGTCCATTCTTCAAATTCAGAGACAACTTTTTCAAAATATTCGCTCAAATCTTTCTGCCTTACAAAAATTTCAAGACAATCTTCATCTAACCCGAATTCTTTTTTAAATCTCTGCCTTTTTTGCTCTGGCAACTCCGGCAAAGTTGATTTTATTCCTTCTATATAATCTTTTGTAAAATGCATTGCAGGCAGGTCGGGCTCTGGAAAATATCTGTAGTCGTGGGCTTCCTCTTTTTCCCGCTGGCTGAATGTAATTTCTTTTTTATCGTGCCAGCCCCGCGTTTCCTGCGCAACTTTTTCTCCAGACTCCAAAACTTCTCCCTGTCTTTTGATTTCAAAATCAACCGCTTTTTCTACAACCTTAAAAGAATTTAAATTTTTAATCTCAACTTTTGTCCCAAGTTTTTTATCTTTACCGACGCTGATATTAACTTCCACTCTCATCTGGCCTTTTTCCATGTTAGCTGAAGAAACCCCAAGATATCTTAGAATAAGCTGGAGCTCCTCTGCAAACAACCTTGCCTCTCTGCCGGAAGTTATGTCGGGCTCTGTGACAAGCTCCATTAAAGGAATGCCTGCCCTGTTTAAATTAACCAAAGAATAATCAGCGCCATCAGGGTGCACCAAGCTCCCGGTATCCTCTTCCAAGTGTATTCTTGTTATACGAATTTTATGACCCTCAATATCCAGATATCCGCCTTCGCATAACGGCTGATCATACTGGGAAATCTGGTATCCTTTCGGCAAATCAGGATAAAAATAATTTTTGCGGTCAAATTTTGAATCTTCGGCTATCTTACAGTTTAAAGCCAGCCCAGTTTTTATAACCTTTTTTATAGCTTCTTCGTTGGCAACTGGCAAAGTTCCCGGCTGAGCAGTACAAACCGGACAGATATTAAAATTCGGCCGTTTTTCATCCGGGTCGTTTTTGCATGAGCAAAACATTTTTGAATTTGTTTTTAACTCTGCATGTATTTCTAGCCCGATCGTTGGTTTATATGCCATAATTTATTTTTGTCTTGCTGCGTAGGGGTTATAATAAAAATCTTTGTTTTCTAATGAAGCCGCCCATGAGATATTCATATCGTCCATATCCACCCTTATATATTTTGCCAATAACGGCTGAATTTTATTTAATTCTCTCCAGCACTGCTGAGCGATTCTTCTGTATGAAGCATGTCCTTTTTTGCCGGACCTTAAAGATATAAAATGATGAAGCTCTCTTAAGTTCCATGTTATCAAAACTCTTTTTCTAAAACAGAAAGGCACAACATATTGGGCTTCTTCAGGAAACCTCTCGTATATTTTATTATAAGCCTCAACTGACTTTTCTGCCACCTCTTTAAACTTATTTTCAAAACCTGCCTCCCTGATTTCCGGCGGCAAGTCATAGCCGTGCACCACAGTTACCGGCTGATTAGACTGCGTGCACATTCTATGGCGCTGAACGTCGCGAAAAGCCCCGTAATCCAACAAAATATCAAAAGTATAATAAACATGCTCTAATTCCCTTAAAGGAGCGTCGTATTTATCTCTGCGCTTTAACGCCTCATCTATTATTCTTTCTTTTTTTTCTTCGGGCAAACGCGAAACTTTTTCTGAAATTTCTTTATAAGACAAATTAGAATACGGATAAAGCAGCACTGCAACTAATTTATCTTGAGCATTAGAGTCATAGTCAACAATGGTTACCGCCTGATTCTGGCCGGCGTCTTTGCCCAATTCCCAATCTGCAATTTTTTTCAATTCCTCTTTTGTTTTTTTAATATACAGGTTTTTATCGGCAAATTTTATCAAAGTCGGAACCTGCTCCATTGTTTTTTCTTTAATTTCTTTTCCTATATCCTGCATTTCTTTTAATGGGTGGGAAAGCAGCTTTTTAATCAAGTGCTCTAACTCTCTCGTGTTAATGGTCATTCCAAGGTTAGTTAAAGCGGCTGTTGGCAATAAATACCTTAAATTATCGCAAGTTCTGGCTTTTGAAACCATATTATAAAGCTTTTCGTCCTGGTTTTGGGGTTTTGGATATTTTTGTTTTATAAAAGCTGACATCGGCTCTGTCAAAAATTCATAAACGTCCATTAATGAATTCACGGCATCTAAATAAACATCTTTCAAATCTGAATTTATAACATTTTCTGGCATATAAAGCTTGTCTTTATTGAAAATCTGGTACCTTGAAGATTTTTCCGTAAAAGACGCAAGCCTTGAGTCTTCTATAATTTTTGTTGCTATGTTGGAAACATTTTCAACGGCCAAAGAAATTACCGCATGCTCTGCAATTGACGAATGGCCAAAGCCGACAACCCATTTATCATGAAACTCAGCTGATTTTTCATCTGTAAGCTCTTGGGCAATTTTGTCAAAAGGCTCGGGAGACCTTGAGCATTTTGCAAAAGTTACTGCCTTTACCTCGGGCATTAAATTGTTCGGCAATGTATAAATTCTACGCTGTTCATTCATATTATTTAAAAAACTTATCATCAATTATGTTTTTGATATCTTCAAAAACTTCCTGAATAGGCCTTTCTCCGTTAACCATAACAACATTTTCAAACATCTCCGGCAATTTTTTATAAATCTCGTTCACTTTTGTAAGTTTTTCTAATTTTTCAAAAAGTTCTTTCGGCTCTCCCCTGCCTTCTATTCTTTGCACGCAGGATTCCGGAGACACATCAACAATTATAGTTAAATCCGGCAATAAAAAATTATCGTTCATTTTTACTAATAAATCAACATCTAATCCGTCAGAATATCCATAAGCAAAAGTTGAAAATGCATAACGGCTGGAAACAACAAACTTTCCCTCTTTTAAAGACGGCACAACTTTATTTTCTAAATGCTCTTTTCTGTCTTGCACATACAAGCCCTGCAATTCCAAGGGCTCTACTGAAATCTCATGCCTCAAGGCCTGTTTTATTTTTCTGCCGGCATCTGAATCAATAGTCGGTTCTTTGGTAACAATTACATCTTTTCCTTTTTGTTTTAAATAATCAATTACCAAATCAACCTGGGCCGACTTGCCAGAGCCGTCCAACCCTTCAATTACAAAAAATTTTCCCGGATAATTATTTTTAAACATTTTTTAAGTATTCGTTATAAACTATCCGCACCCAAATGCCCGGGTTGCCTTTTATGTATTCTCCCACATCTTTTTTATCAATAAGCTCGCCTTGCATTTTATCTGTTTCTTTAATAGAAATGTCCGGGCTGTCGCCCTCAAAGTTATAAACCAAAGCCAAATGCACTTGTTCTACGGGATTTGTATCGTCATTTAATACGCCTACTAATTTTTTACCGACTAAATTTCCCTTAAAATCAACTTCTTCTGACCATTCTCTCATCATACCCGCTTCTAGAATATCGCTGCCATTGTCTCTGTCAACCGGATTTATGTGACCCCCAACTCCCAGCTGATAAGTGTCAACCAATCTTTTTTCTCCGGCTTTCGGCAGATATTTATACAAAAAATACTTATCTTTGTAATTAAAAACAATATAGGGAATTATCTGCTGGAAAGAAGGGTCTGTTTCAACATCCCCTCTTCTTTTAAACTGGCAGTTATTTTTTATTAGTTCTACATAATAATCCAAGTTATCGGTTTTTAACCCTTGCCAGATGCCTTTTTCAAAAATTATTTCGCTTTCAACTACCAAGACAAGCTCATCATCTTTATTTTTTGCCATAAACAATAAATCTAATTAAATCCTCTAAAATTTTGGTTATTAATATCTTCAATCTTTCCTTCTTGCATTAAAATTTCTTTTACAGAAATAAATCCGTCTTTGTCTATTTCCGGTTTTATTTTTTCCAGTTTAACGCCCTGATTACTGTAATCTTCAACAGAGTTATCCATAACAACCAAATTAACCTCTGCATCCCTGAATAATTTTATTGTCATTTGGTCTGCATGATATCTTTTTTGAGCAACAACTCTTTTGATTCCCACCCTTACAATTCTCATCGCGCAGTTATAGCAAGGCACCATTTTGCAATAAATAGTAGCTCCTTTAACGCTTATGCCGTCTTTTGCGCATTGTAGAATTGCATTTTCTTCAGCGTGCAAAGTCCTTACACAATGCTGAGACTGATTCCCATTTTCATCAATTACCGTACGCATCAAATGCCCGACTTCATCGCAATGAGGCTGGCCAGGAGCAGCTCCCACATATCCTGTTGCTATTATTGTATGGCCCGGCCCAACAATTACAGCCCCGCTTCTTCCCCTGTCGCAAGTTCCCCTGCTGCCTATGGGCTCCAATAAATTTAAAAAATACTCATCCCACGACGGTCGAATATATTTTTGGTTTTCCATATTGCTTCCGCCGCTCGGCGGATATTTAATTTTATGTATCCATTATTCTACCATCTGGTATAAACAAAAATCAACCCCAAAATCAAAAAGAGCGGAAGCCCGTCTTCCGCTCTCTTTTTGATTTTGTAAAATTTAGTCTTTTATTATTTTAAATAAATGGAAAAATGCTAAAATAGTTATCCGATATATCACTGATTGAATTCCCATTTAATGTGGTGCCAGTTATAAGGATTCTAATTCTATTACTAGATGGCAATATACCACACCTTCCCGTATTTCCACCAACGATAGTAAAACTTCCGCTTGAAGCAGAAATAGGTTCATAGGTTATTCTACATTCCCCGCCATTAATAACATTAATTTCACCTGAACCGTCTGCAATTACGGCTTTATCATTACTGTCATAATACGTTGCTCTAATAGATACTTTACTTATTCCCTGTGATGTCCATTTAACAACGATGTCTTGTCCTTTATTAAATTGCTCGCCACCGTTTGGTGAAGTAACTTTAATATCAGGAGTAATATAGCCAACGGGTTCTGTAATGCTGATATTATCAACTTGCCCAAAAGTATAGGGATAAACAGCCGAAGTTACTCTTATTATATAACCTTTGTCGCCCGGATAGTCCAAACCAATATTACCTACGGGAACTGTCCAGGAATACGACCCAGTGTTTTCTATGTTTGTAGCAATTTTCTCTAAATAAGTTGAAATTGGTTTATTAACCATTGTAATAGAAACATTTCCAATTCCAGTAGAATTCCATTTTATAGTATAGGTCTTGCCTATTTCTAATGTCTCCCCTCCGTTCGGCGAGGTGACCGTGATAGATGGTTGAGTAGAAACTATCTTCTCGGCCTTGAATACTCCATCAACCAGTTCAACTTGATAATTAGTAGTTCTCGTTCCGTCCCAATCAGTTTCGGTTATAACCGCAACACCATTAACAATCTTTATAGAGTTAACCTGTTGAGCAGCGCCAGATATTCCACTGTCGGGCAGTAAAACCATCAACACATTATTACCCACCAACTTAAAAGCATACACAGCATTGCCACAAGAAGCGCTGCAATTGGTTTGCACGGCTAAGGCCTCTAGAGAACTATCACTGTCTAGATTGCCCAATACGATATTGCTGATAGTTAACCCGCTTTGACTACCGGTTTGCTTATTTCCATTAACAAAACCATTACTATTTAAAATTTTGTCGGCAGTTAGGGGGGGATTAGTTGGATTTGTATTTTGATTTTGTGATTGATCGTTTACTTTTGGCGTTACGAAATATTGATAAGCAAACACTCCGCCAAAAGTAACAATCCCTACGACAACAATAATTATTATGCCGACTAAAGTTGAAATTCCTTTTTGGTTTTTCATAAATTTTTTATTTTAATAATTTCAAATTTATTATAACATAAAAAAGTAGCCTTTTGAGCTACTCTTTAATTTCTATCCCCATATTGCGCGCCGTGCCGGCGATAATTTTCATTGCCTGCTCTATGTCTTTGGTGTTCAAATCCGGCATTTTCTTTTCTGCGATTTCTTTTAGCTGGGCTTTGGTGACTTTACCAACTTTTGTTTTATTTGGCACGCCACTTCCCTTCTCAATTCCAGCTGCTTTTTTCAAAAGCTCTGAAGCCAAAGGCGTTTTCAATTTAAAAGTATATGACCTGTCTTTATAAATTGTAACTTCTGCCGGAATTATATAACCTGCCATTTGCTGGGTTGCCGCATTAAATTTTTGGCAGAATTCAGCAATGTTTAATCCGTGCTGGGCCAACGCAGGACCTATTGGAGGCGCTGGCGTTGCTTTTCCCGCCGGAATATGTATTTTTACTATAGCTTTTATTTCTTTTGCCATTTTGTCGCGAGGCATAGCGAGCGACAAAATGGCTACCCCGCCAAAATTTTGCCATCGCTATATGCTCGAATAAATTATATAAAATTTGAAATTAAATCTTTGCAGTCCGCGTGGGGCGAATAGCCCCGTCCCTTGTTGGGCGAAGCGGATTGCCACCCAGCGTCTTTCAAAATTTTGGCTGGGGTGCCCACCTTTTTATTTTTAAAGTTTTTTAATTTGTAACGAATCTAACTCTACGGGGGTGTCTCTGCCGAACATATTAACCAAAACCTTAATCTTTCCCCTTTCTCGGTCAATTTCAGAAACTTTTCCTTCAAAACCTTTAAACGGCCCGTCTGTAATTTTAACATTAGCTCCAATCTCAAAATCAATTGTGAACTCCGGCTCTGCCACTTCCATTCTTTTCATTAAATCGTCTATATCCTGCTTTGAAACGGGAATCGGCGTTGTTCCAGCCCCCAAAAATCCTGTTACTCTTGGCGTGTTTCTTACAACATACCAGGAGGCGTCTGTAACTATCATTTCAACTAATACATATCCCGGATAAATTTTTTCTTCAACTGTTTTTCTTTTTCCGTTTTTAATTTTAATCTTTTTTTCTTTAGGAACTATAACATTAAAAATTTTGTCTTCCATGCCCAAAGACTCAATCCTCTGTTTAAGATTTTTTGCAACCGCATCTTCATACCCTGAATAAGTGTGTATCACATACCAATTTTTTTCCTGTTCAACTATTTGCTTTGGCATATATCTTCAATTATTAAAAAATTAATCTCTTAATTATTTCTGAAAAAATAAAATCCAAACCGCCCAAAAACGCCGACACAGCAATGGTAACTGCCAGCACAATTAACGTGTATCTTAAAAGGTCTTTGCGGGAGAGCCAGCTTACTCTTTTCAATTCAACCCAAACCTCTCTTAAAAATGAATTTATTTTTTGTGTAATATTCATAAATTTCGTGGTTTTTAAAATGGCCTCTGCGGCCATTTATATATCTAATTATATAATAGCCGATGTAAAAGCATAAGTCAATAGCATAGCGCAATTTCAGTCGGGCAACGTCGGACGTTGCCCGACTGAAATAAACAAAAAAACCCTATATATCAATATTTTTGGCTGCTTTGGCGTGGGTCTGGATGAATTTCTTTCTCGGTTCTACCTGCTCGCCCATTAAAATATCCAATGTTTTGTCAGCTTCGCGGGCCTCAGCAACTGCCACCTGCAAAAGCGTGCGATTTTCCGGATTCATTGTTGTTTCCCAAAGCTGTTCAGGATTCATCTCTCCCAAGCCCTTATATCTTTGTATTGATACGGTTGTTTTTCCTATATCTTTTATAATTTTTTCTTTTTGCTCGTCTGTATAAGCATACTGGGCTGATTTTCCCGACTGAATTTTATAAAGAGGAGGCTGGGCAATATAAATATTGCCGGCGTCAACAATGGGCTTAAAATGCCTGTAAAAAAAGGTTAAAAGCAGTGTGCGTATGTGGGCTCCGTCAACGTCAGCATCTGTCATAATCACAATTTTGTGATACCTTAATTTTTCTATATTAAAATCTTCCCCTATGCCCGTTCCCATGGCAATAATCAGCGCCTTAATTTCTTTTGAAGCTAACATTTTATCCAATCTTGCCCTTTCAACATTTAAAATTTTTCCCCTTAACGGCAGTATTGCCTGGAATCTTCTGTCTCTTGCCTGCTTTGAGCTGTTATGGACAAAAATACCGGAAGCCAAAGCAAAATTATGCGAACTGGGCACCTCTATATCATAAACATCTATTTTTTCATTAACTTTTTCTATTCTCTTAATTTTATGATTATAGTTTGAAATTGCTTCCGCCAATTTTTTATCATTCCCCGCGAAAAATCTGTCTCTTATTGTTTCATACTTTAACAGAGATTTGTCATTTGTTTTTATTCTTTCATTCTGATATTTTTCCTTATCAATTTTTCCGTATCTTTCGCAAATCGCTTTCATTGTCTTTAGAAATTTATCAACATAGGTTTTATGGGTAAAAATCCGCTTTGAATTGGCGGGATTTAAAACCATCTCATACCCCTTAATAGTTATCCGGCCTTCTATTTTAGAAAGTTTTTTGTGCAAAGGCATAAGAGAATCATCTGTTTTTAAATCCTTTGCCATTTTATAGCTTTCATCCCTCAACATAAATTTATGATCAGAGGTGCAAATTATTTCTTCGCCGTTGTCTAAAATCACCTTAATAACTTCAGCATTTTGTTTTGTTATTCTTGGATTTTTTATTAATTCGACGCCAACAGCGCCATCATTTTTTATAGTATAGCAATAATTTTTTTTACCTGCTCTGTCTTCTTCAACGAGCTGTTTGAAAGAAATATCTCGTCCATCAAACAAAGAAACTTTTGTTTCTCCAAAAAAGCACCCGCCGGCACTGTCGCCCTCAACGATATATAATTCTGATTCTTCTGCCTTGCGGGACAAACAATCAGCCAGCTTGCCGGGCAAGGCCAAACCGTCTAAAGCTCCCTTTCTTAAAACCGTTTGGCGCGCGGCTTTAGCAGCTAATCTCGCTTTTATTGCTAAAAGGCAATTTTCAATTATTGATTTTGCGTCTGATGGATTTCTCTCAAGATAATCTGACAGGCCATCAGATATTGCAGCCTCCACTGCATTTTTAGCTTCGGGATTGCCAAGTTTTGCTTTTGTCTGGCCCTCAAACTGCGGAGTGCGAATTTTTACAGAAATAACTGCTGTCATGCCCTCTCTCACATCATCTCCTGAAAAATTTTCGTCTTTTTCTTTTAAAAATCCTTCTCTTCTCGCGTAATCATTCAACGACCTTGTTAGAGCGGTGCGAAAACCGGAAATGTGCATGCCTCCCTCCGGCGTATAAATATTATTGGCAAAACTCTCTTCGGTGCACTCCATTTCCTGTGTGTATTGAAAAGCCGCCTCCACAAAAATATCGTCTTTTGTTGAAGCTACAGAAAAAATATTCGGATGGCGCGGCGTGTTTCCTTCAACAAGATATCTTACATAAGACGCCACCCCTCCCTCAAAATAAAAACTATAGCTTGATTCTTTCCCCTTTTCTCTTTCATCTTTAAAAATAATTTTTACCCCCTTTGTCAAATACGCTTGCTGACGAATGTGGCTTAAAATTCTTTTCGGGTCGTATTTAATTTCTTTGAAAATTTGGGGGTCTGCCTCAAAGGTTTGTATGGTTCCTGTTTTTTTACTGTCGCCTACCCGTTTTACCGCGGTTTTGGGCTGGCCCCTGAAATATTCTTGCTGATAAATTCCGCCATCGCGGTGGACTTCAGACAACATGTATGTTGAAAGAGCGCACACTACTGAAATGCCGACTCCGTGCAATCCGCCTGAAACTTTATATGCCTCTCCGCCGAACTTTCCGCCGGCATGCAAAGTTGTCATAACGGTTTCTAACGCAGATTTTTTTGTATCAGCATGCTTTTCAACCGGGATTCCCCTGCCGTCATCGGAAACTTTTACGCGATTATCGGGCAAAAGCACTACTTCAATATTTTTTGCGTAACCAGCCATGCTTTCGTCAATTGCGTTATCTAAGCACTCATGGATTAAGTGGTGCAAACCATCAATTCCAGTTGAACCGATATACATTCCGGGCCTTTGCCGCACTGGCTCCAACCCCTTCAAAACATAAATGTCTTTTGCAGAATATTCGCCGTCTTTTCTCTCCTTTTTTGGCTCAATTCTTGATTCAGTTTGGGCAACGTCGGACGTTGCCCTGCTTTCTTTTTTCGGTTCTGGTTTTTTAATGGGGTTCTCGGCTTTAACGGGAGCTGATTTTTTAGCAGGCTTTGTTATCGGCTTTGAAGCCGGTTTCTCTTTCTTTGCCGAGCCGGAAACTTTAGCTAATACTGCTTTCTCGGGCTTATCTTCGTCTGCTGATTTTATATTTAGTTTCATATTTTTTGCTACTTACATTGCTACTTACATATGTAAGTAGCAAAATTAAAAATTCATTTATATCTTTCTTCTTTATCTTTTATGTCTAATTCAAAAAAAACTTTATCGTGTATAAAATACTGTCTGCCCGCCATATCTTCCGGCAATGCTCTAATTCGATTAAAACCATTTTTTGCGTAAAATTTGCGCGCTGCCTCAGCGCCCTCCCATGTTGATAAAAATATTTTCTCATAACCTTTATCGCGGACAAACTCCATAAAAGCAGAAAATAACTTATCGCTTACCCCTTTTCCTCTAAATTCTTTCTTAACGCAAAACCTATGCAAGCTTGCCCTTTGTTCGCCCTGATTAATCAGCCCGATTGTGCCTATTACCTTGTCTCCATCAAGAGCCACCCAAAAATTTCCGCCGTTTGTTTGATATACTTCTGGAATTTTATCTAAATCCGGCCTTCCGCTCTGGCTATGCTGGCCGATCTCTTTTTCATAAACCTCAAAAATTAAACTATGCACAGCTTCGTCATATTTTTCATTATAAGTTTCTATCTTATGCTGCCAATCTTCTGGTTGTTCGCTCCTTGGTATTTCGCTCATTTTATTTTAGTGCCGCCGACCTTCGATGGTACCGTCTAAAATTATTATAATAAACTGAATTCTATTAAACTTTTTTTTATTTCTTCTTCGCTGGTTTCAAAATTGTTTTTCCAAATAACTTTTTCCCGATAATCCATGTCGCCAAAATATGCTAATTGCCTTCTAAATAATTTTTCGTTAAACTCCACGCCAAAAATCTCATTTGCTTTTTCACATATTTTTTTTAGCGAATAAAAATCTTTAAGGATAAAATATAAATCAACATAATCTTTCCATTTTGGCCTGCGACCAAGAGCATAAGCTTTCATCGCCGCAAGAGTTAACAAGTCTGGCATTTTTATTATGCCCTCAAAATCCACGGAAAAGTCAATCCTAAACATATATTGAAAAAAGGTCAGTTTCACGGGTCCAATTTCTACGGTATATTGCCCTGTTTCATCGCGTAAAACTCTGGCAATTCGTTTTGCGCGGACTATCTTTGCCCTGATTTTATGGTTTTCAAATTCAGATAAAGAGAACAAATCAAAATCAATTGATTCTCGGTGTCCGATATACAAAGCGATGGCCGTACCCCCAACCAACCCGAAGTCATTGTTAAATGATTTTACTAAATGCAAAAGTCCCTTCTGCTCTTTTGTTAAAATTTCCGGATGCAATTTACTTGGCATATTTATTAAAATATAACGAAAAATAATTTTTTGTTCTTTTGTCGTAATTTGTCCGAAAACCGCTATTTTGCTTTCTAAAAATTTCTGCCATTTTTTTAATGCCGATGATTTTAATAAGCTTTTGAACATCGTCCCAATCGCCATAATTTAAAGTATGCTCAACTATCGACTCAACGGGCAAGCCTTCCGAGTCTTTTACATACCAGACAAGAAATTTCCTGTCCCTCATAAATTTTTTCAACTGATCTTTTATTTTTGCGCTTTCCATATTTTTAAATTTCAAATTATCGTAATACTGCCTTTAAATCCTCCTTTGTCTTATCTCTTATTTTTTCTTGAATCTTATTTATTTCTTCATTGGTTAAAGTTCTTTCCGGCGAGCGGTAAACAATTCTAAATGTGTATGATTTCTTGTCTTTGCCGAATTTTTCTTCGTCTTCATATTCATCTAAAAGCTTTACTTCCTCAATCATTGGTACAAAATTTTCTGTCCCGACGGCTTTGCCGTCGAGGATCCTCGATGACTTCGTCATCGGGACAAAGTCGCGCACAATTTCGTAATAATTATTTAAGTTTATATTTTTATCAATTATAAAAGAAATGTCTCTTGAAGTTTCCGGATATTTGCTTACCTCTTTGTATTTGCTGTTTATATCTTTAAACTGGTTGGTAATTCTTGGGTCGTCTGACCACAAAATCCTTATATCTGGAATTTCCATTTTTATCATTGCAAGCCGGTCGCCAAATCCAAACGCCCAACCGTTATAAATTTCCGGGTCTAACCCAAAATTTTTCAAACACTGAGGGTGCACTAATCCTGCCCCATTTACTTCCATCCAATCTCCGTTAAACATTATATCCATTTCCAAGCTTTCTAATGTATAAGGAAATTCATCTGGAATAAATTTTGATTCAATATTTTGGCCAAAAATTCCTTTTGCCAAATCCATCTGCACATCTTTTAAATCTTCTTGAGTTATTATTTTCTTATCCTTTTTGCAAATTAATAAGCCGTCTATTTGGTGAAAGGCAGGATAATGGCTTCTATCAATCTCATCTTTTCTATAAACAATTCCGGGAGCCAGCGCCTTTATTTCGCCGTCTTTTTCTAATCTTGCTAAAACTTCCGGGTCTTTTAAATAAAAAGGCCAAAAAGCCGTAGTGTGCGTTCGCAAAATATTAGTGGCGTCTAAATAATATGTGTCTGTTTCTTTTCTGGCAGGATGGTCTTTCGGCATATTTAAAAGGTCAAAACACTGTTCAACAGTTACAATTCTGGGAAAATCAACCAAGTCAAAATCCTTAAACATGGGCAAGTTTATTATCCGGTCAAATAAAAATTTTACAGGAGAGTTTTCTTTTTTGGTAAGGTCTGGCAGGGCTAATAATTTTTTAATTCTTTCCGCTTTAATATCGGTTCTTTTTTCCAATTCTTTAATTAAAACAGACTCCTTTGGGTCGTTTATTATGATATTTCTTCTCATACTATAGGGTATATATTATTTTATTTTACCTCAAAACAAGGCGCAAAGCAATAGTGGATTTATTAACAATTAGAGCTGTAATTAGGCTTGTTTTATTGTATAATTTATGTTAAAATACAGCTGGTGTTAATCTACAGAACCTTGAAAATTTGGAGGGTTTGGTTATGGCAAAGCCGACTTATGAATGGTTTATTGAACCGCTTGATGATTTTACAAATGATGCAATAAGAAAGGAAATTTCAGCTGAAAACGCCACCCGCGAACTTTTTGACAACAAAAACAAACCTCACGATGTGTGACAATGTTCATATGAGCAGTTAAAATATTTTTGGGACAGCAGAGATTGCGGTCTGAATTTCAAAATTTTTAATCGACCAGTTACCGGTCAAAGCAAGGGTAGGATAAAAAACGTTACCTTCCTCTTCAGACATCCATATTTGCAAAGGAAAAACCCAAAAATCCAAAAAGTCCGCGAACAGCTTAAAAAAATATCCCAGAGCTAAAAAACAAACAACGGCTCGCTTCACAGCAAGCCGCTTTTTTTGTCCTTAAACCAGCAATTTTTTTGGCCGCAATTTCAAACGGCTCACGCAAGAAAAGCTCCAGTATGAACCGTTTGGGTTTGGCAACGGTTTGGTTTTATTTTTATAAAATACTTTGCGATTTCAATTATGGCCACTAAAAGAATTGCTTTAAAAATAAGCAATATCCAGTGAAGGGGCTGTAACGGGACAATATTCAACATTTTTTGCGTAAACGGCAGATAAGTTATTACCACGGCTAAAAACAAACTGGAAAAAACAACCACAAACAGCCATTTGTTTGACCAAAAATTTTCGTATCGCCAAAACGGCTTTCTCAAAGTTCTGCATGAAAAGATATAAACCACGGAG
>Ga0209541_10004312_pt1 | contig 25315 bp, 19 predicted proteins | sample RifCSPlowO2_01_FD_184027 | JGI IMG/M metagenome (GOLD analysis project Ga0209541, IMG submission 184027) | Groundwater microbial communities from Rifle, Colorado - Rifle CSP2_plank lowO2_0.1 (SPAdes) (version 2) | ecosystem: Environmental > Aquatic > Deep subsurface > Groundwater | place... | reverse complement strand
CCACAAGAAGTAGCAGCTCAATGGACTTCGAGTAATCAGAATGCTGCAGTTGTTTATACTGTTTCAAACACTTGCCCCCAACTTTCTCCGGAAATGGGAATTCTACCACCTTGCGATTCGAAAATACTTGAATATGTACAAGGAATATCAGCAGGAACAGCGGAAATCAAAGCGCTTTATGCACCTTATTCAAACGCCTACACAGCCACCGCAAAAGTGAATGTTGTAACTCCATCCACCCCACCCTCCATCACCGTTCTTTCTCCGAATGGAGGAGAGCAGTGGCCTGTCGGCTCAACACAAGTGATCAAATGGTCGCCGGCTCCTGTACTCTCTTGCACGTCAAACACTCCGTGTGTTGCTGATCAAGCCGATGTAGATATTTATCTTGTTCCTGAACGCCCAACTTGTTTAGACGCTATCCCAGCCTGTAAAATAATGGAGCGGGCGCCGATTCTTATTGCGCGAGTGTCCGACACAGGACTCTACAATTGGAATATAAATGCATCAGAGGGAAAGTACAAAATTCAAGTGAATCGTGGCACTACATTAGACCAATCCGACGCGCTGTTTAGTATTGTGTCAATTGTTTCTCCTGCCACTAAATTCCAAATCGGCGACCGCATAAAAACCACAGCCAAAATTAATGTACGAAGAATCCCGTCTTTATCAAACTTCATTAGTCCAATTCTCGGCACTCAAGCTATCGGAGCCCTTGGAACGGTTCTTACTTCATCGCTCAGTACTCTTGTCACTACTTATCCGGCTTACGTGAATGACTATTGGTGGTGGAATGTAAATTTTGATTCCGGAGTTGACGGCTGGGTAACGGAAAATTATTTGGAAATTGTGGCGACACTAGGACTCGTTCCAAATTCTTCGCAGACGGCGAGTATTTTTGAGGCGATGAAAGCGGCTTTGCTTGAAATGTCAAAGACCCTGAATTCGTTGAGATAAAAGATGGGGTTGAGGTACAAACAATCTTTTATTCTTAAAACTCCCGCATACGCGGGAGTTTTAAAATACTATTTTGCGGTTTTGCTACGAAAACGACTTTTCGTACAACTTTTTATCGTTTTTGGTCAAATGATGTTTACCCCATTAGAACATTACCGATATAGAATAATATTCCCATCAGCAGGTCGCGAAGCCCCCGTTTTAACGGGGTTTTCGCAAACGGACTGATCCGGGAGTAATTTCCAGGTATTCGTCTTCAGCCATTATTTCAAGCCCGCGCTCAATTGAAAGCGAATACGGAGGCGTTAATTCAATCGCGTCGTCCGAGGCCTTGGAACGCATATTAGAGAGTTCTTTGCCTTTGGTTGGATTTACATGCAACTCTTCTCCTTTGGAAGTATTGCCGATTACCATGCCGACATACACCTCCACGCCGGGACCGATATACAATGTTCCCCGCTCCTGCAGTCCCCAAAGCGAAAAACCGGATGATTTCCCCGAAGCCATGGATATCATGGAGCCCTGGATGCGTTTTCTAATTTCTCCGTAGTACGGCCGAAATCCTATGAATCGGGAAGATAAAATTCCCTCTCCCCGGGTATCTATGACAAATTGGCTTCTGTATCCCAAAAGTCCACGCGTCGGCCCTTCCAAAAAAAGGCGCACTGTTTCAGCGTGATGAATTATATTTTTAAGAGTAATTCCGCGCACGCCCAATTTTTCAATAATTGCGCCTTGGAATTGGGCGGGTGTATCAATAACAACTTCCTCAAATGGCTCAAATTTTTCGCCCTTCTCCTCGCGGATAATCGCCTGCGGCTGGGAGACCTGGACTTCGTATCCGGCCCGGCGCATATTCTCCAACAAAATTGCGATATGAAATTCCCCCCGGCCGTATACTTTAAAATTATCCGTGGAGAAAAAATCAACTTTGAGTCCCACATTAACTTCAAGTTCCCGTTCAAGATATTCCCGAATTTGCCTGGAAGTTACAAATTTTCCCTCCCTGCCTCCGAACGGAGAATTATTTACCAAAAACATCAAGGATATAGTCGGCTCGTCTATTTTAATTGCCGGAAGCGGCGAGGAATTTTCATCTGCCGCGATGGTTTCTCCGATAAATATATCCGGAAGTCCGGCAATCATAACAATATCTCCGGCGATTGCCTCTTTACTCTCAACTTTCTCCAATCCCCTGAAAGTATATATTTTTCGGATTTTGCCTTTGCGCGTTTCTTTTTCGGCGTTTTTTATAAAAACGTTCTGGCCGTCTTTCATAATTCCCTCATAAATTCTGCCGATTGCCAGCCGTCCCAGAAAATTATCATACCCCAAATTAAAGGGCTGGAAACGCAGGAACTTTACAGAAAAATCTTCGGCCGACGCGGAAGGAACATGTTTCAAAATGATGTCTAAAAGCGGAGAAAGATTGCTTGATTCGTCAGTCAATTTTAATTTGGCAATACCCGCGCGTCCGTTGGCATATACAACCGGAAAAGAGGATTGCGCGTCATTGGCTCCCAACTCCAAAAAAAGTTCCAATACCTGTTCCTCGGCGCGGTGAGGATCTGCCGCCGGCTTGTCAATTTTATTAATAACCACTATGGGTTTTAAACCGAGTTCCAATGATTTTTTAAGCACAAAACGCGTCTGGGGCATGGGCCCTTCCTGCGCGTCCACTACTAAAAGCACGGAATCAATGGAGCGCAAAACCCGCTCCACTTCGGAACCGAAATCAGCATGCCCAGGAGTATCCACAATGTTTATTTTCGTATTTTTGTAGGTTATGGAGGCGTTTTTTGAATAAATCGTAATGCCGCGCTCCTGTTCAAGCGTATTTGAGTCCATCGAAATCCCTTCTCCGATGGCGCCGCATTGGCGCATCAAGGCATCCGTCAAAGTCGTTTTGCCGTGATCCACATGCGCGATTATGGCTATATTTCTGATTTCCATCCCGTTAGAAGCAGACCCCGATAGTACGCCTCGCACGCTCGGTGACTACGGGGCGAGACACGGTTAAAATAATCTTAGTATAGGCAATGCTTGTCCCGTAGCCAAATCCGATAGGATTTGTGGTACCGAGATCGCGATCAGACACTTGACAACTTATGTGTATTTGCTAACATTATAGTATTCATATGAAAAGGCACTTCGTACGGGTTCCGTCCCTACGCGGTGCTTTTTCTTTTTGCTAACTTATCTCGCAGATTATCCATATAAACCATCTTGTCTTTTGCCGACTTTCTCAAGAACGACGAGCAGGTTTTACGATGCGGGCTCAAAACTGCCAAAAGTTTTTTGTTATCGTACAAGTACAGACCGTCCGAAAACTGTAAACACCGGGTGTTTTTTCGTTCAACACCCGGTGTTGACGGATAGTTTTCGGACGGTCTGAGACGCGCTGACTATTTTTTAATTAAAGCTAATTTCTTTTCTCTACGCCAGCCTTTGATTTTCTGTTCGCGGCGCCGCGCTTCAATTAGTGTTTCAAATTGTTCGGAGTATACCAGTTTCACCGGCCGCCTGATTTTTGTGTAATGCGCTCCCCATTTTGAATTATTATGCTGCTTAAGGCGCTTTTCGAGAGCATTTGTGTATCCGACATAAAGAGACTGATCAACGCATTTGAGAATGTAGACGGAGTATGACATAAATTGCACTTCACCCTCCTTCGTCGGGTTCAGTGTCTTCGTCGCTTGGTATAAGCGGTCGCAGACTCTGAGGAGCGGTAGCGACGAAGAGCTGCGGGACCTGGATTCGAACCAGGATAACATGCTCCAGAGGCATGTGTCCTACCGTTAGACGATCCCGCAATAATTTAAAATCGTTCCGGTATCGGAACGATTTTATAATATCACAAAATGTGAAAAAAATCTATATGTCTAAATATTTGCGCACGGCCAGAAAACTGGAAAATACGCCGATTAAAACTCCTGTTCCGAACAAAACCGCGGCAAACTCAAAAAAATTCAGGAGAAAATACTGGAATAGATCAAAACTCGGCATAAGCAAAATCAAACGTGGGGATATGAGCCAAACCAGCGGAAAAAATATAAGCAGGGTAAGCAGGGCGGCCGAGGCGCCGTATAAAACTCCAGACACCAGAAACGGCCCGCGGATGAACCAGCGCGCGGCACCCACCAGACGCATGATGCCGATCTCCTCGCGCATGGTGAAAATTGCCATACGAATGGTATTGAACGATACCAAAACCGCAATTATAGAAAGCACCAGAACCAGCACCGATCCTCCGCCGCGCACCGAATTTAAAATTGATGACAGGCGCTCAATCACAAGCTTATTTTCAAAATAATTTATTTTTTCCACCACCGGATATTTTTTACCCGACAAAAATTCGCTGATTGCGGCATACTGCGAGGGGTTTTTGGCGCGGATGTTCAAACTCGCCTGCAGAGGATTTTCACCAAGTTCTTCCAGGGCCTGGCTAATCAGTTCTTCGTCTTTATGGCGTTCGCGAAAAAGCGTGAGCGCCGCGGAACGCGAAATATACGCAACCTCGGCCACATCCGGATGCGACTCCAAGTCCTTTTTTACGGCAAAAATATTTTCTTCCGGCGCATCCTCGGTGAAATATACAGATACGTCAATTTTAGATTTAAATTCGGCCAAAATAGTGGTGGCAAATGCCGAGAGAAAAATCAAATTTCCCAAAACAAAAAGCGACAGCACCATGACCATTACGGTCGCGGCTGATAACCAGCCGTTGCGCTTAAAATTCAAAAATCCGGTTTTTAGAATTCGTTTGAGTGTTGCCATAAAAGTTATGCCGATCTACAAATTGTAAATAATTAAAATTTATTCTATTTCAACCAGAAAATGGAATTCGTCTCACTCCAAGGTCGAGTCATTATGCGTTCGCGCGAAATTAATGTAGGCGAAGAAATAAATGGTGAGAAAACGGAATGAGGGAAACCGGCTTTGCCGAATGGCTCCCATTCCGTTTTCGGCTCCATTTATCTGAGCCGAAATTCTTGAGCGCGATGCATAATGACGTTAGACCAAATATTTTCCATTCTCCTTATCACTCACCACCATCCCCTTATCCAACACCACCACCCGCTTATTTATCATATTAATCACCTCTTTGTCATGCGATGCAAATACCACCGTAGTCCCAAGTTCATTTATTTTTTGCAATAACTTTATTATCTCCCAAGTATTAATAGGGTCAAGATTGCCGGTCGGCTCATCCGCCAAAATTACATCCGGCCGGTTCACAATCGCGCGCGCGATCGCCACCCGCTGTTTTTCTCCGCCGGACAACTGATGAGGGAAATTGTGCATTTTATCGCGAAGTCCCACAATTTCCAGGGATTGAGGCACATCCTCATCTATTTCCTCATCCGATTTTCCCGCGGCTTCCATGGCAAAGGCCACATTCTCATACGCGGTCTTGGAGGGAAGAAGTTTATAGTCCTGAAAAATGGTGCCGATGCGGCGGCGCAATACATGCAAATTACCGCGGGCGATATCTGAAATTTCGGAGCCGTCCAAGAAAATCTTGCCGCGCGAAGGTTCCTCCTCGCGGATCAGTAATTTTAAAAATGTGGTTTTACCGGCGCCCGAAGATCCCACCACGGCGACAAATTCCTTGGGGCGGATTTTCAACGTCACGTCTTTTAACGCAACGGAATTGTGGTTATAAAATTTTGAGACGTTATCGAAAAAAATCATGATATCAATGTATCCTTATTCTTAATATCCCGCACACCTCATGCGAAACAAGAGCAGTGGATCCACCAGCTTCAATAACTACACCGCTCACGCCGTTTGACATACCACAGATGAGAGATTTTATAGACTCAACAGAGTGTGTGATAAGGTTGAGACGAAGCAATGCGCCTCCTCCCGCAACAAGAACAGTGTTTCCTTCATCTTCTATCGCAAGTCCCGAAGGACTGATGGCACTGAAGAGCACTTTGAGAAAATTCATAACAAGGGGAATGACAGATCCTGTATCAAGATCCACACGGAAAAGTATACCATTGTTTCCGGCTGCTGCAACTAATGCGCTGGTTCCCCCCTCAATTGCCACAGCAACCGGATTTAGAAGCTCGTCTGTAACCACCGTTGTATTCCCTAATACAAAATCAACACGGAGAAGACTTTTCCCGTCATTTGCTGTAACCAATGCGCTGGTCCCTGCCGGATAAAGTGCAAGCCCAAGCATACCAAGGGGGCTTGCGGCTATAGTATCCACCTCCTTGGTGGTTAGATCTAAACGTTTCAATAAACCAGCGCTTCCGGTATATGTACTGAAGAACGCCTGTGTGCCTGCAAGATTGATGGTAATGCCACCGGTGACGGGTTCCGGGAACGCGAGCCATTCTACAACGCCGGTAGAAAGAGCAATGCGGGAAATTCTACCGGAATTGCCAGTTTCTGCCACAGTGATTGCTTCCTGCCCATTCGGAACAAAAACCACGCCTTTAGGACTGTCAGAATGCGCAAGGGTGGTTTGCGTCAGTGCGATCACATCAAACCGAATAATGGATTGGTTGAGATCGCCGATGTAGAGAGCGCTCTGACCCGAGGATTCCATAGTAAGGTGCGGCCAGCTACAACCCTGGCAGGATGAAAGTATGGTGACGGTACCGGTTTGGAGGTTTACCCGCGCGATTACGCCGGAATCGCCTACTAATAGTTGACCGTTGGTGGCAACGAGTGCGGTTTCGCCTCCTGACTCTATCGCAACACTAACAGGATGGCCTCCCAAAAGACATACTGAAGCAATCGGAGTAAAATCTCCAGTGACAAGATCCACGCGCACGAGATTGCAGTTGAATGTAATTCCTCCGCCGAAAAAACCTGCGGCGATGAGAGCGGTTTGACCTCCGGCCTCAACCGCAAGGCCGAGGCCACCGATGCCGGAAATAACGCTTATGGCTCCGGTTTCGAGATTAATTCTGAAAAGTCCGCCCTCCGAGCGTGTAACAAGAGCAGTTGTACCTCCTGATTCTAAAGCCAAAGCAGCTCCGCGATCAATACCTTGTTCAATAATAGTTGTAACCTCTCCTGTAATAAGATTTACCCTTTTAAGACCACTTGCTCCCCCGCCAGCCATGGGTGCAGTAATTACGAGAACGGTGTTTCCTCCGGGTTCAATCACCGGACTTGCGATACCATTTGGGGTTACCAAAGCAATGGTGGTTACCTGACCTGTTTGGAGATTAACCCTTGAAAGTTCTCCGGAACTCTCGGCGACGATGGCTGATGTACCGTCAGCCGCAACCGCGACTCCAGTGACATCCATTTCCATTCCTATTCCCTGAATGCGGCCGGAGAGCATGGGAATAGAAACCGTGTCACCCACATTCGGTCCGGGTTGCGGACCGGGAGAGAGTGATGAAGCTATAACACAATTCAACCCAACCAGCAGATGACATGCTGCTCGCTCGGCATTCAGACGGCAGCCACGGAAACCGGGCCTGCCGTCATTACAAGCCGATCCCAACTTCTTATCTATTTCTTCCGTCGTACTGGCGGTGATCGGATCCGCAGATTTTTGAAGGATTTGTTTTATTTGAGCGGGAGAAAGATTTAGCTTGATAGCTTTGATTAAACCCGCGACTCCAGTAACCATGGGAGCCGAGGCGGAGGTGCCGCCGAAAAACCTGCCGGAACGGCCCGAAGGGTTCCAGTAATCATCCAGACCCAACGGCGCTATAAATCCGGTAGGCGCGTACACCTTCTCTCCTGGAGCAACAAGCGCAACGCCTGATCCGAAATTAGATCCGAAAATGCCTCCGGTGCGGCCGTCAACAATGGTGGTTGCGCCGACCGCAATAGTATTTTGTTTATTCGCCTGCCCGCCCGGCGCATGGTTTACCACATCCACGTTCTGGTTCCCCGCCGCGACAGTAAATAAAATATCTGAGCGCTTGGAAAAATAATCATTAAAGAAGTTTGCGTATTTGCCAAATTCCGTCTGGCCGATTTGTTTACCCGCAAATCGATCATCACTCCTTTGCTCCGGCGTAAGTGCGGTTTCCAGCACATGACCTAGCGACATGTTAACAATCCCTGCTCCTCCGTCAACTAAGCTGTTCAGGGCGCTTTCTAACTCGTCCCTCCTAAAATTAATAATTTTCCGAAATCCCAAAATATAATTAGTTGTTGCGCCGGAAAGAATCCCGTTCATATGCGGAAATGTATATGAGCCGGAACGGGAAATATTATTGGCGCCGATAATTCCCATAACCGCGGTTCCGTGCGCCTCATTCATAACTTCGGTAGAAATCGGGCTTCTGCCGATGTCCACGCCTTCCAATTCCGGGTGATTGGTCTGAAAATCAGTATCCACCACGCCTATAATCACTTTGGAGAGCGGCTGCATTGAATTTTTAATTCTGTCCCACGCCTCCGCAACCTTAATAATATCGTACGGGATTGTGAACGAAGGATCTTGCGCTTTCAGGTTCAGAAGATCAAATGGCAAAACTGCCTGCGCAGAAACAATTTGATGCGGCAATGCATACGTGGCGGCAACGCAGAAAAACAGAATCAAAATATGAAGTTTTCTTTGGAATTTTCTCATGGTATTGGTTCTGGAGTAAATGGTACTACGCTAAATACTCCTTCAATTTTTGGATCGCCAAGCGCTTTGACTTTTGCGATAGCGGCTTCAAGTTCCTGAACAGTTCGGGTAGGTATTTCAAATTCGTAAAGGTTGGTAATGGGTTCAAAACCAATTATCTTGGCACCAATTAGCAAAGCAATCCTCTCTGCGTCTTCGCAGGTTGCTGCACCAGTGAAATTAACATCTACCACGTTCACAAAGAAATTTATGCCGTCTTTTACAACCAAATCCTCTTTTTTTGAAGGAATGGAAAATCCTTTTTTAGGGCAACGCTCGCCGTTGAACCACAATAGCTTTGGATCTGCGGGAGAAGGTGGCGATAAAACCGGTTGCGGAGCAAAAGACGGAGTGGCAACTGGCTGTGGCGAAAGAACATCCGGAATCACTGACGCAGGTTGCACTTCTCTCTCTTTTTGCAGGAACATAAAGAATGCAATGCCTCCAACAAGAATCGCTATTATAATAATGGTGATAACCATTGATTTTCTCATGGCACTATTTCTGGAATAAAAGGTATTGATTTGCTAACATCTTCGATTTTCGTATCATTCAACGCCTCAACTTTTGCTATGGCGGCTTCAAGTTCTTGAACAATACGGGCGGGTATTTCAAATGCATAGAGGTTGGTGACTGACCCAAAACCAAGAATTTTTGCATTGATAAGCTCTGCTACACGTAGCGCATCCTCGAAAGTAGCGCTATCAATAAAATTAACTTCCACAACATTGATGAATAACTTTATTCCCTCCACCTCCACAAGATCTTCCGGTTTTGAAGGAATGGAGAAGTAAAATTTTAAACTCAAAATCCCCTCTTTCCCTATTTTAATTTTCCTTGCCAAAATCTGACCTCTTATCATGGATTCTTTTCCGATATGAACGCTTGCCTTGGGAGCAAGAAGTTTGAAATTAAGAAACGAATTTTTGCCAAAGACCGCGGGACGACCTATTTTTCCCACTTTGTGATCTTTCTTTTCCTTGTCATCCATTTCGGAATTTATCTCATCATCGTCGTCTTCTCTTTCTTCTTTCTCTTTTTTAGGTCTGATGCCGAGATAGTTAATTTTCAGATCATCCGGTTTGAGGTTTAAGCCGGGAAGAATGGAAACGCGGTCTTTGCCACGGAGCTTAAATTGGATATTCAAGGTGGTGGAGGCATTAAAAATTAGGGTGGAACTATCTTTTAATTCCAGTTTGTGAAGATTATAAATTCCGCCGGAAAGTTCAAGACGGCTGTTTTTCTCAAGGATAATATCTTTGTAACTTCCTGCGGTGAGGGTGTTGTTTCGGCCTTCAAATCTAAAATCTTGAGTACCGACTTGGAAATCAGGCACTTCTGAAAAATTGGCTATGGGAAGTTGAACGGGTTTGGTCTGGATTCCGAGGATTTGAGAATCTTTATGGAGTTTGAGTTTGTTGAATGAGGCGTTGCCGTTGATGATGGTATTCTTGTCTATGATGACTCTGTCTGCAAAAAGATTGCCGTTTACGATAACATCTTTTTCAATGTCTATTTTCCCATTGGAGCCAAGATCGCCGGAAGATACCTGAACTCCTTGTTCCAATCTGATTTCTTCTTCGGCGAAGAGAACAAAACTCTCCAAAGATTCAAACAATGGGGGGCCGCTAAAATTAATTGCCGCCAAGGCAATTCCACCGGCCGCAAGCGCAGAAATAATATGATGCTTTTTGACGTGTTTTTTTATATGTTCCATACGCCTAAAATTATATTTTCACTTCCGCTTCGATAAACTCATCCAAATCCCCGTCAAGCACTTTATCAATTTGCGAGGTCTCGGCATTGGTGCGATGATCTTTTACCATCTGATACGGATGCATGACGTAAGAACGTATCTGATTTCCCCACTCTATTGAAACCTTTTCATTGCGAACTCCCCGCCGTTCTTGTTCCTGTTTTTCCAACGTGGCGCGGTAAAGTTTTGAACGCAACAGATCCATGGCTATTTCTCGATTTCTCTCCTGCGAACGCTCGGATTGGGATGCCACCTGAATGCCGGTCGGAGTATGGACTATGCGTACAGCGGTTTCCCGTTTGTTTACATTCTGCCCACCCGGGCCGGATGAGCGGAAAAATTCAACTTTAATATCATCGGGTTTTAACTCAACTTCATCCGGCGCCACAAACTCCGGCATCACATCCACCAAGGCAAAAGACGTATGGCGCAATTTCTGGGCAGAGAAAGGCGATATCCTGACCAGGCGATGCACGCCGGATTCTTTTTTTAAATATCCATATGCGCCTGGACCCTGAATGGCAATCGTAACGTTTTTCATCCCCCAGCCGCCGGGTCCGGAATATTCGCCCCAATGCTCATGCAGTATTTTTACCACCCACTTGCGGCGTTCGGCCAAACGCGAAAACATCCGCAGCAGAAGCGCTGCCCAATCCTCCGCATCTTTGCCGCCCGCGCCTGCATAAACCGAGAGTACCGCATTGCCTTTGTCGTATTTTCCGGAAAAATAAAGTTCATTTTCCAGACGATGAATTTCACGCGACACCACTCCGACTTTATCGCCAAGTTCTTTGGTGAAATTTGCATCGCTGGATGCGGATGATGATAGTTCAGAAAGATCAATTACTTCCTTATTCAGCTTCCCCCACTCTTCAACCGTGCGTTTCAAAGATGCCAAATCTTGCGCTTGGCGCGCGGCGCGCTCCCGATCATCCCAAAAATTAGGATGCTGCATTTCCTTTTCAATCCGCAAAATTTCTTCGCGTTTCTTCGGTACCTCAAAGGCGGTCCGCGAGGCCGCGGATCTTAGTACCTAATAAGTTCAGCTTTTCGCGCAATTCATCCATAACTTTCTTGATTGTAACATGGCAATCTAAAAGATAAAGGGGCTGTCATGCCCTCTGATGATATTAAAATTTAATCAAACTTCGGCTGTGGAAACCGCGCGGATCAAAAAAGCGTGAATTACAATGGAAAAAAGTATGGAAAAAATAGTAAGAGCAAAAAGGGTATTTATGAGCGGTGCGAATGCAAAGCCCATCAATGGATTTAAAAGCGCCGCGATCACCGCCGCTACAAAAAAGAAAAATTTAATGCGATCAACCGCGGGTTTTCCCTCGCCGGCGGCGCGCCATAAAAATCCATCCACAATCGTTTTCTCTATGCCGCGCCGCGAACTTTCCCAAATTTTCAAAATAAAAATTACCGCCTCTCCCCCAAAAAACCAAATTAGAATGCGCGGATCTATGAGGTGATTCATTATAATTCCCGCTGTAACCACCAAAATCAGCATAACATCACGCGCCATATCCATAATTCCTCCGCCAATGGTAACTTTACCCGATGCCCGCGCCACCGGGCCATCAATCATATCCGAAAATCCAGCCAGGAACGTCAGAGTAAAAATCATGATCGGACTCGCGTCTTGAATAAACGCCGCCAGAAGCCAGGCCACCAGCACCACTCCGACTATAGTAATCACATTTGGATGCACATTGAAACGGATGAATATCTTAGAAACAGGAAGAAGAATTTTATCCCGAATATTTAATTCATTTTCCGTAATTCCAGAAATAAAACGCAATAACCGTTTCGGCGCAAAAAACAGGGGCAAAACAAGCGCGCCCAAAACCGCCGCTATTGCATAAACACCGGTAGCCATAAGCACTGTTGCTAAATTTACGCCCCAAAATTCCATTTTTTAATTTGAATTTGCATTTTAACGCGGTTGCGAACTAAAATAAGATCAATGTTGTCGGTTCATTAAAAAGGGCTCCATGCAATATGATCTATTTTGCCCAGAATGCGGGAAGAAAGCCGAGGTTTGGGTAACGGTCACCGACCGAAAATTTTCGAATCAAACCCAAGGCCTGTCGTATTTTGTATGCAAAGAATGCCGCTTGATGCATATAGACATAAATTTGATAAAAAAATACGTGAGTTGTTGGAGAAAAGATTCCAAATATGCCCAAAAAATCCCGTTAAAAAAAATCTACCGCGAAGCTATTCAGCTTCTGGATAAAGTAGTGGATGTATATTGTAAAACGGCTGGTTATCGTAGGAAACGTTTCATTAAAAAATAAGTATGCCATCCCCGTTAACGGGGATTTTTTATTTCTGCCGGCTATCGAAAGTAATCCCCGCCTGCCATCGCCAAAGCCCCCTGTCAGAATCAAACTGACGTTTGTGGTTTACGAAACCACTGTTCTACTTCACCCCTCACCTTTAAAGCCACCTCCCGGATTCGAACCGGGGACCTTCACTTTACGAAAGTGCTGCTCTGCCAGCTGAGCTAAGGTGGCAAAAGTGAGGGGCAAGCAGAACTTAAGGGGCTCAAGCCATGGCATGCAGGTCTGCCTCTAAGCTACCTCAGCGTAAATCATTAACACTATATCATTCTTTTCCTAATTTTCCAAATTTTCTGTATGCATATATAATAGAAGTTGATGGGGTTCGCCATACTCATAAGCGAATATATCGCCTGGCACTATGGGCAAGCATTTACCGAGATACTGGATCTGGGACGGGATTTTTTGTGGTTTGGCTGGAATGTTTTTTCCGTATCGCTTCTATCCCAGACCCTTGTTTCGCCGTTTTACCGGATTCAGGAGGGCTACAAAAATTGGACTGATTTTGAGGCGCTGGGCGAAACAATTGTGGCCAACACGGTTTCGCGCCTGGTGGGATTTTTACTTCGGCTTTTCATGCTGATTCTCGGTGCGCTTTTTGAATTACTCATTCTGGCCGCGCTTTCAATCGTCTTGATAAGCTGGATGATACTTCCGCTTCTTATTCCCCTTTTATTTCTTGGAGGACTATATTTTATATTTTGACCATGTCTGGATTCGACTTCTCAAAAAACAAATTCGCGGGTGCGCTTGCATTAAATGCTATATTGCCAACATTAAGGCGCGCGCAGTTTTTAACACTCAGCGGCGCGGGAGCGATTTTTTTTGCCGCACTTGCCGCAATCTGCCTGATACTTGTATCATTGAAAATAAATTTACCGACGCTGGTGCCGGACTATACTTTTTTTCTCGGCCTGTCTTTGATTTTCTTGGCGCCGTTCCTTTTTCTTACGGCGCTTGAAGGATTTGCCAATTCGCAAACCAACCAAAAAAATGGCGATCCAGCGAGTCCTAATGCCGCATCACGTCTTAATCTTTATGCTTCAGAATTATGGTTCAATGGGCCCGGATTTTCCCAAAATGGAGATACCGAATCGCTATATTCTTCAGTTGCCGTGACTAAAATAGGAAACGCGGCTTTAACACGTCTAGGTATCACCGCGCAGGATTATACGGAATTTCTTCAAACACTCAGGAAGCAATCCGGATTCATGCCGCTGGACGATTTTGCCGCCGCGTTCGCAACATCGGAGAAAAACAAAAACGCCGGAGAAATTACTTTTACGGACACGTTGGCAGCGCTTTTGGGAGGGAGCGGGGCCAAAAAATTTCTGGATGCCAAGAATCTGCCGCCGGATACCATACGTCGCGCCGCCGAATGGCTCGAGTGTGAATTCATGAAGCAGGACCGCAAACGCAGATGGTGGCTTCGAGAAAATTTGGCGCGCATTCCGGGATTTGGCAAAGACTGGGCGTATGGTTCAACCCCCATTTTACAAAAATTATCCTATGACTTGACGGACGAAGCCCTACGCCTGGAAGGAGTGGAACTTATCGGCCGCCAGCGCGAAATAGAGCTCATTGAATCGGCTCTGCTTAAACAATCCGGAGCAAACATTATTATCGTTGGAGAGCCGGGTGCCGGAAAATATACAACTCTCTTGGGTCTGGTACGCCTGATCGCCTGGGGACAAATTTTTCCGCAACTTGAGCATAAACGCGTTTTCAAATTGCAGGGTTCGGCCCTGATTGCTTCGGGAAAAACCAAAGGCGAAGTGGAAGAACTTTTTATCCGTTTAATGAATGAGGCGGTGGGAGCCGGAAACATAATTCTGGCGATTGACGAATTTCCGGAATTTACGGATTCTCTTTCCAAAACCGGCGTAAACGCCCTGGAAATTTTAGCGCCCTATCTTTCAAGCTCCAATGTCCATATACTTGCCTTGGCCGACTCTTTAAGTTTCCGCAGGATTTTGGAGCAAAACGCCGGACTTATGAAATATTTTTCGCGGATTGACATTACCGAGCCGGATGATAAAAGATTGCTTGAAATTTTACAAGAACATACTCCCACCATTGAATATGCATATGGAGGACGCGCGATATTCACTTATCCCGCGCTTGCCAAAATCGCCGAAGGCGCCACCGAACATTTGGTGCAGGGCGCGCTTCCCAAACGCGCCATTGATTTGATGGAAGAAGTTATGAAAGAAACAATTTCGCGCGGACTTGCGTATGTTGCGCCGGAAATAGTGCTGGAATTTATCACCCAAAAAACCAAGATTCCGCTGGGCAAAATTATGCCGGAGGAACAGGAAAAACTTCTTCAACTTGAAGAATTTTTGGCCCGTCGCGTAATCGGGCAAAACGAGGCGGTACTCGCGGTGGCCGACGCCATCCGGCGCGCGCGCTCGGGAATTAAAAATCCCAAACGCCCCATTGGCACGTTTCTTTTTTTGGGTCCCACGGGAGTCGGCAAGACCGAGACCGCCAAGACCTTGGCCGAGGCATATTTCGGCAACGAAGAGGCCATGACGCGCTTTGACATGACCGAGTATCAAACCGAGGAAGGATTTGAAAAACTGGTGGGGTCATTTGAAAAAAACGAGCCTGGACTGCTCACTAGCCGCATGCATTCTTCGCCCTATACCCTGGTGCTTTTGGATGAATTTGAAAAATCTAACCCCAAAGTGAAAAATTTATTTTTGCAGGTTCTGGATGAAGGATTTTTTACAGACCATTTGGGACGGAAAATTAACATGCGAAATACCATTATCATTGCCACATCCAACGCCGGAGCCAAACTTATCTGGGAAATGGTGCAAAAAGGCGCGGATCCCGCGTCCCTGCGAAACGACCTTTTCTCCTATATCCAAAATGAAGGAATTTACAGCCCGGAGCTTTTGAACCGCTTTGATGCGGTCGTGGTTTTCCATCCTTTGAAACCGGAAATCCTTATCCAAATCGCACGCCTGTCACTTCAGAAATTAACAGCGCGGCTTGAAAAATCCAAAAATATTAAACTTGAAGTAACCGAACCGCTGGTGGAGGCGGTGGCCCGCGGCGGATATGATCCGGTATTCGGCGCCCGCCCCATGCAAAGATTTATACAGGACAAAGTGGAGAAGTTAATCGCCGAGAAAATAATCAAAGGAGAGATCAGATCAGGAAGCGAGTTTTCATTTTCGCCGGAAGAAATATCCTCACTATAAAGATTATTTGAGCAACCGCCTATATTTAAATAGGCGGTTTTTTATTCCTTTTTCAGCGCACTCTCCGTATATACATTTGCCGCGTTCCACAGCATCCAGCCGTGATTATCGGAATTCTCGGCGGCGTCAATTTGCAAACGGACTTTAGCGGCGTTACACGGCCGCTGGGCCACGCAATCCTCTTCATGGAAAAAATCTTCCAGCCAGGGACGCAAGCGTGTTTTAGTTTCAACACCGAGTGTCGCACAATTTTGTGCGACACTCGGTGTTAAACAAGCGACAATATATGAAAACGGATAAGTGCTAGTTGAAATTTTACCGTCAAAAAAATCCCGGGCAAATTGCATGGAGCGCCCCACAATATCTTGCGGGTTAGCCCGCGATTGCGCCATGGTATAATTTAAAATCGGAAGTTTGCGATATGGATCCGCTGGCATTTTAAATCCGCTGTAATAATGCGAGGGATATACCATGAAAGACACGTAATCAAAATTATCTTCCAGCGCCTCAAGGCATTGGCCAATTCCGGTGTCAAGCCCGATTGAGGCATAACCGAAAAAATCTGCAGATAGAATAATATCCGGCTTATATTCGCGAAGGCCGGTGCTTAAAAACCGGAAATAATCGCGCATTACCGCGCACATCGGAGTTTTTCGATCCCAAACGGGAAAAATAGCGTTTTTAACGTCGCCGTCTGATGGGAATCGGATATAATCGTACTGCAATTCGTCAAATCCCAAGTCAATCATTTTCTTGGAAAATTCCAAAATATATTCGCGGCCGCCCGGACTAGCCGGATCAACCCAGTAACGGCCAGCCTTATCTTGCCAAAAAACCGCTAGCAGTTTTTTGGCATCAGCCGGCTTTAACTGCAAATGCCGTTTGTTATAACACGATATGCCGGTTGAAATTTTGTTCTTACGCGTCAAGTACCACTCCGGATTTATATAAATACGGGAGGCATCGCTCATAACCACGATTCGCGCAATCGCCCAAATATCTTTTTCACGCAATTCTTTTAAAAATTCTTTCACGCGCCCCGCATCATAATCCTCTCCGCAGGCCTCTTTCACATCAATTACCAAACCGTTGATTTCGGTCTCCTCCGCCAAACGAACCAGATTATTCCGCAGCCGTGTCGCGCCCCCGCCCTTATCCCAGGCAACATCCGCAGTCATATAAAGCCCTTTTATATTTTTAGATTTTTTCAACGCATCGTTATGCAATTCTTCCGGAGTTTTTTTACGCTCCGTTGCCGCCTGAAAAATATCCGCCATTTTCGCAGCCGGATCCGCGTCCTCGCCTAAAAATTTGGAGTAAAATAAAACACCGCCCAGAAGCAATCCTCCGGCTAAAAACGCTACCCCGAATCCCTTCAAAAAAGTCAGCATATTTATATATACAACGTAACATAATTGCACAAAGGACAAAATGCAGGAATTTGACTTTACACGAAAAAGGGATAAATTACGGATAGAACATTTACATAGCATACTTTAAAAAAGGAGTGGATTTAAGTGGAACAGCTTAAAAAATGGGGAAGAGGAATCCGTCATTTCTTCTGGAAATGGTTTCTAAAACCCGCACTGTATTTATTTCTTGGACTCGTTGCTATCGGCACAGTTGCCACGGTAGGACTTTTAATCGTTCTCTACTTTAGAGGAACATTTTCTTTCCCGGATTTCTCTAAACTGGATGATCCGAGACAGGCAAGTTTCATCTACGATGAAGAGGGCGAGGTATTACGAGCTTACTGCAGTTATTGCCGCAAAGTGATCCCGCTCAAAGACATGGGGAAATTTACTGAATACGCCACTGCGGCCGAGGACCACAATTTTTGGAAATGGTGGCGCAAGAAAAACGCTTTTGATGTCATTGGAATTATCCGGGCCGCATACCGAAATGCTAAAGCCCTGGATTCCAAAGAAGGCGCATCCGGGATTTGGGAACAAACGGCCCGAAACGTATTTCTCGAAGAAAAAATGCGTGAGCAGCGCAAATCTGACTCCGAATTCGTAAAATGGGAACGAAAAATACGCCAAACATATATTGCAGCACTTCTGCCCTACCACATGACCCGCGAGCGCATTCTGGAAATTTATTTAAACACCTCGCACTGCGCTCACGGCCTTTACGGGGTTTCGATCTGCAGCTGGTATTATTTCAACAAACAGCCGCCGGAACTTAATACGGCCGAGTATGCCTTGGCCGTAGGACTCTTGCGCAAGCCCGGCGCATCGCCATTTCTCAACCCCATTGAAGCCAAACGTCTGCGCAGTCGAGTGCTTCAACAATTCGTAGACGAAAAACTTATCTCCGAAGAGGAAAAAGCGCAGGGGGACGAATATCCTCTCCCCGAGAAACGATCGGATGATCCCAGAAACCCGGCTAAACATTTTACGGAACTTACCCGGCTTGAAATAATAAGCGACGGGCAACTGGTGGACCGCGGACTTAAAGTTCATACGACGCTCAGCCGTAAATTGCAAAAAGTCGCCAACGCTTCACTGGAGCGCGCATTCGCCAAAATCTTTGAAATCAATCACGAAGCAACGGATCTGCGCGGCATTGCAATTCTCGCAGGACTAAATGGCGCGATCAAAGTATTTGCGCAAATACCTTCGTTTGAAGAAAGCCAATACCGCATTGATCAAATTCAGCGTCCCTTGGGATCTACGGCCAAACCATTTGCCATACTGGCGGCGCTGGAAAAAGGCCTGCGTCTTCGCTGTGACGACGAAGGAGATGGTCCCTGCAAGCTTGATGATTCGCGGGGAGCCAAAGACGGACCATCCGCGCTGGCCATTCCCATGGGCGACGGAAAATGGAAACGGATCTGGAATTTCCCGTCAAATGAAGCGCGCTATCTTGGTCCGATCACCCCGATGGAGGCATTATCTAAGTCCCATAATACCGCCATGATGAGTATGGTGCTCGGAGTAAAAAATTCCCAGGCGCCGCAAATCATTACCAAAGAAGATTTCATCCGCACGCTCGTACAATTTAAGATCCGTTTGAAAACTATGAACTTGGAAGAGGGGCGCAGAAAAGGAATGCTAATCCGGCCCGAACTTGCGCAAGAGCTGGAAATACCCGAGAACACCGTTGATCCAGGTCTTACCGCAATCATCGGATCGGTTGATGTATCACCGTTAGATCTACTGCGGGCTTGGCTTGGATTTTTAGGGGGGCTGGTTGACCCGTATACCATTGAGCTGGTTGAAGACGCCGAAGGAAATATAATTCGTAATCCTCCGCAGAATGATCCAAAAAACGAGCCGCGAAACGTGCTAACGGACGAAAAAAAACAGCTTCAGCTTATCCGCGGCCTTCGCGGGACCATTGAATTGCCCCGAGCGACCGGAAGACGCGCAAGCTGGCTTCTTCCCGAAGCCGAACGCCAACTTGATTTTCAGGTCATAGGAAAAACCGGTACCGCTAATTCTGTTTTTCTTATTGACGACCAGGAGGTTTCGCGGACAACCGACGTATGGTTTGTCGGATGCACACCTTCATACTGCGGCGTGGTCTGGATCGGCAGAGAAAAGCGCCTTCCGCTGATGCCCAGTCATTTGGAAGGACAAGCGGTCGGACAAATCAGCGGAGGCAGTACCGCGCTCCCCATCTGGATTGATATTATGAAAGTGCTCTATGAGAGCCAGCCCAAAGAATTTTTTCCAGAGAGCACGGATCCTTTCAAACCATTTAAATATGAGCAAAAACCGCCGCCCCCGTCAGAACAACCCATTGCCGATACGCCAAATTTAACCGAAGGGGATGATTTTTAACCCGAGTCCGAGCAATCGGACTTTTTTAATGACGGGGTTTTATTGCAAATTCGGATTTCCTTTGTTACGATACATGCGGTATCTTTCCAATATGAATAGCGATTTTTATGAAAAAACGCGGCTTGCTTTATCTGGCAGCTGTCTTATTCGCCGTATATGTATTTATTTTTCCACAAGAGGCCAACGCTCATTCGAAGAAATCACCGACGCAAAAATCCGCGGTGCAAAAAACCGTTTCGCCCCAAAAACCTGCGATAAAGAAAAAATCCACTCCCCGGAAACATGCCAAACCTCTTTCTTCCGAAGCGGAACTCAAAAAACTGCTCATCCAGAAACTGTCGCGAACTTTCCCCCAGGACGAACTGCAAAATTTTTTTTCTGACGAGCGGCTACAACTTGATCGAAACATTTTTCTACCCTATTACCCCAAATGCACACTTGCCGACGACACCGAAAGAGATCATCGCGGCTATTTTGATCCTGACTGCGGCATTCTTATCCGAACATCGCTTGATCGCGGAAAAAAATATATTGAAACACACCGCGAAGAATTCGACGCGGCGTACGAAAAGTACGGCGTGGAGGTGGAGGTAGTTGCTGCAATTTTGCGAATTGAAACAAACTTTGGAGGATATACCGGTACGCGCTCCGTGTTCAACACACTTTATACAAGATATATACTTGAGGCACGCCGTCGAAAAGAGGCACTGATCCAAATCGAATATTTTTTACGCATAACTCGCATCGGAGAAGAAGACCCCTTTGCCTTAAAGGGATCAAGCTGGGGTGCGTTCGGATTACCGCAATTTATGCCGTACTCATATTGGCATTTTGCAGTGGATGGTAATACGGACGGCGTAATTGATCTGTTTGATCCGGCTGATGCCATTGCTAGCGCCGCTAATTATTTGCGAGAACATGGCTGGTCGGATAAAGAAAAAGACCGTAAAAACGCAGTTTGGGCCTATAATCATGACTATATTTATGTAAAGGCGGTACTCGCTTATTTCAATGCTTTAAAAAAAAGTAGGCAGGATACCGAGGAAATTTCCTCGCCCGAAACCCAACAAAATTCCCCTTAGCGCTTTTGCTTCGGGGATTTTTTCTTGGCCGGCTTTTTTACCGGATACTCATTTTTTTCTGCCAATACCGCAACAAACTGGCATTCCTCTTTCTGCGCTTCAATCAGTTCATCATCGGTTAAAAAATTGCCGTAGAGAAATTTCGCATACTCCGGGGAAACCGTTATGTGAAATGAACCTCTTTCCTCAATCGCATCAATTACTCCTTCGCGTTCCCGATATGCAAGGATGCGCCGCAACGTATTCAATTCTTTTTCATTCATCAGCCGATGTTCAAGGGACTTTGAAATATCAAAAGCGTTGGCATCCGGATGCGCCGAACGTAACCTTGGATTCGATTCTTTCGCGTCGGAAACCTCTTTCAATTCAAGAAATATCTGATACGGGACCGTACGCGCCAGAGAAGAAATCACGGGCGGAAGATTGTGTTCCGCAAAAAAATCCTCAGCAATCTCTCCCATCATCTTTTTGGCAAATGGCCGCAGGTACGGATAACGCTGAACCCCTTTACTCCTAAAATCAAGATAATATGACGGTATTTCTCGCGGCGCCTCAACCCGTATAATCGCGCCTACGCAGAGCAGTTGATCCAATTTCTGAATGGTTTCAAGCCGGTGAAAGCCGTATTGAGCCGCAAGTTCATTCATCCGCTCGCGCATCTCAAGCGACACATGAAGCTCCGGCGGAATCGGCGACTGAGCCGCCCGGGCCGAATTTATAGGAATTAGCAAAAGAATTACTCCAATAAAAATACCATGGATACCCACAAAATTCTCCCAAGAATTAAAAGAGCGTTATCTATTCAATAACTCATACCAAAACAATAGTCAATGGATATAAAATATAAAGTGCACTTTTATAGACGACGTTAGAACCTACCTCAAGACATCTAGTCGTGCCCTAGAAAGTTGTTAGACGCTGATAAAAAATAAAGTTGAAGATTTTTGATAATCCATATTGGAAACATACACAATATACATAAAGTTCATGCACACCATCAAAAACATTCCCCTGTTGTCGATTGACTATAATAACAAGATATGCTAGTCTCTTGAATAGTAAAAGTTCCTTGTTATAGGAGGCGTCAACCATGAAAATCTCATTACGTTTTGGGTTTTTGACAATGTTAGGAGTTGCCATGCTGGCAAGCTCCGTATTTGCTGGGCATATTCCTCCAGAATCCCCAGTTTCGGATAAGGTTATCTTTTACGAAGTTTCTGGTAATCCGCCTCATGTTGGCCCCACTGCTCCCCAAAGCTTGAAATCTGAAAGAAACACCGGCAAGTTTCTGGAATCGCTCTTTAAGAATCTTCCAAAAAATCAGGCATTTATACTCATGATATTTACTCTCGGAGGAAACGAAGGACGTTTCATTACAACCTCTCTAGTATTTACAAGAGATGGCCATACAGAAGGATGGGGTACTGGCTTCAGGGGTTGGAATATTATTACCAACGAAGACGGTAAGGGAGAAATTAAGCGAACGTATGTAAGTTCAGAAAACAAAAAGCAAGCCACAATGGCATTTGGCGGGGCATTATATGTAGTTCTTGCAGAAATTAATTTGAGTGCTGTTGACCCGAAACTTTCAGCCGAAAATCTTGATGCCGAAACAAAGCCGTATTTTGATTATCTAAAATCACTGCTCTAAATGATATATGCCGCCGCACAAGAAGGCGGCTTTTCTTTTTGTGTTAGAACCTTCGTCTAACAGCCAGAAAGCCGTTTAGACTTCAGAAGATTTTATTTTTCAGGAATAAAAATTTCCATTTCCCTATACAGGGAAAACAACGATGTTACTGTGTCCGCCGTAGCCTTGGCGCACTGCTCTGCGAAGTAGCTTCGCTACGCAGCACGAGAAGGCGGAAAACCCGCAACCCTCCTTCGCATCCTCCTTCGTCAAAGACTTCGGACGGACACAGTAAAGCTACGGATGGGCAAGGATTTCTGAAACAGAAACGGCGACTATATTAACCTTTTCTTTGCGAAAGCAAAACCAGAACCGGATTTAAGATATTTTTCAAAATCGTATGCCTTTTTCTTGTCTTTAAATCTGCAATACCAAACTATCTGAAATGGCTGTTTATTTGAGGTATAGCGATTTTTAACAGAATTGTGTTCTTCTAACCTCTTTTTTAAATCAACAGTAACGCCCTTATAATAACTCCCGTCTTTTTGGCTTTCGAGAATATACACAAAATACATAAAGCAATAATAAAGAAATGTCCTGCTTCGCCAACTGCTACGCTAAAGCTTCGCAGTTCAAGAAGGCTACGCAGGACACTTCTTCGCCTTTATTTTATTGAAGTGCTGCGCACTACTTCGTTAAAACTTCGTATGTGCGCGCACTTCGTAGCTCCCATAAGGAGCGAAGAAGTGCACTTTTATAGACGACGTTAGAACCTATTTTAAGGCACGAACCGACTATTCGGTATTTAATGTGGTAGCAGCTTAGTAGTCCATCCTCAACGTCATCTCTTTCTTTCGCGGGGTGGGGTTACTACTCAAAAAATGGAATTTCAAAGCCACCTTGCCACAAAGAATATCGCTTAATTGTTTTCCCCTCCCCACCAGAAAATTCTTGTAAACGAGAGGTTAAAGGAACCCAATCAACGTGCGTATCATCAAAGACATACGTTTTGCTTAGAATACGCATCCTGTTTTTATCATTCGGATCAGTAAAATAATATATGACTGACGTTACGAATGGGGTGTCAAAATCACCGGTCCCAATAAGTTTAAAACCATCTTGTTCGTTAAAATTCCAGTTTTCTGCTTGCGCCTCAAACTTAATCATTTCGTCTATTTTCCCGTCCTTTCCGAATTGCATAAAATCCATCTTACTTTTTGCAAGTTCATTGATTATTTTGGACAATTTCCAACGATCCCACCGAGGTTTTAGACGTAAAATGTCATCGCCCCAAAAACTGAGAATGAGCAAAAATACCACCAATATAGTCATTACCACGCTAAATATTTTTTTCATATTTTCATTATACTAATCTATAATCCGATGGTAAACATGTCTATATGTTAGAACCTCCGCCAAACTGTTATAAAATCCTTTCTTTTTCAGAAGATTTTATTTTTCAGCAATAAAAAATTCCATTTCCCTATACGGGCAATTGGACGATGTTAGCCCTTCGACTCATCGCCCTGCTCTTCGCTCAGGGTGAAAACCTCCGAGTTGTGCTTGCACTGAGCGAGCCTGAGTTCATCGAAGGCGAGTCGAAGTGCACTTTAATAGACAATGTTAGAACCTCTTTGAAGTTGGAGTGGCGTTTCAGATACCAATTTTGCGTAAAATAAATACCGCAGGGCGAACCTGCGGATGAATCGTATTTTAGAAAAATGACGACCTGTATACTTGCATGAGCGACCGTGAGAAATCCTCATAGCATAGTTTCGGAAGTTCGCATACCATGTTCCAATTAACTTCTGTTTTCTGGTAGCGACGCTCACGAAGCCCATTGGCGATTCCACGATAGTGCCCTGCGCCGTAAACGATGAGAATGTCCCTTTTCGTACTAGCCCGCTCAAGGTCAACATTCCGCAGCACAGAAGTATCCCGCTCCGGCACAAAACTAACGGTAGGTTCGTGCAAATACTCATGCTCAAGCACCTTGTACATCTGGATAAAACCTTCATCTGCACCGGGTATTGATCTAACGCGGCTGGCAATTCCGTCGAACACGTAATGTAGTGATCTCATTTCTTCACGATGAGAAGCTTCTTCAGAAACCTGACACCATCCGTGAAGACACTGTTCCAGAAGATACCAAAGCACAACATACGCTTCATCAGGATTTTCTTTGAGTGCGTGCAGAACGCTGGCACAGTAGCCGTCCGGAACACTAAGTATCTCCGGCACAAAATAGGTCAGCCCAAGCGCTTCTTCCCAGCTGATGTCCGGTGAAATAGTCCGTTCATCAGGATACTTCTGAATAACGCGTTGGCTGGACATCCGCTGTAATTTATGCAGAAGCTGCCAGTCCATTCCTTGAAGTCCCCATTTATTTTGCGGCAACTGCTTTTTGAGATTACTGTCACCTGTAAGTACTTCTTTAAATATCATCCCACTCCATCCATCTATCGTATCTTGAAGTATACGATAGTAATCTGGAGATCCTAGATGAATGCAGGAAAAAATATCTATGCGATGGCCATAATCGGCATGATGAAAAGTAGCAACACTGGTTTCAAGCCTCCTATCTACAAAACGCATCATGGCGGGTACCCCTTTCCCCATGTGTTAAGATACTTCCACTAGGATATGACGCCCGAATTCAAAAAGCAAGGTTTGTGTTAGAACCTCCACAAAATAATCAAAAACCCATTTCTTTTTCAGAAGATTTGACGCTTGCCACAACAAAAAACTCCATTTCCCTATACGGGCAATTAGACGATGTTAGAACCCGCAAGATTTCTGAAATAGAAACGGTGATTGAAGCAAATGTATGCAAAAAGTCCACTATTGTGCGGGATACGAGGATCGAACTCGTGCCTACTGCTTGCCCCGTTAGAAATCGCGAATGCCTTTGCGAGATACCGGGATTGAACCGGTGCTCCTTGCTT
>Ga0209541_10004311_pt1 | contig 25321 bp, 32 predicted proteins | sample RifCSPlowO2_01_FD_184027 | JGI IMG/M metagenome (GOLD analysis project Ga0209541, IMG submission 184027) | Groundwater microbial communities from Rifle, Colorado - Rifle CSP2_plank lowO2_0.1 (SPAdes) (version 2) | ecosystem: Environmental > Aquatic > Deep subsurface > Groundwater | place... | reverse complement strand
TCGATTGGCTCTTTACGCTGTAGTAAAGCCTTGAAACCGTCTTGTGCTTCGTAGCTGACCAGTTGGCGGTCCTTGAAAACGAGTTCGGTAAAGGCTAGGGTAGCTATTTCCCGCTTCTCGTTGTCGAGGGCGTGTTCGAAATGCAAGCCGGCATCCCTTACCAATTCCGAGAAAGTAAGGACGTATTTCAACATCTCGGGTGCACTTTCTGCGTACACTGTAATATCCTTGTTTACTAAGGCGAGCTTATCCTCCAGACGCCTTTGTTCCTGCATGATACCCTCGGCATCCATCGAGCCGGTCCGGAGCAGGGTGATCTTGTTTTGAACGATATAGTCTATATCAGCGAGTATCGTCCGCTGTTTGGCATGTAAGTCGTCTAGTGTCTTATCTCTATGTTCTGATATTTTGGCAAGTTCCCCTTTTGCGTCTCGCTCTATCTCGGCCTTTTCCTCCTCCGTAAAGTGGACTTTATTCAGTATCGTTTGAATAGCGGCTGTGATTTCGCTTTCGTTCAGATTTTGGTCGCCATTATCACATCCTTCCTTGCATCGACAGCGGTAGTAGATGATGCCTTTTTGTATGTACGGGGAATAGGCGCGGCCACAGGTGCAATGCGCAATCTCCCGGTATGTGTGGAAGTCTTTATCGATGTAGTAGACTGATACCCGCTTCTTTTTGAGCGTATCCTGCACAGTGAAGAAGAGTGAGCGGTCTATTAGGGCCTGATGAGCAATGCTATCCTCGTAGTTCTTGCCTATTTTGATTTTTCCTATATAGAACGGATTCGGTAGCATATATTCGATGGTTTTGTGATCCACCGGACGGGCAATCTTTGGAATGGATGCGACGTCCACATTGTTTGCTATCTCCTCTTTCGTTCTTTTCCGGCGGCAAGGCTTCTTAGTTAGACCCTGATCACGCGCCCACTTGCCCAACTGTCGTATGCTCCAGTTTCCAGTCGCATACAGCTCAAAAATACGCTTTACAATTGGCGCACGTTCCGGGTCAAGAGGTTTATTATTGGAACCCTTGTCGAGATACCCGACAGGAGCAGCGTAGATGCATCGCCGTTCGCCACGAAGTTTTTTCTGAGCGTTCTTTACCTTTTCGCTAATGACTTCGGAAAAATGAGCTGCAAACACTCCATCCATGCGTCTATGGAGTTTTCCAGAACTATTTTTTTCGTAAGACGCGTCCACAAATCGGACATCGCACCCCATATCCCCCAATTTGGTCACGACGTTAAGGTCTTGGTCATTCCTACTAGCTCTATCCATACAGAGAAAGATGACCCCTTTTATTTTACGAGCCTGCAGAAGACTGATGAGAGTAAGGAATTTTGGTCGAAGTATTTTGTGCTGGATAGAACCCTCCGGAGTAATTATGAGCTCCACTTCCTGCTTGAAAGCAGAGTGGCTCTCGTCGATGACGCCATTCGTGCAAAACCCGGCGATCGTTAGATTTTTTGCCAAAGGCAACTTTTCACGCTCCGCGTAATCAATGTTGCGTTGCCGCTGATATACCAAAGAATTCCGCTGGTTTTCTGCATCATCAGTGCTTCGGCGATTGTATATCAGATAGGAGTCCTTGAATTGATCCCCGATATCTTTCAGTTCCATGGTGCAATTATACTTGATTATTTTCTTCTAATTCCGCTTCGCCTACACAAGTTCCGACCTTAAAGATGTTCCATATCTTCCCACCGGTGAGAAAGTAACCCTCAACGACAAGCCGCTCATGAATACGGCGCAGGGTGTAGTAGTAGCGGCCCATGGTGGTCCTCTCCTGCTCTGTGAACACATCGTCTTGTTTTTGTTTGTTTTTCATTTAATCCACTTGAGTCCGTAGACGATCATCTTGGCTGATTTTTTCTTTTTGGTGTCACGCAAGTATTCTTTTTTGTAGAATTGCTTTGTTGCTACGTTTACCTTTGATAGAGCATCTTTTATAAACATCACGTATGCTAGATCTATAACACTTTGATCTGTGCCTCTTGGCATCCACGGCACGCTCCCTTGCCGCAAAGAAACAAAGAGGGTGCCAGTGTCGGAGACTAGCCACGGCAGTATATGCACATCTTCTGATACGTTATCGTTGTATTTGGCGTTGTAGTTCAACCATACGACATCATATTTTCGGTTCGTTTTTCTGACGGATTTGTTTAGCGTAATCGATTTTCCTTTTTTGTCAGTTCCGGTGAATTTAAGGAAGGCTTTGCCCTTTGCGGCGTGTTTGAGAATGAAGTTTTGGATGTCGGCCTCCCTGCCTTCGTTTGTTATTTCTTTTTTCATGTTAGTTTGTGATTTAATTTTAATTAATTTACTCCTATTTTCTTATATGCCATTTGGGCAAGAACCCTCTGGACATTTACTAAAGTTTCTCGGCATCCTGCCTCCAGTCAGAATCCATGGTGACCATCTTTTGCCACATAGTTTGCACTCCAAAATCAAGCTGGGATAATCTAAGACAACAACTGTGTCTTTGTTTCTTATTCGCATACGTATTTACATTTACTGAGCGTTGGACACCCATGTGTGCAGTGGAGGGGCCGCTTCGACTACGGCGACTGTGCGGGTTATTAATAACCTCGCCGGCGATGTCATAAGATGCGGGACTAAAAAAGTCCCCGCTAAATGATATAGGCACGAGATTTACTCATGCACACATCACTTCTGGGGACATTGTTTGCGCTTTTTAGTTCGCTTAGACCCGACTAGTGTCCAAAGGGTCGCTTTATTTTTATACTGCTCTGACTGTTTATACTGTTGTTTGTTGTTTATACAAACCAGAACTGCTTATTACTCTTCCGGAAAGATCTCTGCTCCTCCTAGTGTTAAATCTATACCCATGCTTTCCATTTGTCAAGCGCTATAAATGGGGTGGTATGCTACAAAGTATGACTTCTGCACTTCGTCATTACAGGTACCAGTTCGATTCGCCCTTGGTGGCGTTCTTTCTCCTTGGGATGCTTTACTCCTTCTCAACCATCCTAGCGTTCTTTGTCTGCACTGTAGCGGTCCTTGCGCTCATTAAAAGATATTGGCAAGGAAGAGTAGGAATGCTCCACCTCTGTCTTTTGGTGGCTGTGTTTGCGCTATATGGCGCTAGGGGGGCGTATCTCTTTTGGATTGCTTAGGCTTTAGATGGTAACCGGCGCGCATTTCGCTATATAGGCCTCGTATAGTGGTTTGGCTTCTTCGTATACCATTCGCACCAACTTCTTATTGTCTTCGTTATCCCAAAATGGGTTACTGCTTTCTAAAAGCGTCTTGGCACGTTGGTATAGGGTTGTGATTGTGGGCGTGTAGCCCCAGTTGTCGTAACCTTGTTTATCTGGCATCTTTTTTGCCAAATCCTCACAATCCTTCTTATATTCTGAGGATTTTACTTGGTTTTTAATATTTTCAGCTTCAAGCTTGAGGTTTGCGTTCTCTAGCCGGAGCCTTTCGATTTCAAGCTGGGCGGCGTCAATACTTTCGTTCGTCTGCACTTGCTGGGTTTCAAGGTTCTCCACCCTCCCAAAGAGCGAATCCATTTGTTCCGCAAGGATCTGCACTGCCTCGGCGGGAGTCTTGCCCTGGATTAACGACACAGTAAAGGACCCTCCCAGTGCGACTGTCGGGAATCCTACTATCAGCACGAGTGCTATAAGTAAAATTTTATATTTCATAATTTAATAAAAATCAGCCAAATAAGCTCCAAAGTAGGCCATATCTTCAGCCCATACCGTAATGAGTTGCGTTTGGTATGTTTGAGGCTGGGAACTTATATTTGACCAATCAGTGCCATTTCTTGAGAAAATATCGGGACGGAAATCACTGTTTGTGTCTCTCAGTAGAATGTTTTCTGTAGCCTCTCCTGTTTGACGATTTATAGTAAGAGCAGAAATGAGAAGCTGATTGTCATCGGATATAATCCAGTTTGCTCTTATTGTGGAGTCTCCGGATGTACCAGAAATATAGTTTGCAGATATACCTCCACCAGATTGCACGATTTGGTTAGACATTTTTGCCAGAAAATCTGGAGGAACATAGACAGGTGTGTATTGGCATGATTGCCGTTCTAAGACTGGGGTATTATCCGCAAGTGTGCACCCCTCTGGATATACCGCCGTCATGTTTCGCATTTTGGTTCCATCTTTCAAACAATGAGACCATCGGGTGTAGTCAAAGCTCGTACAGAATGAAGTTTGAGGAGAAGTAGGTGTCGTTGGAGTAATCGGCACTGTTGGTGTTGTGGTTGTTGATGTTGTTCCCCACACTACAAAAAATAAACCACAAAGACTCGCCACATAAAAGACAGCAAGGACGATGGGGGTCCAATTTTTTTTCACTTCGTGTTGTTGTTCGTTAGACATAAAAAATCCCAAGCTGATAAGGGCTAGGGTCCAGTAAAAATACTGAACACCACGCCAGCAGGGTCTTGCGACCCCATGCCCCTTTCGAGACATGACTCAACAAAGAATCGCTGAACGTGGTGTTCAGTACCTTTGTTGAGGTTTAGAGCCATGCCTCCGTAAAATACGAAGGTTTAGGTTCCGCTCCTTCCGGAGCTATGGGGTGTACGTTGAAATATTAGCACTTTTAGGCGAAGTATCACAGCAACAAAAAGGCTATATTTTTGAGCATATCTGGTGTAAAGTTGGCATAAGTCAAGGGGTAAAAATAAATATTATGTTTGAAAATGCTTTTAAAAATATAGATCAGATACTCCACACCGACTCTGGGTCGGCAACTGAACTAGACTATGTGGAGCAAACGTCGTGGATTCTCTTTTTGAAATACCTAGACGACTTGGATGAGGCCAAAAAGACAGAGGCGGCTTTGGCTGGTAAAAAATACAGCTACATTCTTGAATCACAGTATCGCTGGGACTCGTGGGCTTGTCCAAAGACTGCTGACGGCAAAATAGACCACCATAAGGCGCTGACCGGCGATGATTTGAATGACTTTGTTAATCATAAGCTCTTTCCGTATCTCAAGAAGTTTAAAAACCCGGACGCTGATGCCAACACCATTGAATACAAGATTGGAGAGATCTTCAGTGAGCTAAAAAATAAAATATCCAGTGGCTATAAACTGCGTGAGATTTTGAACATCGTAGACGGAATGCACTTTCGGTTGTACGAAGAGAAGCATGAACTCTCGCATCTCTACGAAAACAAAATCAAGAACATGGGCAATGCCGGTAGAAATGGTGGAGAGTACTACACCCCACGCCCACTCATCAAGACCATCGTCAAAGTAGTTGCACCAACAATCGGCGAATCAATCTATGACGGAGCCTGCGGGTCGGCCGGCTTTTTGGTGGAGTCATACAACTTCCTTACGCAGAATCAGGCCAAGCTCTCATCGGCACAGATGGCGACACTGCAGAATAAGACGTTCTACGGAAAAGAAATAAAGTCGCTCGCCTACATCATCGGCATTATGAATATGATACTGCACGGCATTGAAGCGCCGAATATCAGGCACATGGACACGCTTGCTCAAAACATCAACGATATTCAGGAAAAGGACCGCTATAACGTAATTCTGGCAAACCCACCTTTTGGAGCGGGTATAGGGCGTGAGATTCAACAAAACTTCCCCATAAAGACCGGCGAGACGGCGTTTCTATTCCTCCAACACTTTATAAAGATACTCAAAGCAGGTGGCCGTGCCGGCATCGTCATCAAAAATACGTTCCTTTCGAACACTGACAATGCCTCTGTGAGCCTCCGTAAACTCCTGCTTGAGAACTGCAACTTGCACAGCGTGCTCGACTTGCCCGGAGGTGTGTTTGCCGGGGCCGGAGTGAAGACAGTGGTTCTCTTTTTTGAGAAAGGCAAACCTACAAAGAAAGTATGGTTTTACCAGCTCAACCTTGGCCGAAACTTAGGCAAAGGCAACCCTTTGAACGAAGTAGACTTGGCAGAGTTTGTGAAACTACAGAAGACGAAGGCAGATAGCAAGAATTCGTGGAGTGTCGATATGTCTAGCGTCAATCAAGAGACCTTCGATCTCTCTGTAAAAAATCCAAACAAAGGTGGTGAGGTTGCTTTGCGTAGTCCTAAAGAGATTTTAGAAGAGATAAGACAGTTAGATGTGGGGAGCGATAAAATATTCTCTGGCATAAGTAAATTGCTATGAGCGAATTAAATATATACAAAATTGAGCATAAAATTTTGACCTTGGCCCACTGTGCAGTCATGGAGAAAAAAGATGAACCAGCGTCATTTGATGTTGACGGGGTTAAATTTTCTCATTGGGATTTTAATTACGTAGATGGTTGGAAGACAGATATAAGCGCATGGATTGCATCCTCAGAGATTGCATCAAACAGTTTTATCGATGCCATCAATATATTTACAAAAAAACTATCAAAATTAATTCCCAGAATTTCCTTGATTTGTCAGTCGTACATTGAATTTACTGTTGAACCATTTTTAATTCACGAAATATCGAAAGATGTTGCATTTTTTAAATATATTGAGGATGTCCGTGGAGGTGGATTAATGTTTATGGAAAAAGAGCAGAAGGCACTAAAAGAACTTTTGAGTCATACTGAAATTCCAGAGGAGTTTTACTATTACTGGAATGACGCAGTCAACGCTGTTGGACATTCAGCAAAATTACTACTCATGTTTTCAGCCATTGAAGCGCTCGTAAAGAGGAATGGAAATAAAGACTGGACATTGATAAATAAAATTCTGGGAAAAGATTTGGTTGAAGAATTATTTGGCACAAAAGAACAATCAAACACTGGACTTAGGCATAGGCTTGTACACGGAGAATACTTTGGTAACCAAGATAATGGGAAAAATTATTTAGAGCTAATACATAACAAAGTTGTTCATTACTTCAATACAAACATATTTTCCAAATCCTTGTTGCAAGAGGGTGTGACCCATCCACAGAGACATTTCTTTGGTAATAAGCGAGAGGGCCGGTGGTTTGTAAAAAGAAAGGATGGTATCAGCTCGTTTTCTCTTAAAGATTTGTTGAGTGATTTTAACGAAAATGGGTTTCGGACTCCAAAAAGTTATGAGATTGTGTTTAACAAGAATCTGAGTACAACATATTAGATTATGAATTGGCAAACAAAAAAACATAGTGAATTTAGACTCATTAAAGATTTAAAAAAAGCCCTGAAAGATTTTGAACCAATGGTCAAAGACCCAAAGCATTTGTGGAACGGGAGAAATCTTAAAAATTTTAATCTTCTCCCAAGAGAGGCGTGGGGAAATTGGTTGGTGTCTGCTGTCTTATGCGAGATATCCGGAAGGGATGTAACATTTGCTGATGCTGATAGTGAGAAAGTGGATGGGTATATTATAGATAGAAGCATTAAAGCAATTTTTCCAACAGAGCATGTCTCTGCCCTTGATATTCCCAAGGCTAAAAAATTACCCAAAGGAGAACAACGCATCATCAATGCCATAAATCTTAAAATTTCAAGAGGTCCAAAATACTCGCAAGGAAAACTTCTTGTCGCCTTTTTTGATGGGGCTGGAGAATTTTTCAGAACCAAAATTCGAGAGGCTATTTTAGGCAAGCATAATTTCGAGGCTGTATTTTGTGTAGGTCTACTGAATTCAGGAAAAGACGGATATTCCTATATTGTTACAGAGTTTAGAGACTCGTTCAAAGATCAATCAATAACTCATAAAGTTGAAATAAATGGAGATTTTACCGATTGGAAAATTTCTCAAATAATGGCATGACTATGAAAACTAACTGGCAAACAAAAAAACTTGAAGAGGTTTTAGAATACGAACAACCAACACAATATATTGTGAGCTCTACGAGCTATAAAGAAGATTATGAAACACCTGTTTTGACTGCTGGTAAATCTTTTATTTTAGGAAAAACAAAAGAAAAGAAAGGCATTTTCCCCGCAAAAGATTTGCCTGTAATTATTTTTGATGATTTTACAACGGCTACAAAATTTGTTGATTTCCCTTTTAAGGTGAAGTCATCTGCGATGAAGATTTTACATCCGGTCAAAAACATTTCTGATGCAAAATTTCTTTTTTACATAATGCAAAATATAAGTTTTGATCACACTGGTATTCATAAGAGATATTGGATATCAGAATATTCCAAAATTGAAATACCTTTACCCGCACTCGCAGAACAAAAACGCATTGTAAAAAAGCTGGATGAGGTTTTTGAGAAGGTGGCAACGGCAAAGGAGAATGCGGAAACGAATCTACAAAACTCAAAAGAGCTTTTTAGGTCGTACTTGCAGAGTGTGTTTGCGAAGCCTGGCAAGGATTGGGAGGAGAAGAAACTAAAAGAAATTGGAGTAACGCAGACAGGACTAACTCCAAAAACTGCAAACAAGAAATATTATGGTAATTTTGTTCCCTTTATTACACCAGCAGATATAGACATTTCAGGGAATGGCTCTGTTCGATATGACAGCAAGGGTCTCAGCGAGGAGGGGTTGGAAGTCGGGAGGAAAATAAAAAAGAATTCTGTTTTGATGGTCTGTATTGGTGCAACAATTGGAAAAGTTGGGTTTGCAACACGGGAGGTTTCATGTAATCAGCAAATAAATACATTGACTCCATTCGATGGATATGACGCCAAACTTTTCTACTATATTTTGAGTACGAAATCATTTTTTAACAAAGTTATAAAGGGTTCATCTCAAGCTACATTACCAATTATAAATAAAGGCAAATGGGAGAATCTATCAGTTAGTTTTCCTAAATCTCTTTCTGAACAAAAAACTATTGTGAAAAAACTTTATGCACTATCACTAGAAACGAAAAAGTTAGAGAAAATATATGAGCAGAAGCTGACAAACTTGGAAGAACTTAAAAAGTCGGTACTGCAGCAAGCATTTACAGGAAAGCTATAATATTGCATAGTTGCTCTAATGAACGAATCGGAAACACGAGCTGAATACATCGACCCTCTGCTCAAAGCAAGCGGATGGGGCGAAGTGGATGGATCAAGGGTCCTCCGGGAGTTTCGTATTACTGAAGGCAAAATTGAGACTGGCGGCAAGCGTAGTAAGCCCGAAATTGCTGACTACATTTTGGTCTATAAGAACCGCAAGATTGCCGTCATTGAAGCCAAAGCGATAGATTTACCGGCAACTGAAGGAGTAGCGCAAGCAAAGTCATACGCAGAAAAACTGCATATTGATTACACCTATTCCACCAACGGCAAAGAGGTGTACCAAATTTCTATGAAGTCCGGGCAGGAGGGAGAGGTGAATGCCTTCCCTACGCCTGATGAGTTGTGGAGTAAAACCTATTCTGACCAAAACGAATGGAAGGAAAAGTTCGCCGCTATTCCAATCGAGGGCGACCACGGCAAACGTTATTACCAAGAGTTGGCAATCAATAATACGCTGGATGCCATAGCGGAAGAAAAGCCCCGGATACTGCTTACAATGGCCACAGGGACCGGTAAAACGGCTGTGGCGGCTCAGATATCATGGAAGCTGTTCCAGACACGTTGGAACCTAAAAAAAGACGGTACACGCAGGCCGAGAATCTTATTCTTGGCTGACAGAAACATCCTCGCTGATCAAGCGTTTGGCAATGACTTTTCAATTTTCCCGAGTGATGCCAGAGTGCGCATAAACCCGCTCGATATACGAAAAAAGGGAGGTGTGCCGATGGGTGGAAGTATTTACTTTACGATATTTCAAACATTTATGAGCGGGCCGGATGGTGCTCCGTATTTTGGAGAGTATCCGCCGGATTTCTTTGATTTTATCGTCGTTGATGAATGCCACCGTGGAGGTGCGAACGATGAGAGCAATTGGCGCGGGATTTTGGAGTACTTTGCTCCGGCTGTGCAACTTGGTCTTACTGCTACACCCAAAAGGAAGGACAACGTGGACACATACAAATATTTTGGTGAGCCGGTTTATGTTTACTCACTCAAAGAGGGTGTAAACGATGGCTTCCTCACGCCGTTTAAGGTGAAGCGTATCAAAACAACGCTGGATGATTATGTATATGTTTCTGACGATCAAATTGTTGAAGGAGAGGTAGAACAAGGAAAGATATACAAGGAGCCGGACTTTAACAGGACTATTGAAATCAAAGCTCGTGAAGCAAAGCGTGTCAGAGTAGTGCTTGATGAGATTAATCAGAATGAAAAAACTATAATTTTCTGTGCCAACCAACCACACGCTCTTTTGGTAAGGGACCTCGTCAACCAAATGAAGGACAGTAAAGAGCCTAATTACTGTGTCCGGGTGACGGCAAATGATGGCGCTCGCGGAGAGCAGTACTTGCGAGAATTTCAGGATAATGAAAAAACTATCCCTACTATTCTAACTACATCGCAAAAACTTTCTACGGGCGTTGATGCAAGAAATATACGCAATATTGTGTTGATGCGCCCCATTAACACCATGATTGAGTTTAAACAGATTATTGGGCGTGGAACCCGGCTCTTTGATGGCAAGGAATACTTTACGTTGTATGACTTTGTAGACGCATACCACCATTTTGCCGACCCGGAGTGGGATGGCGACCCTGTAGAAGAAGTTTGTTCAAAGTGCGGACAGAGCCCATGTATCTGTGAAAGTACGCCGCCAAAAATATGTTCGGTGTGCGGGCAAAGTCCGTGTGTATGTGAGAAACCTCCACAAGTCTGTCCAGTGTGCGGTAAAGATCCCTGCGAATGTGAAATAAATCCACCAAAGCAGAAGTTAAAAATAAAGTTGCGTGACGGTAAGGAGCGTGAGATTCAGCACATGATATCGACGTCTTTTTGGAGTGCTGATGGCAAGCCAGTCTCTATACAAGAGTTTATGGACAATATGTTTGGAGCAATGCCGGAATTCTTCAAAAGCGAAGAGGAGTTGCGAAAGATTTGGTCGGATCCGGTTACCCGCAAGGCGTTTCTTGAGAAAATATCCGCCATTGGGTACGGTAAGGATGAGTTGGAAATGTTGCAAAAAATGATTGATGCGGAGCAGAGCGATTTGTTTGATGTTTTGACCTATGTTTCGTTTCTCACGCCGCCCATCTCACGAGTACAGCGGGTAGAACAATCAAAAGGAAAGATATTTGAGGGATTAAACGATAAGCAGAAGGAGTTTTTGGATTTTGTGCTGACGAAGTATGAGGAAAAGGGTGTTGATGAGCTGGACGAAGAAAAACTGCCCATTCTTTTGAATCTTAAATATCACGCCATCGCCGACGCAGTATCTACGCTTGGCGACGTGGATTCTATCCGATCAATCTATTTTGGATTTCAGAAGGACTTATATCGAGCTGTATGATAAAACTCAACGTCAAAGAAATTATAAATCTTTTTGATGTTAAAAGTGACGATGTGAGGTATGACATAACCTCGGTAATAGGCGTAGTGGGCGAAGATTTAGGTGCAGCTTTGTTTAAGTGTTATTACGAAGAAAAGTCTGGCAAAAAAGTTACCGTCAGCCCTTCCACGGTGCTTAGCAAGCGTAATCCTGATGGCACAAAAAAGGGGCCCAGACTAGACCGTTGGATTTATGTGCAGCACTCAAAAAACAAATCGACAGCTTATCAGACCGAAATTAAGAACTGGTCAGCATACGCTATTAAGGCGAGGAAAGTAGGCATGGACAATAAAACAATTCCGGCTGTTGGTCTCCTGAACTGGAAGGACAGAATTAAGCGCTTGCAAGAACGAGAGAAAAACGGGGAAAATAAAGTTTTCTACCCCATGAAAAAGCCGGCTGACCTCCCTAATAAAGCCACCATTGAACCACTAATTATTTACTGGTCTGTTCTATCAAAAGACGGCAGGAATTTGGACCCTTACTTTCGAGCCACTATGCCGATAAAAGGATTTAAGAAACTAAACGTATTTTCCATGTCCAACTATTTGCGCTCCATCAAAAAGAAAGAGCTCACGTTGGATATGCCTGGTGCCGAAAAAAGAATTAGGCATTTGAAAAAATACTTCCCAAGCATTGCGTGATGGTCGGCGAGATCTGATATTTGAATATGAACCTGCCTGTTGAACTAGAGCAAACCGGAACGACAGAAGTCTCATTGGCGAATGGTGTAACAGTAACGCTGCCCGTTTGTCGTCCGGTCTTTTCTCTTTGGGACGGTCCTCCATTGGATTTCGACTATGGGAAAAAGCCTGTTCTTAACTACGGGAACAAGCCATTTTTTGCGGAGCTTGTGATACTCCAAATTTTGGTTAAGGGTGGATGGAACGGTGTTTGGGTTGAGACATACGGGGGCACACACTATCTGCGCTCTATGCCTAAGGGATGGACTCTACAGTCAGAACATGTATTGATCCCGGAGGATAAAGAGGAACTGCTACGGAAGATTTGGAAGACGGCAAAGACAACGGCCTGCTTCGACGTATTTGTATGGAAGGATGACCAAGTGCTTTTTTGTGAGGTAAAGAATGCTGGAAAAGATAAACTAACCGGTGCTCAAGTGCGGTTTATAGAAGGAGCTCTTGCTTGTGGTGTTTTGCCAAACTCACTGCTCATCGCCGAGTGGACCGCTACCTCATAGTGAGTTGCAAAATTGTATAGAAAAGTGTAGTCTAACCGCAAATGCAACGCTTGAGATTTAGATAACCGCCTAAGGCAACTGCACATTTTTGTGGTTGTTTTAGGTGTTTTTTCTATTTGCCCTCGTAAGCTAACGGATAAACTGTCGGGATTCTACCCCGATTTTGGAAGTTCGAATCTTCCCGGGGGCACATGAGCTTGGTCTTTGAGCGAAGCTGCCGGCAGGCCATGGGCTAAATGCAGCTGTTTGGGCAACACACCAAAACCCCACTGTCAGCACAAAAAACGGCGACCGGTTAAGATCGCCGTTTAATGTACGCTATTCGATTGGCTCGACACTATCAACCTCAAGACAGCCCTCCGAAATATCAATCGATACTTCTTCCCATAATGTCCCCAGGTATAGCATTTGCTCCACCTTACTTTGAGCTTCTTGCGCGTTGTCCGCTTCAACCTCCACCGGAAACGGATCTGTTTCTTTGAGCCAGATACGATATCTCATACCGTCGAGTCTGACTACCGAGCCATCATCTGTATCTGCTCCGAGGCCTCCTGCTTCGTGAGCGTGTCCAGCTGGTTTATGCGTTCCTGCCTGTCGGTATCATCCTCGCAGTTTACAAGGATAAGCTCACGCAGGTACGACTTTTGTTTGTCGCTTGCCAATTGAGCCTCCTGGCCCTGTGGGGCTCTGTAGGCCTCACCAAGCTGCTCCTGTGTGCCTTCGAGCCGAATCACGTCTAAACTCTTGCAGGCGGAGTTTATTGCGCTCATTAGGGCACCGTTGAGGCAAGAATATAAGGCTCTATCTAGACCCTTATTTAACCTCGAAACTGCGGTTGAGCCGTGACCAATACCTAAGGGCCTACCCTCTAAACTCAACTCGCATTTTACTGCAATTAAGCCGGGAGTCTTGTTAAGCGCCGACATTACTCCAATATCTGGAGAGAATGAGGCGCACAGATTTAGGTTGGGCTGACACAGCTTCTGTAACATCAGCCGAATTGGATTTCCCTCGTCCTGCGTGTCTAGTGTTTTCTTCTGCATCTGCTGTGCCGGATGCGGCTGGAATGGAGAGCGGACTGGGCGAGCTTTGTAATTTGTTTGCATGGTCTAATATTCTTAACGTAATAATGTTCTGCGCATAAGCGACTTCTATTGGCACCCCTATCGTGAACCCATGGAGCTTTAGCATTCGATTTGCTATCCGCACCATTGGGCAATTTGTTGTGGATGGGGCTCGCACGACGACCATATTGCGAATGGTCATACCTTTTTTGGCTCTACCTGTTTGACGTAAAACAAGAAAACCGACCGCGGAAACTTCTTGATTACTTTGCCCTTGTCATCTTTCTGTTCCACGAAAGTGACACTGCGAATAGCCTTCTCGCCTTTGCGTGGAGCATAGCCTAGAGAGAGCCATTTGCTGAATGTGAGACAGTTGCGTTCTGCGTCATAGCGTTTCACTTCTGCCTTACTCCAGCGACGCTCAATTTCTGCCGCTACCATGGCATGATTTGTTGTCGACCCGGTAAACCCGGAGATCGCAGGACCAGCCATGATTTCTTTAATGCTTTTCATTGTGTAGGCATGACTAATACACGCGCATATTACGACTATGGGTACGCCGAAGCTCTTGTGTTATTTAATTTAAGCTTTTATGTTCAAGTTGTAAGGGCTTGAGCGTGCCGACCACCGCCGCGGTGGTCGGGGGTGGTTGGCATACCACCCTGAAACGGAGACAGGGGGTAAGTTAGGGCCACCTTATGGAAATTTTATAAAATTTTTAATATCTCATCATCGCCACCGCGTGGCGTTCATCCACCCCCAAGCCTGGAACTGAAACATCTCAGTTCCGGGGGTAAGCCCACAGTAAAAAACCGAGAGGTGCATAAAAATTCCGTGCCAAAAATCAGATTTACTTGACAAAGAGTAAGGAGGTTGGCTTGAAAGCGGCCAAGCTAGTCGTATGTGGCTGGTTTGCCATATAAATGCACCAAATCGACTGTTTCCTATAGTAAATCGGTACTCTGTTAGGTTTAGTAAGGGGGCAAAATCGCAAGTGATTTTAGTTCCAAGATTCAAAAGAAAGGACAAGTGAGCGACCGGGAGATAATAAAGCCCCGGAACGCTGCAACGGCAGCAATGCCAATGCGGGAAACCTGGAAGGGTGTGGAGACGGCTTTTGTGTCAAGTAATCTGCTTGATTCGGCCCCACTCCGCCGACCGGATGCCAGCGAAGAACATGGGGACCCTCTGATGCGGCTTCGACAGCACTCGAAGCTCCTGGGAATGAGGATATAACACAGGTTGTATCCTGATCCTTGGACAGAGGCACAACTTAAGGGAACCTAACGCACCAGCGTGGCCGACCCCTTCCGTAGAACAGACGCCCCTAGCACTAGAGAAATCCGGACTAGCCATCGAGGTTATCGGAAGAAGCCCGGGAAACGCATAACATCGCTGGAGGTCTTGCCCATCTATAAGGGATAACAGGACTGAGATTCCACAGGCAACACGCCAACGGAGAAAAGCCAAAAAAGACGGCTATTCCCCCTCTTGTCCCAGAAAATCGAATGGGTCCTTCGGAAAGGACACCATTCGAAGGGTAAAATAAAAAATTAACTAAATTTATTTGACCATTTGGTAAACAAAAGAATGAAAAAAGTAACACAGAAACACTGCAACTTAGTTATCAGTAATTTGTAACTCAGTTACCTGTTATCTGTAACTTCGTTATTGTTTATCATAAATAGGTAACATGGATGAATTTCGGGCGTAAATTGTGCCCAAATTAAGACTAAAAATAAACTCACTATGGATATAAAACACGCAATGAATCCAATTAAAACGATATCACCCATCCCCTGCAAGGAATGTGGGCAATCTACGATTCGCTTCACCAGAATTAAAGGGAAAGTGAAAGAAAATATCAGAAAAAGTCTCTATTTCTTCCGTTTTTACGATAGATGCAAATGCGGAAAAATGTGGATGTATGAGGAGGCAAAAGTGACGAAAGACAATCCAGAATATGAGTCATGGTTCTACAAATCCCCAATTACCGGTAAATAGATTGACCTTTGGTAAAATTTATATATGACCACTCAATCTTTTGTTGAAGACAGTTTTGTTTTAACGCCTAAAGACGTAATTAATGGCCGGCATAATGGTCGCTCAGATATTGTTTACTGGTCTGACCCAAATGATCCATCAGTTGTGTCTGTAATTGTTGGTAGTAATGAGCCCCAGGTGCTCAACCTAGAATGGCAGATGGTCACTTTTGGAGAACGAGCTTATTTCAGATGTATCTGCGACCATGTGTCCGCCAAGCTTTACCTGCCTCCTAGCGGCACCAAATTTGCCTGCAGGACCTGCCATGGACTTGGATATAGGTTATCTACCATCAACCGCCATAGTGTCGCTGGTAGGGCTATTTACCGACTTAACCGGCTGCAGAAGCTTTCAGACAGCCGGGCTGATATGGGGAGAATTCTATATCGGGGTAATTATTCTAAAAGGTTTGAGCGATTTCTTGGTCTTTGCGACCGCGCCGGCTTTGATTCCATCGTAAGAGGCGCTGAGGACCTCAAAACCTTGATTAAGGGTTAGTTTTTCGGCAAAGGCAGTATATTATATCGTCCCGGCTTCTGATGCTCTGATAGCAGAGATGTGCGCCATATAGGGCGTGGCGGATTTGTTTGCTACGCTGATATGTATGAAAAAGGAAAATAAAACAGAGATGTCGATTGAAAGGATGAGAGAGCTAATGCCGGAAGTGACTAAAGGTCTTTCAGATAAGGAGGTGGAGGAAATTAGTTTCTTCACTAATAGGTTGGTGGAGATGTCTTTCGACTCATGGATGGAGGATCGGAAACGAGGCAAAGAACCCTCAACACAGAGTGAAAAAGATGGTAATGCATGATGCTTACAAAAGAAGAAATTGAGGCGTTTAAGGCTCTCTACAGCGAGCAGTACGGTGTAGAGCTTACGGATGCACAAGTATTAGATAAAGGTCCACGATTAGTTCGGTTGTTGAAAGTCGTACTTAAAGCAAAATACGAGAATGATAAGCAAAATCCCAATACACAAGGGTAAAAAGGCTCAATTAAGCAATTCTGTCACTGTGCACCTGTAAAAATGATAGACGGGACATCCTATCCATGCTTTTCTTAACGGCAGGGTAGATATTATAAAGTTCGAGAAATAGGTAACTCACGGAGCAGATAGTAGACAATAACTTTTGCGGATTAATGACGCCTGTCCCCATTACCCATTACCATATGCATATGTGGCTGGACTGGAGAATCGGAATAACAATTACTCTCGTATTTTTCGTAGCGGGTTACCTTTTGAGTGGTTACGACCTGCTGATAGCCACCATGATCGCAGTACTGATGGCCGTCGCCCTCATCCTCGAGTATTTTCGTCAAACACAGAAAGAAAAAGACAAACAAACCAGCAGAGTACGCGACCTCGCGGTCGCCGCGATGTATGAGGCAAAAGAAATGCGCGAGCAAGATCAAACAAAGGATGAAGCAAACCGCGCAACGAAAGAAAAGTACGACGCTAGCGCAAAAAAATCCAAGAAGTCGCACCGAGGAAAAGATAGATTTTATCAAGACGAAATGGGTGAGGTATACCACGCGGGCTTTGCCCACGAGGACGACGGCATACCGATCTCAATGGTAAGAGTTTCTGACGGTAAAAAAATGCCTTCCGCAGTTTGGCTTTACACTATCATGACTGGTCTGCCGGTAGAGAGGCCGGCCGGTTACCTTGTCAAATCAAGGGAATAAGGTACAACTAGGGCGATACTGTCGGCTTCATTTTATTAGGGTAATAGCCTACGCTCCATGAAAAAGATTCTTGCTGTTATTGCAGGTGTCGCGTTCGTCGCCACTCCGTTGGTGGGGTGGGCACATCCGGGCAATACTGCGTCAGATGGCTGTCACTACTGCCGAACTAACTGCACGAAGTGGGGAGTTGCTTGGAACGAGCGACACTGCCACGGCGGTGGGAGTTACTCTCCACCGAGAACCTCTACACCGGCCCGAAGCCCGGTAAATACAGCTAGTACGCTAAAAAGGGGCACGAGCAGTAGCGAGGTGACGAGATTGCAAACTATCCTCGCGAAAGACCTTGCCATCTACCCGGAAGGTCTCATTACAGGGTACTTTGGTCCCGCAACCGAAAGAGCGATAAAACTCTACCAAAAGAAATACGGTTTGGAGCAGGTTGGGTATGTGGGACCAAAAACCCGCGCTTTACTGAAATTGGAAGGACTCTAGTCAATACTAAGTACAACTTGTTTACAAGCGCCCTGTACATTTATGAAGCAAAGGAGCACTATTGCGGGGTAGGTGAGGGGTATCCATCTCAAGTGTCGTCTTTCTTACTTATGGACTGCCACAAATGTAATAGCAAAAATGGAATCGAAAGTAAGTTTTGCCGTTCGTGCGGCACTAAACTACACCTGCCATCCACCAAACTGACGATTACCATACCCAGTATTTCGATACCAAATCTAGGTCGTTTTATCGGCGTATTTCGCCGCAGAAAAAAGAATGCGATTATTTTTGCCAGCATTTTTTCGGCGCTTCTTGTCACAGGTACGGCTCTCGCTGCACCTAAAATTGGCGATTACGTCGAGGTAAACAGATTGGTTGCGGAGGCAATGGCACAAGAGACAGCCGGCGAATACCAAAGCGCACTGGACACTTTAACTCTTGCCGATGATAAGTGGACGCTGGAGTCAAAGCGCGTCGAAATCGACAAACTGAAGGAATCGCAGTCAAAATACATTCAATTTAAGGCACAATTTGATGCCGGACTTGAGCTGGAAAAGAAGGGCAAGTTAGTTGAGGCGCGCACACGGTTGCAATCCATCGGAACCGATTTTCCCCACTATGCCGATGTGCGTGAAAAATTAGATAATATCCAAACTGTTATAGAAGGCAATCTGGAAAACACAGCCCGTGCGAAAGAAAGAGAGGCCCAAAGAGCTACTGCGGCAGCCGCAGAAGCACGGCAGCAGGCCGAAACCGAGTCTGCCGCAAAAGCGGCCGCGGAAGCGCGATCTATAGAATCAGCTCAAGCGGCGCGTAACGCTGAGGCACAAAGACAACAGGAGGCGGCCCAGAGGGCGGAGGAGGTAAAAAAATCTTTTGTAAACCAACTGTATACGGGGTATAGTTCCTACATTTCGGGTTCTTCTTACTACAGTTCCGCAATCTCATATTCAAATAGCAGTAACAGTTTACTGGCGCTCAGCCAAGCAAATAGTGCCAGAGCGGTACTAAATACTGCGCGGAACAGCGTAGACGACCTAAATAGTCGGTTCACCGGCCTGTCATCTGATTACTATACGGCTGCGAACAATATGGTAAATGCGGTAGATTATCTCAACAAAGCCATAGACCTGCTGGTTTCTTCGGAGGGGACATCTCTGGATTACAGTTCTTCAATAAACAGCTACAAGAATTTGTCGGTGGCGTATGCGGCCAAGGTCAAAGTATTTTTGGATTCCCATTAAATATGTTTTGTGATAACTGCGGCGAGAAAATAGAAATAGGGAGCACTTTTTGCGATAAATGTGGGAGTTCGGTTGTCCCTACAAAAATTGCTCAATTTGCCACCACACGCCAAAAACAAAGACGTGTTTCTTCTCGCACTACCGCGAGTCTCAACCCTCACGCGCTTTATATAGGCGTTCTCTTGGTAATTGTATTAGCGGCGGGTTATTATTTTAATGCGTCCTTGGCTAATCAGCAGCAGAAAGTAGACCAGATCGCTCAATTGGCAAGCACCAGTGTCCAGAGTGCAAACGACAGACTTGTGCAAGCACAAAGTGACCTAGCCGCAGCAAAGACACAAATTAAAAATACGCCTATTATTGCTCCGCCCCCGGTCGTTTCGTCCAAACTGACCAACGCGCAAATTATCTCCAAAGTAAAACCCGCCGTCGTGTATATCGCGACAAATGATGGTGCGGGCAGCGGGATGATACTCAGCACAGATGGATATATTCTTACGAACGCACACGTAGTAGAAGATGTTTCTTCAGCCACTGTCACACTCTCTTCCGGTGTTTCCTATTTTGCGATTATTACTGGTAGAAATGAAAGTCTAGACGTGGCGGTACTGAAAATAGGCGCAACCAATTTACCCACGGTCGAGTTAGGAAATTCTGATAATGTGGTGTCGGGTGAGAATGTATTTGCCTTAGGCTTTCCTTTCGCAGCAAGCATAAAAGGAGAGGTTAGTTTTACCGCAGGAGTTATCTCGCGGCGTTTAAACGGCAATACCTATTCTTATTTTGAGTCTACGGCAGAAATTCATCCGGGGAATAGCGGGGGACCCCTAGTAAACAGTTCTGGCCAAGTTATCGGAATTAATTCCGCCAGTTATACTCCTATGGTAATTGACGGTATCCAATTAGGAGAAAGCATTAAGCTCGCTATTCCGATTAACCTTGCAAAATCTCAAATTGTTGCACTAAAGAGTGGCGCATCGGTGGTAACTCCAACTTATACTACGCCGCCGGCCACCTCTCCTCAACCTACCTACACACCACCTCCGCCGGACGATCAGGCAATCGGAGAAGATTACTACCGCACAAAACACACCTGCATTGGACTTAGTGGTAAACAGTACGAATTTTGTCTCACCTACGCTTACAATAATTAAATCCAATGAACATTTTTAAAGAAAACTGGTTTAAGTTATCTCTGATTGCACTAGCGGTTGTCTTTTTAGGCTTCTTATTTTACTGGTTTTTGATTCGGCCAGGGATGATTAGAAGTGCTTGTGTAGATACTCCTACTTTTGTGCCTGGTTCTATTGCTGCTAAGTACACCCAACCGGGAAAAACTGAAAGTTTTGATCCCGTGGCATTTGCAGCTAATTACACACAAACACCAACAAGACCAGGATACCGTAAGGCAACCGAGAGCGAATATGAGTATTGTCTGAGAAAGCACGGATTATGAAAAAATATTGGTATCTCTTGGTAGTAGGTATTTTTCTTCTCGGAGCCCTGGGAGATTGGCCTTATAGCTATTACCAGCTCCTGCGTTGGGTAGTGTGTGCCGCGGGGGCTTATAGCGCTTACCTAGCGCACGAGTCAGGCAGTAACGGCTTGGCTTGGGTATTTGGTATTATTGCCACCCTCTTTAACCCGATTGTGCCTTTCTATATGCAGCGCGAGACCTGGCAAGTGCTCGACCTAGCCGCTGCAATCCCTTTCCTTGTTTATCCTTTTATAAAACGAAAGCATGAATAAGATGACTCGATATATTCTCACAGGAATACAAATTCTTATAATCCTGGCATGGGCTATTTTGGGATGGAAATTTGGCGGAGACTTTAACTTTCAGGCACTGAACATCCTTCCTATTCCAAATTTAATTGACGTAATTTTATTTGCAATCATGGCCGGGTCAGTTTATGGGGTTCAAAAGGTAAAAGTTAAACTCGGCATCGGAGAAGATTTTAGTTAAATAGGATTTATGGATTCTATCTCAAAAGACCGTCTCATAAGAGGAATTGCGGGAATTATAGCCGGTGTTTTATTGGTTTGGGCATATCAGGCAGGGACCTCCAAATTCCATTCAGAATGCACCCAATATTCTGGAGGCAGAGATAGCGAGTGCGTGGGTGATTCTGTCAGAGTAAAGGGTCCTGACTACGGCGGGGCGTTTTTGTTGCTAGTATTTGCTGGAATAGCAGCTTCGTACGCTGTCTCAAAGCACGAGGAGTGAGGTTCTATCCCTCCTGAGGGCACAAAACAAAAGGGTTCTGAACTTGTCCTAACTACTTTTTACTACTAAACCCTATAAAAAGTTGTTATTTTGAAAACTTTCACACAAAGTGATGCAACTATGAAGCAAATTAAACTTCCAAAAACCCCTTAGTCTAAGCCATTATTTTGGTGTGGAAAACTTGCTTGCCGTAAGTTAATCGTGTATAATGCATGTACCTGCCCGTGGATACGGGTTTGAAATCCGCAAGAGCTGGCGAAAGCCAGCTCTTTGCTTTCCGTCTAGACTTTAGGAAGTTTTGGTCTTAGATAACCAATGTATTTCTTTATATCCTGAGCGTTGATAATAAGGTCTGCCGCTTCCCTAATGGATTTATCTATAGGCCCTCCCTTCACCAAGATAAACTTCTTACCTTTCTTTTTAAGAAAGTGGGCCAACCGGACAAAATCGGCATCACTAGAAAACAGACAGAATGTATCGTACTTATCCATATTTCGTACTGCGTCTACGGCAATTTCCACATCAAAGTTACACTTCGGGATACGCACGTAAGTACCTTTTGCGTCTGTAAATATTTCTCGAGTATTTACAGATACTTCCTCATTCGTCAAATAATGACGTACATAGCGAATCTCTTTAGTGAAGACACGATTGCCACCGAAAACATGCTTGGTCTTAACAAGAAACTTTGTATCTCCAGCTGGAGGAAAACCATAATAAAAGCGAGCGTCTTCTCCTATAAAGTAGGCAAATTCCTTCAAACCATCCAAGTAGATAGCTAGAGATTGGTTTTCGGGAATGAGATTCCGGTCGGCATCCTGTCTATCATCGGCGAACCAGTAGGTTACATTACCGAACTCAATATAGGAATGTACTTTTCCATAAGAGTCGTCAACTTTAACCTCAGAGCGCACAAATTGTCGCTTAAAATCAGCTTGGTCCATTGAGCCATATTATAGAACGATGGACTTCATTTGCAAATCTGACCTTGTTCTTGAACGCCAGCAGACGGTTGCAAATAGGGGGATTTATTGCTGTAGTGAGGGGAGAGACCAGTACTAACGGAGGCATCGATGCCTGACATGTCGGACCTGACCGCCTTTACGGCGCGGACAAAAAGAAAAGCCGCTCCACGTTATGTGGGCGGCTCATTTTTTTGACCGTTTTTTTCCAGCTCATCCTGGAGCACCGCGACGATTGCGGTAAGCACGTCACGCGGGACTTCCATCGGCGTGGCGGGCGCATAATGCTTGCCCCAGCGGTCGTCCTCGAACACCGTGCGCATAAAGGTAAGGGGAGTCGGCCGCGGCGCGTAGCGCGGAACAATGTGCATATGCCCGTGCCCGGCGTGCTCGTGGAAGAAGTTGCCGAGCATCGCGTAGTTGATGTGGTCGGGCTTCCATCCGACGCGGTCCAGCGCCGCCTCGTACTCCCGGGTGATGTATTGCAGCTCAACAAGCTCGCCGCTCCACAACCCCGAAAACCGCTGCATGTCTCCCTCGCGCGACAACCATGCGACCGCGCGGCCCAAGTACCGTTGCTGTTCGTGGAGCAGCAACGTCTAGTAGCGGTACCGTTTGAGGATGTGCGACCGGTATTGCTCGGCGATGGCTACCTGTCCTATTTCCATTACATCTCTCCTTTATATAAAGACCTCTCCTGTGGGGGACTATATACAGGCGCCCCGCCCCCGTCCAGCGGGGGAGCAAACACCCGTTTGCGCTGTACGGGCGGGGGGATATACTTTATGTATGATCTTGCTTTATATTGCGGGAGGGTTCCTGCTCTGCTTGGCGGCGTATGTGTTTTTTAAGTATTTTGCCGAGCCGGCCAACATAGACAAGGAGGCCGCAGAGGAGGCGGAGTCCGACTCGCCTGATGAGCACGAGCACGTGCGGTTTGAGCACGAGCGCGAGGTCGCCCAGGCGATGCGCGAGGAAATAGATGCCGGCTACTCCGGACAGTAGCGCCGCCGCCTACTGCACCAACTCGGTAAACACGACTATCCTTTTGCTGTAGAGCTTTTCCGTTTTGAGCCAGTCTCCCGTGCAGGTGATAAGGTTGAGCCGCGTCTTTGACGCGTCGCCGGCAAATATCTCCGCGGTCGGCGCGTCGTAGTCGTAGAGCTTTGTCCCCGTCACGCGGAACTGCACCACCTTCCCTTTTTTGTCCTCCACCTCCACCAGGTCGCCCGGCTTCAACTTGCCGAGATTATAGAAGACGGCTTGCGGCACCTCCTTGCCGTCGAGGTGGCCGTTTATCACCGCACTGCCGGGCGCTCCGGGGGCGGGTCCGCCGTTGTACCAGGCCACGTCGGTAAAGTTGGTGGGGATGCCCATGTCGCCGGTGCCCTTCCACGACAAGCCGACGCTCTGCACGCGCGCGTCCACGCCTATCGCGGGGATGCGCAGCCGCGCGGGCGCGCCCGGCACTGTGTAGGAAGACCCGTTGCCCGGGGGCGCGGATACTTCCGTCGTTGTCGCCGGCGTCTGGCCGCTTGCAAAAAAGGCCTGCACGGTAAAGCCGCTCGTCTGCAGGAACAGCGAAAGGCCTGCCGTAAGCAGGCCCACGCCGAGCACAAGGAAGACCTTCTTCATCATTTACTTTCCGTATCCGCCGCCGGTGTCCGGCAAGCCCGGGGTGACCGGAGGAGTAGGCGTCCCCGCGAGCACGTTGACCGCGCACACCGCGCTAAGACCCGCGCTGGAGACCGCTACTGATTTAAGCCCGGTCGACGCGAAGTTCGCGCTGAAGCCCGTGCCGTTTGCATTGCTGATGGTCAGGTCGGGAGATGACCACACGTACACGCCGTTGCCGCCCGAGGCCGCAAAGGCCGCGTTCTGCCCCAGCGTCACGTTTTGCGTTGCCGGCGAGCAGACCACTGCGCCGCTCGGGGTTGCCGCTACTACCGTCATACTGCAGGTCGCCGACTGGCCGGCGCTGGTAACGGTGATAGGGTACACGCCCGGGTTCGGATAGCTGACCGAAAACTGGTTGCCCGACGCGTTGGTGATGTTGAGGTTCGGACCGGACCACACGTACACGCCGTTGCCGCCCGTCGCGGTAAAGACCGCCGCCTGGTTTGTGTTGACCGAGGACGATGCAATACTGCAGGCCACCGGGACCGTCTGCGCGAAACTTACTGCACCAAGGCTCATGCCCGCAACCGCAATGGCAGTCACCAAAGACAGGAGCGCATAGGATTTATGCATTTTCATATATTTTTTATTACTACTACTATTACTACTACTATTACTACTGGTTGATAATCCGACCTTTCTTCACGCTCGCAATAGTTGCACAGCAAGCATGTGTCCCTCATGAAGGACAGTTTTAAAAAATCTTCCTGATATCTTCATCGTCGTAGTTATACGCTGGTATCGAGGGCAGTTTTGGCTGCACTTTTAATAATTTTTTAGACGTTTATGAATACAAATACCGCAGTAATAGGAGGAGTCGTCATTGTGCTGCTCTTGGTGGGAGGCCTGTTTCTTTATACGCAAAACAACACCGGTACCGGCTCGCCCACGGCGACCTCGACCCCGACCGGTACAGTTGATGATACCGGCGGTACGCCCGCTCCGCGCCAGGCAGGGGCACCGTCCGCGACCACTAACCCGAGCGTCATTTCGACCGACACCACCGCGGTGGTGGTCGGCGGCGTAGTACCCAACGGCGCGTTTACCGATTACTGGTACGAGTACGGCACTCCGGCACTCGGCAGCAAGACGCCAAACCAACACATCGGCTCGGGCTACAGCGAGCTACCGGCGCCCGCGTATATCACCGGACTTACTAAAGACACGACCTACTCCTTCCGCCTGGTCGCGCAAAACCAGTACGGCAAAGCCGCCGGCGCGACCTACACCTTCCGCACCACGGTGGGCACTCCGGCGCCGGTCGGCAGCGCTCCCACCGCCAAGACGCTTGCCGCAACGGGGATAACGCGCACGGCCGCCAACCTCAATGGCGAGGTAACGCCCAACAAAGTCCCCACGCAGTTTTGGTTCGAGTACGGCGAGACGCAAAATCTGGGGCTCGTCAGCGCGCTCCAGCAGGCCGGCAGCGGTTCCGTCAAAGTT
>Ga0209541_10004308_pt1 | contig 25337 bp, 25 predicted proteins | sample RifCSPlowO2_01_FD_184027 | JGI IMG/M metagenome (GOLD analysis project Ga0209541, IMG submission 184027) | Groundwater microbial communities from Rifle, Colorado - Rifle CSP2_plank lowO2_0.1 (SPAdes) (version 2) | ecosystem: Environmental > Aquatic > Deep subsurface > Groundwater | place... | reverse complement strand
ATTCCAAAATTAGGAGCCACCTCCTTTGGCTATGATATGGCGAGACAATTTGGATTAAATGTTGTTGAAACCAGACCAGCACTAGATGGTTTTCTACTCAATTCTTTTGAAGTTAATTTTTTTAGTAAACTTTCAGGAGTCTCAATTGATTGCGTTGTTACTTGTCATGATAAAAAATTCAGAGAGAATATTCTCTTTACACATAGGGGTTTGAGTGGGCCAGCAGTACTTCAGGCCTCTCTTTATTGGAATAAAGGCAATGTAGTAGAAATAAATCTTCTTCCCAATCTTGGCTCTCTTTATCCCAACGCTTATGAACTATTTCTACAAAGAAAAAAGATGGGTAGTCGTACAAAAATTAGAAATGTTCTCGCAGAATTACTTCCGTCACGGTTTGTAGAGTGTTTCTGTGCACAATATTTTCCTCAAGATAAACCCATTAATGAAATAAAAGATAAAGAGCTTGAAGATCTTGCAAATCTTCTCCACGCATGGAAACTAACGCCCACCGACACGGTTGGTTATAACAAAGCTGAGGTGACAAGAGGTGGGGTAGACACAAATGAGCTCTCCTCACAAACTATGGAATCAAAAAAAGTAAAGGGTCTTTATTTTATAGGTGAAGTTGTGGATGTAACAGGTGAACTCGGTGGATATAACTTTCAATGGGCCTGGGCCTCGGGCTGGGCCGCCGGACAAGTTGTGTAATTAATGGCTTGCTTTTTCTAATCTCTATTCCTTATAATAGCCCTTAATACTTAAATGCTTTCTTCTAAATTTTATTATTTGAATTTTATTTTCATTATATTGATTTTAATGAATAATCTTGGCTGCGAGGACACCATGAAATTTGATAATGTAAAAACACTTCGGGCCATTGCACAAGATATCGAGAAACTTAAAAATGAGTTTCCACAGTTAAAAGAATTTTCTGTAAATCAAAATTTGGATACAAGCCGTTTAGTGATCAGTTATCAATTTCATACCCATAAACCAGAACGACGAGTTGGATGGACAGGAGGAGTGCCCAATCCTGATGATGATGGTATTTGGTTTTATATCGATTTTCATGAGAGAGACTCACAAGCCCAAATCCACACACAACCTGTGACAATTCCTCTATCGCTAGAGAAAAAACGTGTTTCTTTTCTCATGTTGCAAGGCAAGAAAACTAAAAGCTTGGAAAGTCACATTATGAATATTCTTAAAAAAAATGGTGTTAAGCAACAACACCTTGGTGAATGAAAATGAAGCTACTCATTCTCATAGGTGCTGGTGGATGTATCGGAAGTATTTTAAGATATATCCTTTCAGGTGTGCCTTATAAGTTTTTGGATAGCTCTTTTCCTTATGGCACGCTCTTAGTTAATTTCTTAGGAGCGCTCCTGATTGGCCTTTTTATGGAGTTTTCTTTAACTAGATCTTACATCATTTCTGATACTACAAGAATGTTTATAGCTTTTGGAATTTTAGGTGGGTTTACAACATTTTCTGCATTTTCCTATGAAACCATAGTTCTTTTGAAAGCAGGCAATTATCTTTATGCAAGCATAAATATTCTTTTCACAAATTTATTGTGTCTTGGTGGGACTTTTACCGGAATAAAATTAATTTCGTTGTTCAAACAAGGAGTCTAGTCATGAGAAAAATTGAAGGTGAGCAATATTTAATGAGAATTTTTATTGGGGAAAGTGATAAATACGGTGGAAAAACACTATATCAATATCTTGTTGAACTTTTTAAAAAGGAAAAACTTGCTGGCACAACAGTATTGCGAGGTGTTGCAGGTTTTGGGGCTAAATCTCATCTTCATACAGATAGCATCTTAAGACTTTCTAGTGATCTTCCTATTATCATTGAGGTCATCGATACAAAGGAACATCTAGATACAGTTCTTAAAAAAATAGATAGTATTATCCAAGAAGGCCTGATCACACTAGAAAAAGTAAATGTTATAAAATACGTTGCTGGAAATATTTAGAGGCGCCCTTTAGATGAAGCGTATTAAGGTTGTCGTGAAACCCAATGCCAAACATGAAAAGTATGAGCAAGTGTCCGAAAATGAGTTTCGAATTGCCATTAAAGAGCCCCCACAAGAAGGTAGAGCAAATGAAGCCGTTATTCGTGTACTGTCAGAACACTTAAAAATTCCGAAGAGTCATATTTCTTTACTTCACGGCACAAAGGGTAAAACAAAACTCTTCAAAATTCCGTAGAATCTATTACATGCTGAAAGAGTGAATATCGATCCTTCACTTCGTTCTGGACGACAAAAAGAATTTAAGAAAAGAGTCGGAAGATTTCAAGAGTTTGATTCAAAAACTGAGGCAGAAGATCAACCTTAATTGTTTTATTATTTTTATAGATAAGGAGCACTTTTCCGCCTCCCTCAACACACCATTTATCGCTCTTTAAAAAATAATTTCTAATGTTAAGATGAAAGAGCAGTTGCACAGCTGTTTTGTCTTTTCCTTTTAATAAATATGATTTTGAAAATTGTTGGTCTTCATGAAAATCAATATCGTCATAACCTACAAGCGCTCCAATTTTATCTAAAAAATGCTCTGGCCTAAGTTCAAAATAGGGTAATTCTTTATCGATATTAAAAACAATGACTGTTTGAGCGTAGGTTGACCGACTTTTGCGGCTGCCCGTTGTATAATGATAATCAAAAAGTTTAATATCTTGTCCATCTACGTATCCCTGCATCACATTCTGAAAAGTTGGCTCATGCCCCTGCTGAAACAATGGGAAAAGAGAAAGATGAGTGTTTTGCATAGGAGATTCTTCTGCTGCATAGGTTAGCCCACGACTTTGTGCAAATCGCATGAGGGCTTCTTTTCTCTTCTTAGCTAGCAACCATGTAATCAAAATGACAAACGCAAATACCGTGAGAATGATGAACCAGCCATAAGCTTCAAAAAAATTTCCCATATTCATACTCATTGATATCTGATATCTAACAGAAAAGTCTAAAGATTTCAAAGGTTTGATTTAAAAATTGGGGCAAAGAATCAACCTTTGCTTTCTTACCCGCCTTGTAAACAATAAGCCATTGTCCGTCCCCCTCGGCACACCACTTTTCATTTTTAAGAAAATAATTTCTGATTTGAGAGTGAAATAAGTTCCGAATAGCTCCTTCATCTTTCCCCTTAAGTAAATACTTTTTAGAAAACTGTGGATCTTCTTGAAAATCAATATCATTGTATCCAACAAGGGCCCCAATTTTATGATAAAAATATTCTGGGCGAAGTTCAAAAGCGGGAAGTTTTTTATCTTTAACATTAAAAACAATGGCTGTTTGAGTTTGTGTTGTATTGGTCTCTCCACTATTGATCTCAAAAGAATAATCAAAAAATTTAATATCTTGTCCATCCAAGTGCCCCTGTATCACATTTTTGAAACTTGAGAACCCTCCCTGCTTAAATAAATGAAAAGAAGGTAGCCCACGTATGTGAGGTTCTTCTTTTGAAAATGACAAACCTCGACTTTGTGCAAACTTTTCAAGATCTTCTCTTCTTTTTTTACTGGACCGGTAGAGATAAAAAAAGAAGAAAAAAACGAGAATGAAAATTCCGGCTACAAAGAAAATCCACTGTTCAAAGGAAAGGACGACAGTAGTCGACTACTCGTCGGTTTGTTTGCGCAAGAATGTTGGAATATCGTATTCGTCATCGCCAAGACCAAGTTCTTTTGCTGCACGACGAGCTTGTTCCAAATCTTCACTGCGCTTATTTCGAATAATGGTTGGAACATCGAGCTCTTCTTTTGTGATAGTTTGTTGTTTCACAGGGGTAGGTGGTGGCGGAGGAGTATGAACTTCTTCTTTTTTAGCAATAACAGGCCGCACAACATCTTGTGCTCTAATAACAGGACCGGGTTCAACCTTGGCAGCTCTTCTTTCATCTGCAGTTGTAAAACCTGTAGCAATAACAGTCACTCGAACTTCATCTTTAAGAGCCGGATCAATCACAGCCCCAAAAATAATATCTGCATCTTCATGAGCAGCTTCATGAATCAGAGAGGAAGCAGCATTGACTTCATGAAGTGTTAAGCTTGGACCACCGGTAATATTAATAATAATCCCCATAGCTCCATGGATAGAAATATCTTCCAAGAGTGGGGAAGAAATAGCAGCATGCGCAGCTTCGACAGAACGATTCGTACCGTTGGCAACGCCTGTCCCCATAAGAGCTAAACCCTTGTTGCTCATGATGGTACGCACATCAGCAAAATCTAAGTTAATAAGCCCTCGAATATTAATAAGATCTGAAATACCTCGTACAGCTTTTAATAAAACTTCATCAGCTTTTTTGAAAGCATCAAGCATCGACGTATTTTCACCAGCTAAGGCTAAAAGGCGTTGATTAGGAATAACAATGAGCGTATCAACGCTTTCTCGGAGTTCAACAATACCTTGTTCGGCTTGGCGCATTCTTTTTTTACCTTCGAAAAGAAAGGGTTTTGTCACAACGCCAACAGTGAGAGCTCCAACTTCTCTTGCTGCATCAGCAATAACAGGGGCTCCACCCGTTCCTGTACCCCCACCCATTCCTGCTGTGATAAACACAAGGTCAGATCCTTGGAGGCAATCAACAACTTTAGCATAGTCTTCAAGAGCAGCGTTACGGCCAACTTCAGGATCAGCCCCCGCCCCCAATCCTCTTGTTAATTCAACACCTAATTGAATGGTATTATCCGTTGGTGCTGCTTCTAAAACCTGTTTGTCAGTATTAGCTATCAAGAAATCAACACCTTTTAGTTTGTTGGAAATCATCGTGCCAACAGCGTTGCCACCGCCCCCGCCAACACCAATAACTCTTATTTTTGCGCCTGTATTATTAGGATTCTTTTCAAACTCGAACATGTATCCCCCCGTTTAAAAAAATGAAACCATTAAAAAATTTCTTGCATCCAGCCTTTCATAACTGCCGTAACTTTTCCGTAAATATTATCTTCTCGAATTTTAAACATCGCACTTCTTTGATTTTTAGCACCATACAAGGCTAACCCCACGCCTGTTGAGTAAATAGGACTGTTCACAACATCTGTTAGTCCACCAATGCCATGAGGAACTCCACGTTTAACTGGAAGATCAAAAATATATTCTGCAAGCTCTGGCATACCTTCTAAAAGAGTTGATCCACCTGTAATGACAATGCCCGATGCGAGAAGATCCTCGTAACCACTTTTGACAATTTCTCTCTGAATCAGAGCAAAAATTTCTTCAACGCGCGGCTCAATAATTTCGGTCAATACTTTTCTAGAAACAACTCGCGGTTTTCTACCACCAACACTGGGTACTTCAATTGTTTCTGCAGAATCAACCAAAGAAGATAAAGCACAACCATGTTTACACTTAATAATTTCTGCTTCAGCTGTTGGTGTTCGCAATCCCACAGCAATGTCATTGGTCAGATGATTGCCACCCAAGGAAAGAACAGCTGTATGGACAATGCTTCCTTCTGAAAAAACAGCGATATCTGTTGTTCCCCCGCCAATATCCACCATAGCAACACCAAGATCTCTTTCATCAGGAGAGAGAACAGCTTCGCTTGAAGCCAATTGTTGCAAAACAATATCCACAACATTGAGTCCAGCACGATTGGCACATTTAATAATATTTTGTGCCGATGACACAGCTGCTGTGACGATGTGTACTTTAGCTTCAAGCCTCACTCCACTCATACCAAGGGGTTCTTTAATCCCATCCTGATCATCGATAATATATTCTTGAGGAATAATGTGAATGACTTCTCTATCAAGAGGAATAGCAACGGCTTTAGCTGCATCAATGACGCGTTGAAGATCCGCCTGTTTGACCTCTTTTTCTTTTACAGCCACAATGCCATGGCTATTAAAACCTTTGATGTGCCCACCGGCTATACCACAATAAATATTTGAAATCTCACAACCAGCTGTGAGTTCAGCTTCTTCAATTGCTTTTTTTATGGAATTAACAGTGCTTTCAATGTTGATGACAACACCTTTACGAAGGCCATGAGAGGGAGAGGAGCCAACACCAACAATATTAAGACCGGAATCTGTTTGTTCACCGACAATGGCACATATTTTGGTAGTGCCAATATCTAATCCTACAACTAATTCAGTTTTTTTGGCCATGAACGATACCCCCACTACAACTTTAAACAACTTCTACTACGAGCAAAACATGTCCCTGATGCAGGTCCCCGCCTTCGCGGGGATAAACTCCAGCAGGGATGCCAAAAATACAAGCTGTACCTACAGATTAAGATTTTTTTAGTGTTTTTACAACTACTTTTTTGGAGAAGTTAAGGTCGATTTCGCGAGCGGCAATACCCTTTTGGGATAAATCGGCGAGTACTTTTTCAAGTCTCTCAATCTTAGTTTTTAAATTCTGAGAACCTAATTTAATACGTGTTCCGTGTGGAAGATAAAAAACAACAAGCCCCTGAGAGGATTGTAAATGAATCTCTGAAATTTTATCAACACGAAAATGTTTGTTTTCATCCAAAGATTTAAGCAGGGTCAAGGCTTGGTCAAGAAATAAATTCTCCTCTTCACCAGCACAACTACTTGTAATTACAGTGAAATTTAACCCTTGCCGTGATGCAACTTGGACGATCACACTTCCGTCGGGTTCAACATAATAAAGTTTTCCTTCAATTTGTCGCAAAGCTAAAATATCTTTTTCCTGAAGTTCAATTTTTATTTTATGTGGAAGACGTCTTAAAATTTGAACCCTTTTTATCCATGGATTCATAAGAACTTTCTTCTCAATGGACCTCAGATCCAAAGAAAGAATATTTGCTTTGGGCATAATTTGTGCAATTTCAAGGATTTCCTCTGAGGTTACTTTTGCTGTAGGGGAAACCCATACGTCCTCGAGCTCAAAAAAGGGTGATTTTAAAACAAGTCCGTAAATATAAGAAACGGTACTTACTAAAACAAGAAAAGTAGCTATGCATGCTGAGACCGCAAGAGAAGTTTTGAATATTTTTTTTATTCGTTCTTTTTTTTCCTTTCTATCACTAAGTCTTGTATTTCCTTTTTTATGATTCTTTTTAAACATAATCTAAAGTGGCTGTGTTTAAAATCTGCTCTACCAACTCCTCAAAGCTTAGCCCCATTTGGGCGGCAGCTTTGGGGACAAGGCTTGTTGCTGTCATGCCAGGAAGCGTATTAATTTCAAGAAAGAAAATTTCTTCCGACTTGGACACAATAAAATCTGATCTGGCACAACCACGGCATCTTAATTTTTCAAAAATAAAAACAGATTGCCTTTGAATTTTTTCTGTTAATTCTGCTGAAATAGGAGCAGGGCACAAATACTCTGTTTTTCCCTTAGTGTATTTTGATTCATAGTCATAAAAACCAGATTTAGGCCTGATCTCAATAAGTGGAAGAGCTTCTCCGTTTAAAACACCTCCTGTTATTTCACGCCCTTCTATAAATTTTTCTACCATAACAACTTTGTCATACTGGGCGGCAGATTCTAGAGCTTCCTTCATGTTTTTTGGATCATGCACAATGGTCATACCGATGGTAGACCCCCCACCTTCAGGTTTTACAATAAGAGGATATTCCATTTTTATTTTCTTAAAGTACGTCTGAAGAGGTTCATTCTGTGTAAACCAAAGATCGTAATGAGGTGTGACAATGCCGTGAGCACAAAAAACATCTTTAGTAAAAGCTTTGGCCATGCCCAGAGCTGAAGAAACCACTCCTGAACCTGTGTAGGGAATTTTAAAATCTTCTAAAACAGATTGGACGACACCATCTTCCCCAAACCGGCCGTGCAACGCATTAAAGATGACATCAACTTTGTTTTCTTGAAGAGCTTCTGAGATTTTTCCTTTAAGATCTATATCAACAACGTGATAATTTAGTTTTTTAAGAGCTGCGGAGATAGCTCCACCCGTGATAAGAGAGATGTCCCTCTCAGAAGACGTTCCACCCATAAGAACACCAATTTTTTTATTTCCAAATACAGACTTCTTCTTCCAACGTAACCCTATATTTTTCATAAACTTTTTTTTCTGCTAATCTTATCAACTCAATCATATCAGAAGCTTTAGCATTTCCAACATTAACGAAAAAATTACCGTGCACGGCAGATATGAGAGCTCCCCCTATTTGCTTTTCTTTAAGACCTGCTTCATCAATAAGCTTACCCGCACTCACTCGTGTACCGTTCATCATGGGATTTTTAAAAATACACCCACAATTGGCCTCCCTAACGGGTTGTGTTTTATTTCTCTTTTCAAGAGTCTCCTTAACTTTTCTTTTGATCTCGTGCCCATCCCCGACTTTAAGTTTTAAAATGACTGAAAGAACAATAGCCCCCTGGGGTAGAAGAGCCCGCCTATAGGAAAAACCAACTTCATCATTGGAGAGACTGATAATTTCTTCATTTGGTTTTAAAATACTTACTTCATCAACGATATCGGAAAACTCTCCTTCTGATGTTCCCGCATTCATGGCAATACCACCGCCAATATTACCAGGGATACCCGCTAGAAATTCTGCACCTTCTAAACCATGTTCTAAACAATAGGAAAGAAGCTGAGATTTAGGCGTATTGGAACTCACTCGCAATAAAACAAAGTCTTCATCGTCTTCAATTTTTTTTATTTCCCGAGGTAGTTGAGAAAGTTTAATAACAGGATAGGGAACACCTTCATCAGGAGCAAGGATGTTACTCCCCCCACCCAGCACAGCATAAGAAGAGTACTCCTTCACAAATCCTATAAGTTCATCAAGAGTTTTAGGTATGAAAAGAACTTGCGGTTTACCACCTAAGCGAAGTGTGGTGTGAAACTTTAATTCCGTTTTAAAGGGCATCTAAAAATTCTTCTCCAAACTTATAAATATTGCCAGCACCTAACGTCAGGACAACATCATTTTTTTTCACTTCTGCTTTGAGTGTGTTTTTTAACTTTTGCAAATCTTTCACGTAAAGTACATCCTTTCCATTTTTATTAAGGTCCTCCACCAGTTTCCGAGAGGAGACCCCAGCAATGGGTTTTTCACTCGCAGCATAAATATCAACCATATAAAGTTTATCCGTATCGTGAAAGGCACTCAAAAATTCATGATATAGATCTCGAGTACGCGTATAGCGATGAGGTTGGAAAATAGTAATGATTCTTCTTCCTGGTAAACTTTTTTTACACGTTTGAAGTGTGGCTTTAATTTCTGTAGGGTGGTGACCATAATCATCAATGACAAGAACACCATTTTTTTCACCCTTTATTTGCAAACGTCTCTCCACACCTGCAAATTTCTTGAGTGCACCGGTAATTTTTTTAAAAGTAATACCGCATTCACGAGATGTTGCAATCGTTGCAAGCACATTGAGAACGTTATGCTTACCACCCAAGTGATAAGTAACCTGCCCTAATTCTTGCCCCTGATAAAAACAATCAAAGCTTGTTGTAAAACCATCAAATTTAATATTTTTAGCAGAGTAATCGGCTAAACTATCGATGCCGTAGCTCACATATTTTCGTTTAAGTCGAGGTAAAATGGATTTCACATTTTTATCATCAACGCAGGCAATCACCACTCCATAAAATGGAACTTTATTTAAGAATTCAACAAAGCAATTTATAATTTCTTGCAGGTCTTTGTAATGATCTGTGTGTTCAAGTTCGATATTCGTCACAACACAAATAGTGGGAGAAAGTTTTAAAAAACTTTTATCGCTCTCATCAGCTTCTGCAACTAAGAAATCACTTTTCCCAAGTTTAGCATTGGACCCCATACCTTTGACACGACCACCCACAACAGCTGTTGGATCAAGGCCTGCATGAACAAAAACTGTTGCAATGAGTGAAGTGGTAGTTGTTTTTCCGTGAGTACCCGAAATAGCAATGCCATATTTCATACGCATAAGCTCTGCTAACATTTCAGCCCGCGGAATAACGGGAATTTTAAGTTCATGTGCTTTAATAACTTCAGGATTATCACCTGCCACAGCGGTGGAGGTTACAACAACCTGGACATTTTTAAGATTTTCGGCTTTGTGGCCCATGTAGATTGTGGCACCCAATTTTTTAAGCCTTTGAGTAATCACAGAATCTTGCAAATCGGAGCCAGAAACCTGGTAACCCAGATTTAGAAGAACCTCAGCGATACCACTCATTCCAATACCGCCAATTCCCACAAAATGAATTTTTTTAATCTTTTTAAACATAGACAAATTATAATGCGTTCAAAAAATCCTCTATCTTAACTCTCGCTTGCTTAAGAATATGAGAAAGTGTTGAACGTAATACTGGCTTATGAGCTGGAACAGTAATCTTTAAAATTTCCCCATCGATGAGTCTTTTTTGAAGACGAATATGACTCCCCTTTTGACGAACCACTACGAAACCAAGACGTTGTAAACTGCGAATAATCTTATTGTAATGAAGACTTGGAACTTTATTCACACGGCAATCTTTTCAATAATAGCATCCGATTCTGTTACTAAATCATCATCAACAGGTTCAAGATAGAGCTCTATTGCTTCTCTAATATTTTTGAGAGCCTCTTCTTTAGTTTTCCCTTCAGAAATGCAACCTGGTAGAGCGGGAACATAGACTGTAAATCCACCCTCTTCACTTGGCTCTAAAACAACTTTAATGTTCATAATGTCTTTTACTCCTCACCTTTTGATCGATTGTATCATATGTGTTTGATAACTTATTGTGAAGCAAAAAATGTCACTTAATACAAACAAGGCGTTTTTATTAACCCATTGATTTTATTTAACTTTTGTTATAAAAGACTTGGCACGGTGCTTGCTCTACTGTCTTTGCGAGCGAGAGTTAGACAATATGAAGAGAAATATTATTCTTATCATCATGTGGTTACTTATAACCTGGCCCCTATGGGTTAGATCAGATGACGAAGTACAACCTCCTCTCCCAGCCCCAACTGAAAGTATTGCTGATGGGCAAGAATATCCCCTTCTCATTCCTCCAGACACAAGGAATACGTCACGCGAGGCACTTAATTTTTTTCAAATACGAAGCAACTGGGAACATGATTTTTCAATAGAGCAGAGAGAAATTTTAGAACGTGTCGACAGATTTATTGTTGATTTAGAAGCCACAGGCATTGCCATTTCTTCTGAGTCAACTCCAACAGACATTGCTGGTTTTCAATTCGGCCAACTTCTTATGCTTTATCGTGAATCAAGTGCAGACGAACTTGCGCGAAGCTTGCAAACATCAGCTAGAAGCGAGGGAATGACCTCTCTTATTCTCGAAAATACAGACATTCGAGATTTACCACAAGAGTTTAGAACATCTGTTGTGGAAAATGGCGACATTGGACTTGGAATTTTAGCAGAAGATTATCATAGAATTTCTAGAGAACTCTGGGACACACAGCCAGACCAGGCTAGCTATGAGAGAATTCTTTTTGAGCTTTTTGGTGAGCAACGTGAATCTATGGCTGGGCTTATTAAACCCAGCATATCATTTCGTGTTATGCAGTTCCTCATTCATAATGTGTGCTCTGCAACCTTAAGAAGAATTCCCATATTAAAAAAAGTTTTTGGTGGTTATTTTCCCATGAGAAATAATTACGTTCTTATTCCCTCAACAGCCTCACGCCTGGATTTACTTCACATGCACTATCACATGCAACAAATGCTCTCCTCTCGTTGGAAGTTTAGAAACCATGCGAAAGCTGAGGGCCAAAAGGGTAAAATTCTTGTTGAAATGGCAGCTCATCTTTATTTACTAAAAAATTACAAAGCTTTCGGGTTAAGTTTTCCTGAAGTTATAAAATTAGTTCATGAACTTCAGGGAACTCTTCTTCATTTTGAACACTGGGTCTCACCTTTAAAATTAGTTCGACAAACTTACGGTGAACCTAAAGGACGAGAACAAGCATTGGAATTGGCAAATAAACTCAATCACGAGTTTTCTGATAATCCCAGATGGAGTTTGGCTACACGGGTTGGCTTTGCAAAACATGATTACTGGTCTTACGTAGGACGTCTTCATACTATCTTTCAAGCTTATGGAAAAGAAGCAACCTTAAGATTTTTAATGGGTGATGCACGTGGGTTAAGTGTGGGCAATCACCTCGGGCAAATCTTTGCAAAAGAACAAGAGTTTGAATTAAGAACATGGTTCGGATTAAAGAATGTTGTAGAGGGCGCAGGAAACATGGCTGGTCGTATAAGAGAAGGTGCCAGAAGAGCCCTTAGAAGAGGAAATATTGACCGTGCTCGTGGCGCCGACCCAGCTCTCGAAGAAGAAAGAGAAAGAGAGGGTTCAGGTGAATCATCCTGGGGTAAGGGAAAAGAAAGAAAACTCCCCGATGTACCTCGCGGCACTCACGGCCCCGGCCGCGCACGTGGAAAGTGAAAAGTGATAAAAAATAAAATTTTTCTTTTAGCTTTATTCTCATTTACATGGATATCTCAATCTTATGCAATTCCTGATTGGTATATTCATCCTGCCAGCTATACGGCGGGTACTAATCTAAAACAAGAAATTGATTCTGCTCTTCATGCCCTGTTAGAAAACCCAAATATCTCTACTGCTCTTGCACGAAATGAGCATGCCTATTTAAAAACAAAAATCCAAAATGAAACCTCTTTGGAAGGGCCTCCTTCTGTACAACAAGAATCCTTTCTAATCGAAAATGAGTCTGGTCTCTATATGAGTGTTGCTACAATCATTTTTGACCATCTATCACAAATTTACAAACTTCACCCATTTTTAGTAGATCCCTATCTTATTCAAAAGCTAACAGACTCAGTCTTCGATTTTTCACTAAATCAACTCCATGATTTTGCTATAAAAAATCTTATACTTTTACCTGCGATACCAGGTTTTTATCTATATGAAAGAATCGCCGATCGTTTCTTAGAAGAAGGCGATTATGCAGCAGCAGCTCTCTATTTTGGATTACTTAAAAAATATTCTTACGAATATCATGAGCTTTCAGATGATGAAAAAAAATATTTTGATAGAAAAAACGAGTACTGCATCAATAAAATAAGATCTCGACCTAATAATTTATCACTCCCGATTTCCTATTATAGAATTCCTTTTCTGTTACAATTTATCACCTCATCACCATTTTTTGATAGTCCTAATAACATGTGGGATCTTATCGACGATTTTGTTATTTCCCACATACCGGAAGAAATTCACCGTGAAATAATGGGCCACGAACCATCAGAATTAGATCTAGAATTTGCAATACATGCAAGAGAAGAACAGATTTATTTTCACGGTTTAGGGGAGCGATTAGCCAAAATCAAAGATCAAAAAAAATTAAAAAAGATTTTTTCAGAGCTTAAAGAAATTATAAATTCTCTTGAGACTCAAGAACCAACTCTAGAATCTGCTACTCTTGCCAATCGTGCAGCTAGCATTTGTGGGGGGATAGGAAGCCCGCTTTTTTCTGACTTATTAAGAACGCATTTAAAGTGGAGAGATCTTCATTTTGCGGTTCCAAACTCATTTAAAGATGCCTTAATTCACATTGGGAAAAAGGATCTTGTCACAGTTGAGAATTTAATTTTTGACTTAAGAAATGAAAACAATTTCAGAGTGGCAAATACAGTTTGGGTATTAGGAGGGATTGGAAACCCTCGAGCCATTGAACCTTTAATTATGCTCTTAATTGACCCTGATGCCGGTATAAGGGATGAAGTTATTGACGCCTTAGCAAAAATTGGAGGAGAAAGAGCGACAAATGCTATTGCTACCGCACTCATACACGATGACAACGGGTGGGTACGACAACTCGCGGCAAGAAATCTTATTGACTTAAGAGATCAGTCAACAACAGATGCACTTATTTTCGCAGCACTCAATAATGATAGAATGAGCCAATATAATGCAATAAGAGCACTGGGCGAGCTTCATAATGATCAAAGTATTGCTGCCCTCCTTAATATTCTAAACTCAGAGGAAAATGATTATGTAAGGGCTTACGCAGCTCTCGCATTAACGGACGAAAGGACTGATGAAAAAGTACAAGCTGCATTAAGAAAAGTTGCCAAAAATCATGATTCTTTATTTGGTTGCGCCGCACGATTAGCCTTAGAAGGAATAAAAGACTACGATAAACTTCAGAAACTGAGGCATCATGGTCGCTATAAACAGACTCCCTAAAATCTTAATAAAGATTCTAGGAGATTGCTTCACACAGCCTGCGCCATGCACTCATAAAAACTATGTCAACTCCAAGATTTTCAAAGTTCCTGAATCATTTTTGTGGAACTAAAAAATGATTCAGAAATGCCAGGGACTCGCAACGACGGGAAAAATATCTACAATTCAGTTCATTTGACTCATAATAAAATTTATAACTTTTTCGGCGGGGTTACCCCAATGAAAACCTACGAGGGCCTCTTTCATTTTTTCTAACACTTGCGGGTAGGTCATCATTTGCTTAATAATATTAAAAAGTTTTTCTTCACTTAAATCTTGTTGAGCCACAATACGAGCGGCACCCTTTTTTTCTAATTCTTTTGCATTATAAATTTGATGACTTTTTGCATACGTATACGGAATAAGAATGGAGGGTGTTTGTGTCACAATAAGCTCAGAGATAGTTCCCGCACCGGCCCTCCCCATAACAAAATCCGCTCTTTTTAAATATTCTGCCATGTCCGGAGTAAAAGGAAAAATTTCTGCGGGTACCCCTTTTTCAGCATATTCTTTTTTAACCATTTCAAAATCTTCTTTGCCAGTTTGATGAATTATTTTAAGCTTATGAGGTAATTCCTTAAATAAGGGAAGAGTTTCAATTACAGTGATATTAATAATATGGGCACCCTGACTACCACCCATAATAAAAAGACAGAAAGAATCTTCTGCTTTTTTGGCTATTTTTTGAGAAGCAACATTTAAAAATTCTTTGCGAACAGGATTGCCTGTTAATTCACAATCTTGTTTTGGAAAATAATTTTTTGTAGATTCAAAGCTTACAAAAACATAATCAGCAATATAGGAAAGAATTCTATTGGTGATACCTGGAACAGCATTTTGTTCTAGTAAAAATGTTTTTTTCTTCTTTTTGTACCCTGCATACACGGCTGGGGCAGAGGCATAACCGCCCACCCCTAAAATGGCATCTGGTTTAAACTCTTCTATAATTTTTTTTGAGGCTGAAACGGCCTCTCTTAATTTGGACAGTGATTTTATTTTGTCTTTAAGTGAAAGCCCTACAAGTGGTGTTCGTGGAATTGTTTTAAGTGGGAAGTTTTTTTGAGGAATAATCTTTGCTTCAAAACCCGTTTCCGTTCCCACAAAAAGAACTTCGTGGTTTGCATCTCTCGATTTTAGTTCTTCCGCAACAGCCAGGGCAGGAAAAACATGTCCACCCGTTCCGCCACCCGCAATTAAGAGTTTCATCTTTGAGCCTCACAGTTTTGAGAAATATTAAGAAGAATACCAATACCCACCATATTGATAATAAGAGCCGTTCCACCATAACTAATAAACGGCAAGGGCAATCCCTTTGTAGGAAGGAGCCCCGTGACAACAGCAATATTCATAAGGGCCTCTATACCAATCATGCCCGTTATACCCGTTGCTAAACAAAACAAATAATGCGTGGGAGCTCTTAAAGCTATACGAATACCTACATAGATCATATAAACAAATGCAAGAAGCACCGTAAGAGCTCCAATAAAACCCAATTCTTCCGCAAGACTTGCATAAATAAAATCTGTATGTGCCTCGGGTAGATAAAAAAGTTTACTTCGCCCCTCTCCAAGACCTCGCCCTAAAAAACCACCTGAAAAAAAGGCTAAATACGATTGAATAATTTGGTAACCAGAGTTTTGAGGATCATTCCAAGGGTTTAAGAAGGCTAAAAGTCGCTTGCGACGATAGGCCTTACCCAAAGCTAAAAAATAAATAAAAGGGGCTGCGGCAATAAAACTTGTTAAAACATAGACAAACTTAATACCGCCCACAAAGACAAGTAAAAAAATAAGCCCACAAAAAATAACAACACTTCCAAAATCAGGCTGCAAAGCTAAACAGCCTAAGATAATTCCAATAATAATAAAATGTGGCATAAGTTTTTGAAAAATCTTTTGAGACCAGTCTTTCTCAGTAATAATATAAGAGAGATAAAAAACCAGGGCGAGTTTTGCTATTTCTGCTGGCTGAAACCGAAAGGCTCCAATTTTAAGCCAACGGCTTGCGATACCCACACTCTGTCCAATACCCGGTATAAAAACAAGAATAAGTAAAAGCATACTAAAAATGAGAAATGGAAAAGAAATTTTTTTGAAAAAATCCAGTGGAATCCACAAACAGGTAAAAAGTAGCGTTAAAGCTACAGAGGAATAAACAAGGTGCCTTTTAAAAAAATAATAGGAATCACCAAACCTTTCCTGAGCGTAAATAGCACTCGTACTATAGATAAGAATGATTCCAACAATAACAAGAAAAAGCGTTGTCACAAGAAGCCCAAAATGCGGCTGCACTTTCTTCAAAGGTTGTTGCGATGACCTCTTAAATACAAAGCATTAAGGATTGCCCAACACACAGCGTTACACCACCAACACCGCTATCATAGCGATGATCGACCATAAATTTAGTTTAGGAAACAGAATTTTGAGTTTATGTGAAGAATTGCTGTCATTTTTTTCTGAAGTAAAGCGCAGCCCTTTGGGGCGAGCCATGAAGAAAAAATTTGGCAGCAATTCAAGAACAAACGATATATAAAAACTGTTGCTAAAATTATAAGAGGTCATCGCAACTTCCTTTTCATAAGTTAAAAACTACTTTCTTAAACGCTTCACCTCTTTCGGCATAGTTCTTAAACATATCATGACTTGAACAGCCAGGACAAAATACAATATTATCGTCAGATCTCGACTTCTGATAAGCATAAAGCACAGCCTCTTCTAGGGTACCCACAACAAAAGTCTCGGTACAATCTCCAAGAACACGATTCAATTTTTCTTTTGCTTCTCCCATAAGAATAAGCGTCTTCACTTTTTGCTTAATAATGTCTCTTAAAACACCGTAGTCACCACCCTTTTCACGTCCCCCTGCTATGAGAATTACAGGTCTTGGAAAGCTTTGTAAGACTCGATTAATAGAATCGATATTTGTACCCTTAGAATCATTGTAAAAAGTGACACGATTTTTCTTTGCCACAAATTCAAAACGATGCTCTAAACTCTTAAATTCATCGATTGTTTTTTGCACAGCCTGTTTAGAAACCTTTAACATAAAAGCGATAGTTACTGCCGCCATCACGTTTTCTAAATTATGCACACCTCTTAATTTCATGTTATCTAATTTAACTTGTTTCTTACCAAAATCGCGGCTATTGAAAATAAGTTTCGTACCTTCTAAGAAAGTTCCGAATCCTTGAAATTCTCTTTTTGAAAAATAATAAGGCTGACTTTTAATTTCGGTTCCAAACTGACGTGTCAGAGGGTCATCATAATTCAAAACGGCGTAGTCTCCCTCTTCTTGATTCTCAAACATAAATCCTTTCACGGCTAAATACTCTTCCATACTGCCGTGACGGTCTAAATGGTCGGGTGTTACATTTAAAAGAGTTGCAATTTTAGGCCGAAATGTTTTGCACGCCTCAAGTTGAAAAGAGCTTATTTCGCATACAATGTGTTTCACTTTTGGCTTTTCTATTAAATAATCAACAAGAGGTTTTCCAATATTTCCGCAGAGATAGGCTCCTTTGCCATCATTTTCTACCATTTTGGCAACAAGCGTTGTCACTGTAGTTTTACCATTAGTCCCTGTTATGGCAGTAATGGGTTTTGTAATAAAGCATCCTGCAAGTTCAATTTCAGAAATAACAGGAACCCCCTTTTTAATTGCTATTTCGAGGGGTTCTAAATCAAAGGGAACACCAGGACTCACGACAATAAGATCGGATTCCACAAAGCGCTTCGTCACATAGGAACCTAAATCATATTTAATATTATATTTATCAAGTGGTTCAAGAAGATGTCGAAGATCGAGTTTACTTTGATAATCTGTCACAGTAACTTTTGCTTTTTGTTTAGCTAAAAATGTGGCAACACTGACACCGGTTACGCCGCAACCAACAACAAGAATATTTTTACCCTTTACATCCATCTGTTCCTCCCACTTATCTCAGCTTCAATGTACTCAACGCTATCAACGCTAGAATAATAGAGATAATCCAAAATCTAACTATAACTTTTGGCTCGGCCCATCCCTTCAATTCAAAATGATGGTGAATGGGAGCCATTTTAAAAACTCTTCTTTTAAACATTTTATAAGAAAAAACTTGTGCCATCACTGAAAGTGCCTCAATGACAAAAATGCCACCAACAAGAGCAAGTAAAATTTCATTTTTTGATACGGCTGCAACCATGGCGAGAGCCGCACCTAATGCAAGAGAGCCAATATCGCCCATAAATATTGTGGCAGGATAAGAATTAAACCATAAAAAACCAAGACCACTGGCAACGATAGAAGCGCAAACAATGGTAAGCTCACCGCAATCTCGAATGTAAGGAATCTGCAAATAAGATGCTAATCTATAATGGCCAGCCAAATAAACAAATATAGTAAAGGTAGCGAAGGCAATCATAATAGGGCCAATGGCTAATCCATCAAGCCCATCTGTCAGATTAACGGCGTTTGAAGTACCCACAATCACAAAAACAATAAAGGGTATGTAAAACCATCCTAAATTAAGAGTGAGATTTTTAAAAAATGGAAATCTCAAACTAGTATCTACATAAGTATCCTGAAAAAGAAACCATACAATAAGAAGTGCAAAACCTATTTGAAAAAAAAGCTTTGTTCTTCCAGAAATACCTTTTGGATTTTTTCTCATCACTTTAAGATAGTCATCCACAAATCCTACAAGAGCATAGAAAAAAGTGATACCCAGAACAAACCATACATAGCGGTTTGATAAATCAGCCCAAAGCAGGGTTGCAGAAAAAAAAGACGCAAGAATAAGAACCCCTCCCATCGTAGGCGTTCCTGTTTTTACTAGATGCGTTGGAGGACCATCATCACGAACAACTTGTCGAGCTTGCTTGCGGCTTAAAAAACCAATAACAAAAGGTCCTAAAATAAAACTAACAGTTAAGGCTGTAAGACTTGCGCCAAGTGTTCGAAATGAAATATATTTAAAAACATTAAGAACAGTATACGTCGATGCGAGTGGAAAAAGAATATGGTAGAGCACGGTCCTTAGTCCTTTTTAAATTTTTCAACAAGAGCTTGAACAATTTTTTCCATTTTCATGCCACGAGATCCTTTTACCAAAACTAAGGTACCCTTTTCAAGTCTTTTTATAAATTCTCCAATAATATCAGTATGTTGAGAAAAAATTCCACAGAACTCAGTATGGCAGTTTTTTACAATTTCGGCTGCCTCGTCGCCGTAACTATAAACCTCATCTATTTTTAACTCAGCAATTTTTTTTCCTATTTCTGCGTGTAGTTGTTTACTTCTATTCCCCAACTCCAACATATCACCAACAATAGCAACAGTTTTAAGACCTAACTTTTTTCCAACCTCTGAAAGAAAAACAAGCGCAGCCTTCATGGAATTAGGATTTGCATTATAGGTATCATCAATAAGTTTAACTCCACCAAGATCAATCATTTTAAACCTGCCCCCCATAGGTACCATTTTTAGAAGGGCCAATTTTATTTTTTTAAGATCAACACCATAATGAGAGGCTACGGCAATAGCACAGAGAGCATTTGCCACCTGATGCTTGCCACTTAAAGAAAGAAAAATAGGGATTTCTTTTTTACGTGAGGTCTTTAAAATAAAAGACGTTCCTTTTAAGTTTTCTAAATGAATATTTTCAGCATAAAAGTGAGCTTTCTGTTTTATTGAGACAGTAAGGCAGTGTTTCTTATTTTTGTCTGCCCATTTCTTCAAATAAGGATCATCAAGATTAACTACAATTTTACCTTTGCTCTTTAAAACATTTTTAAAAAGGGCTGCTTTTTCAGCGTGAACAGAAGAAAGACTATTGAGACCTTGAAGGTGAGCTGCTCCAACATTTGTAATAATACCGATCTGTGGCTGAACTATTTCTGAAAGTCTTTTTATTTCACCCTTTTGGTTAGAACCCATTTCAATCACAGCCATTTTATGTTTTTTGTTGAGCCTAAAAAGCATGTGTGGAACACCAATAAGATTATTTAGATTTCCTTCCGTTTTGAGAACCTGAAATTTTTGAGAAAGAAGTGCTGCGGTTAAATCTTTGGTAGTTGTTTTACCGTTTGAGCCTGTAACGGCAACAATAGGAATTTTAAACTTTTTTCTAAAGGCACATGCTAAATCTCCCCATGCTTTTAAGGCGTCTTTCACAACAAGACAGGGAATGTCGCTATCCCTGCCGGAAGCTTTCTCCACAACACAAAAAACCGCTCCCCTCACATGTGCATTTCTTATAAAACCGTGTCCATCAAAATTCTCGCCTTTAAGAGCAACAAACACGTCACCTTTTTTTATTGTCCGTGTATCCGTAGAAAATCCAGTGATTTCAGCTGCAGCCTGTACTCTGTGCGGGCGGGGTATAGGGATAAAATTCTCAAATTTTCCTTTCGTGATTTTTTCTAATTCTTTCAATGAAAACATTATTTATCCCAGTATTTCTTAAGGGCTTTGAGGGCTTTTTGACGATCGTCAAAATCAATGACTTTTTTTCCAAGAATTTGGTAGGTTTCATGGCCCTTACCGGCAATGAGAATAACGTCATCTTCCCTCGCTTTTTCGATGGCAAAAAATATCGCTTGTGTGCGATCTACTTCAAAATAAGTAGGTTTTATATGAGTCATTCCTTTTTTGATATCTTCTAAAATGGAGTCCGCACTTTCAGTTCTTGGATTATCAGAAGTCACAATAACAACATCACTTAAACTCTCTGCCACTTTGCCCATAAGCGGTCGTTTTGTTTTATCTCTGTCCCCTCCACACCCAAAAACAGTCCATATTTTCCCTTTTTTCTTAAGTGCATTCAACGCCTGAAGAACATTTTTTAAAGCATCATCTGTATGTGCATAATCTACAAATATAGAGGGCCCTTTTCCAATAGAAATGGGTTCCAATCTTCCTGGAACGCTGTATAATTTCTCAACCCCTTTGAGAATATATTCGTCTTTAATTCCAAGAGATCCCGCACAAGCATAGGCGGCCAAAATATTACTGACGTTATGATAACCGACCAGCGGGGATTTTACTTTAAACTCTCCTTGTGGTGTCACCATTTTCATATCAATACCAGCAAGAGTTATTTTAATATCTTGGGCCGAAAAGTCCCCACCTTTTTGTTTGAAGCCATAGGTAACAAGATCTTTTCCTTTTAATTCTTGCGCCAATTTCCTTCCATATTCGTCATCAATGTTAATGATAGAAGTCTTTTTCTTTTTTTGAGATTCTGGTAAGTACTTTGTAAATAAAGAGCGCTTTGCATCAAAATAATTTTCAAAATTTTTGTGAAAATCGAGATGATCACGTGTTAAGTTTGAAAAAATACCGGCATCAAAGTGAATCCCCTCTACTCGGTCTTGCGCGAGTGCATGAGAGGACACTTCCATCATCACATGCGTTGCCCCTTCTTTTTTTAAATCATAAAATATTTTTTGAAGATCATAAGACTCTGGTGTTGTATGCGTTGCCTTCCATACCTTTTTTCCACAGCGGTAATTAATGGTGCCTAAAACCCCGGGTACAAAACCCGCACATTTATAAATAGACTCTAAGAGATAAGTTGTTGTTGTCTTTCCGTTGGTGCCTGTAATACCCATAACACCAAGATCTTTAGAGGGATCCCTAAAAAACTTTCTTGATAAGTATGAAAGTGCACGCTTACTATTTTTTACACCAATCACAGTCATACCTTGAGCTACCACTTCTTTTTCAACAACAACGGCAACCGCTCCCTGGCTTTTTGCTGCATCTATAAAATCATGACCATCGAAAGTGAGTCCAGTTGTCGCCACAAAAAGTCCATGTTGAGCTATTTTTCTCGAATCATAATGAATGTTTTTAATTTCAAGATCAACCGGACCCTTGATAAATGTTGTTTCCAACCCCTGCAGTAATTCTTTTAGTTTCATTTTAATCTCCGGTTTCTTCGCTAGAAACAGCAGATGCAGGTTCAATATAGTTTTGAAATTTCTTACTGTAGAGCCTTACCATAGACTGCGCTATCTTTTTAAAAACCGGAGCTGCCACCTCGGAAGAATAATGTGCTTTTTGAGGTTCATCAACATAAACTAAAATGGTGTACATGGGATCATCTTTGGGGAAAAATCCTATAAATGAGGAAACATACTCATTTAAATAGCCTTTTCCATAAGGATTTGGTTTTTGTGCTGTTCCCGTTTTCACAGCAATATCAAAATAAGGAAGTCGGGCGGCAAAGCCTGTGCCTCCTTTTTCTGAAACCCTGACCAACAGGTTTTTCATGGTATCAGCTGTTTCTTTTGAAATAACTTGGCGAAGTGGTTTTGGCTCGGCAGAAAAAATTTTTTCTCCTTTACGATCCATAACCTCTTTAACAAGATAAGGAGCCATATAAACACCCTCATTAGCAATGGCAGAAAATGCAGCAACCATTTGAAGTGGAGTAATAGAAATTCCCTGCCCAAACGCAGCAGTAGCTAAATCAAGATCTGTCCAGGATGGGAGCGGGCGAATAATGCCACCGGCCTCTCCATGAAGTCCTATTCCAGTTGACTTTCCAAAACCAAAATCAAGAATTTTATTATAGTATTTTTTTGTTCCAAGCTTTTGAGCAATTTTTAACGCCCCAATATTACTTGAAAATTTGAGAATATCTTCAGCTGATAAATAAGCCCATTTATGATTTTGCGCTTCACCAATTTTTTTACCACGAATTTTAATGAGCCCATTCTCACAAAAAAATTGAGTTTTAGGTGTAATAACACCTTCATCCAAAGCAGCGGCCAAGAGAAAAGTTTTGAAAGTCGAACCTGGTTCAAACACATCGGTTAAAATTCTGTTTCTACGACCCGAGGGGGGCGTATTTGCAAAATAATTGGGATTAAAATTTGGATATTGTGCAAGTGCCAAGATCTCCCCCGTTTTAGGGTTTGCGATAATAGCAACTCCCCTTTCCGCAGAAAATTCCTTAACAGTATTTTCAATTTCTTTCTCAGCCAAATACTGGAGTGATTTATCGAGAGTCAAAACAAGAGAAGATTCTTCCTCACGAAGTATGGTTCTATACACAGCCGTCATGGGTCGACCAAAGGCATCTGTCAGCCCACGAAAATAATGCATATCCCCTCTTAGATATCGATCATAGGCCAACTCAATACCCTCTAAACCATCACCATCAATACCGACAAAGCCTAGTAACTGAGAAGCTAAAGAATTATTTGGATATCTTCTGCGAGGCTCTGGAAAAACACCCACCCCTGGAAGCTTTTTAGCTTTTATGACGTTGCCATATTCTCTTGGCATTTGGCGTGCTATCCACACAAAAGTTTTTTTCTGATTAATTTTTTTGTAAACACTTTCAAAATCTAACTTTAAGGTTTGAGAAATAAACCGAGCTGTTTCTCTCTTGGCCCTAACAAGGGGCGGATGAACATAAACCGAGGCACTCTCAACACTGATAGCCAATTCCTCTCCAAACCGATCATAAATAATACCTCTTTTTGAACGAATAGAGATAAGTCTTGAAAATTGAGAGTCAGCTAGTTTTTCAAGTCGGTCATTTTTGAATAATTGAAGATAAATAATTCTCGAAGCTATTCCAAGAGAGATGAGAATAAAAACAAAAAAAACCAGAATGAGCCGATTTTTCACTTTACTTTAAAAAGATAACCTGTTCTTGCGTTGGGTCCTTCAACCGCAGTTGATTTTTAGCAATGTACTCAATACGACTTGGTGATTTTAAAGTTGCTAGTTGCACTCTTAACTTATTACTGTGTTTGGCAAGCTCTGCTTCAACTCGTGCTAGTTCAATAATTTGATAGTGCAACTTTACAACCTGAACGCGTGTCCAAGCATAAAACCACAGAATAGCCCCTACAAAAATAAGAATCATGAAGAGGGGAACAAACTTTTGTAGTTTGGGTCCTCTTTGCGACACTCTTTGCGTTCTAATTGATGAAGCTTCCATAATTATATTCGTTCCGCAACCCGAAGTTTTGCAGAACGGGCTCTTATATTTTCATTTATCTCATGTTCTTTCGGCACAAGTGGTTTCTTTGTTAAAATTTTTAAAGTCTGTTTCTTGTTGCAACGACACACTGGAAAATCACTGGGACACACACACGCTTTTGCACCATAAGCAAAGTTTTGTTTTACAAGACGATCCTCTAAGGAGTGAAAAGAAATCACACAAAAACGTCCACCCACTTTGAGTACATCGACGCCATCTTCTAAGGCTTGTTTTAAGGATTCTAACTCGCCATTCACCGCAATTCGCAAGGCTTGAAATACCTGTGTTGCTGGGTGTTTGTGCCCTGGATGTGGCTCACCTTTTATTCTCTTAATAATTTCAACAAGTTCAAAAGTGGTTTTAAGAGGTCGTTCTTTTATAATCTCATGAGCAATTCTTCTCGCCATTCTTTCTTCACCGTATTCAAAAAAAATACGCACTAACTCTTTTTCACTTAAGGTATTAACAAGCTCTTCTGCAGTAAGATTTTCACTTTTATCCATACGCATATCAAGTGGCCCATTCCGAAAAAAACTAAACCCTCTTGTAGATTCATCAAGCTGAAATGAGGAACAACCTACATCCAACAAAATGCCATCTACTTTTTGAATATGAAGCTTTTCCAAAATTTTTTTTATATTTTTATAATTTTCATGAAAAAGTACAAGAGATTTTTTAGAAAGTTCTGAGGAGTCCACAACTTCCGCCAACGTGCCGCTCGAACTCGACCCCTCAGAAGATTTTTGATAACGATTCAAATTGTCAGCGTCCAAATCTACACCGATGACTTGTGATTGAAAATGAGTTTTTTCTAAAATTTTTGTTGCATGTCCACCACCGCCGAAAGTGCCATCAAAATAAACACCATTTTTTTGGGGATTTAGAAAATTTAAAACTTCATTGAGTAAGACGGGTTTGTGTTTCATAAACAAAGCTCAAAAAAGTAGCGCAAGTGGAATGAAAACACACCTCTACACCACTCTTCGGTTCAAGGTTACAGAAACTTGACATCCACGTCAATGTATTTGAAATCCTTAGGGAATTCTTAAATGGACAGGTTGTCTTTTGCAGTCTATTTTACTTACTATGCGGTTTGCGCTGTGCCAAATAAATCCAACAGTTGGAGCCTTAGAGGCGAATTCACAAAAAATATTAAAATGGGCAGATATGGCTCGTAAAAATGGTGCTGATATAGCTGTTTT
>Ga0209541_10004307_pt1 | contig 25338 bp, 31 predicted proteins | sample RifCSPlowO2_01_FD_184027 | JGI IMG/M metagenome (GOLD analysis project Ga0209541, IMG submission 184027) | Groundwater microbial communities from Rifle, Colorado - Rifle CSP2_plank lowO2_0.1 (SPAdes) (version 2) | ecosystem: Environmental > Aquatic > Deep subsurface > Groundwater | place... | reverse complement strand
ATATTTAGCTTACTCTATGATTAACTTGCGAGTGTTTTTTAAAGGGAATGTGGGGAAACCTTAAATGAGTTCCTTATTAACAGTATTATACACAAACAAAAAATCCAGCGCAAGGCTGGATTTTCTTAAATGAATTTTATTTCTGAGCGCCTGGTAATTTTCGATAATTCCTAGCGACTCTACAAACAAGAGTTTACTCTTGTTTGGGACGAACGACGGAATTTCAAGCGCCTGGAAGGCGCTTATATTTATTGGCGATTTTTACTCTATTTAAAGCTCTTTCCAGATTTGCCTGAATAAAATTAAAGTCTATATCTTCCTTATTTCTTGCTTCTTGCATCAATTTTTCGGCCTTGACTTGAGCGGCTTCGGCACGTGTTATATCTATTTCATGAGCAGCTTCAGCCGTATCTGCCAAAACTGTTAATGTATTATCAGACCGCACTTCCGCAAAACCGCCCGATACAGCAATAATTTTTTCTTCATCATTTTTTTTATATCGTAGTTCACCACCTTGTAGAATCGAAACGAGAGGAATGTGATTTGGTAAAATCGTCACTTCCCCTTCACGCGTCATCATACTTACTTGATCAACTTCATCCTCAAATACAATACGTTCAGGGGTAACGATACGAAATTTTAACATATTATATTTTTTTATTGGTAACAGATGCTGATTGTGATGATTGATCTTTAATTATCTGAATTAAAAGACGTATAGCGCTCTCGCTCACATTGATATATTCCGGATTAGTTTGAATCATTTCAATTAGTTTTACAGTGGAAAGGCCAACATTTTTTTGAATTATGATTTTTATTTCAGCAAGTTTTTTTGGATCAGTGAAATTTTTTTCACCTGAATTTTCTTTTATATTTAATCCTCGAGGTCTCATATTTATTATTTTAATTTATTATTTTAATTTATTAACCTTACATTATTTGACCTCATCAATCGAGCCTTTCATATAGAATGATTGCTCCGGTTTATCATCGTGCTTACCATCCAAAATTTCACGGAAACCACGAACTGTTTCCTTTACAGGAACATACTTTCCTTCCGTGCCGGTAAATGTTTCGGCTACGAAGAATGGTTGGGACAAGAATTTTTGTATTTTTCTGGCGCGAGATACAGTAATTTTATCCTCATCACTTAATTCCTCCATACCTAAAATGGCAATAATATCTTGTAAATCCTTATATTTTTGTAACACTCTCTGCACTTCCAAGGCTGTGCGATAATGTTCCTCACCCACAATGTTTGGATCCAAAATAGTGGAGCTGGAATCTAGAGGATCTACAGCAGGATAAATACCGAGTTCAGTCAAGGAACGATTCAAAACTACGGTGGAATCCAGATGGGCAAAAGTCGTGGCCGGAGCCGGGTCGGTAAGATCATCAGCCGGCACATAAACCGCCTGTACTGAGGTAATAGAGCCTTTGTCAGTAGAAGTAATACGTTCTTGCAGGGCACCCATTTCTGACGCCAAGGTTGGCTGGTAACCTACAGCAGATGGCATGCGACCAAGCAATGCGGATACTTCAGAACCCGCTTGAGTGAAACGGAAAATATTATCTACGAACAACAATAGATCGCGACCTTCTTCATCACGAAAATATTCAGCCATAGCGAGGGCGGTCAAAGCCACACGTGCGCGCGCGCCCGGTGGTTCATTCATTTGGCCGAAGACTAATGCGGTTTTTTCCAAAACACCGGAGGCTTTCATTTCACGATAGAGATCATTACCTTCACGAGTACGTTCACCTACACCTGCAAACATTGAATATCCTCCATGTTCTTGAGCGATATTTCTAATTAATTCCTGGATAACAACAGTTTTACCTACACCGGCGCCACCAAACAAACCTACTTTTCCACCTTTTAAAAACGGACAAATCAAATCGACAACCTTAATACCCGTCTCCAAAACCTCTGATTTTGTTGATTGCTGTGTAAAGTCTGGAGCTGGGCGGTGAATAGGATATTTCTTTTTTGTTTTTGATGGACCTTTTCCATCAATAATATCGCCAACAACGTTATACATACGACCCAAAGTCTCCGGGCCAACCGGCACCATGATCGGATTTCCGGTATCCATTACATCTTGACCTCTTTGCAATCCATCGGTCGTACTCATAGCTACAGTACGTACCGCACTAGAACCAAGATGCTGTTGTACTTCCAAAACCAAAGTCGTGCCATTAGGCATTTTCGTTTCTAGGGCATTGAATAAATCAGGCAACTTATCTCCGAATTGCACATCTACTACTACGCCGATAATTTGTAATACTTTTCCTGTGAGCATATTTTTTAATATATTTTAAAAATTTTTTATCCCAAAGCTGCCGCGCCTCCTACTATTTCAGCAATTTCCTGCGTAATAGCAGATTGGCGCGCTTTATTATATGTATAATTCAACTCTTTAATAATATCACCGGCTGCATCCGAGGCATTTCTCATACTCATCATACGCGCGCTATGTTCGGAGGCATCTGATTCTAGAATAGCTTGATAAATCTGCATTTCCACCAATCTAGGAATTAATAAATCCAAAACCTCTAAAGGATTCGGTTCAAAAGTAAATTCCAAATTATTTTCTTCCTCATTTTTTGTCAAATTTTTATCATCATTTTCACCAACAAAAGGTAAAAGTTGTTTTACACGTGGCTCTTGCTTGATTGCCGATAAATAATCGGTATAGGCGACACATAATTTATCATATTTACCATTCACATAATCTGAAACCGCCAAGCGTGCCATAGGTAATACTTCCTCAATTTTTGCAGTTAAATCCACTTTATCAAATTCAGCAGAAACAGTGTGACCGAAATTTTTATAAATCTTACGACCGCGTTTTCCGAGGAGAATCACTTCAGAAGTCGCTCCGCTTACTTTTTCTTTTTTAATAAATTCATCTAACTCGATAAGTAATTTAGAACTAAACCCCCCGGCTAGACCCCGGTTAGAGGTAATCATAATCAATCCAATTTTTTTGACAGGACGTTTTTGAAGAAGTGGATGTAAGCTAACATCGGTAATCTTTCCAATATCCTGGAGCATGCCCCATGCCATCCTGGCATAATTACGTGTAGCCAAAACATTGGCAATTGCCTTGCGCATTTTCACAGCAGAAATCATCTCCATGGCCTTGGTAATTTTTTTTGTATTACCAATTGATTTAATTCTGCGTTTAATTGTTTTTGTGTTTACACCCATAATTATTTTTTATTTAAGCCGGTCTTTTCCACTCCCATAAAATTATTTCTTTTTAAATTCTTCAATCGCATTTTTCAATTCATTCTCAATCTTTTCATCCCATTCACCCTTATTAATTTTTTCTAATAATGTAGATTTTGATTTACCCAAAAATTCGTGCATTTTTGTTTCCCATTCGCGAACTTTTTTAACCTCCACGTCGCTAGCATAACCGTTGGATACCGCATAGATTATAGCTACCTGATTTGCAACAGACATTGGTTCGAATTGCGGCTGTTTCAAAATTTCTACCAAACGAGCGCCCAGATCTATTTGTTTTTTTGTGTCTGCATCTAAGTCACTTGCAAATTGAGCAAAGGCTTCCAATTCACGAAATTGCGCCATGCTTAATTTCATTTTGCCGGCAACTTTTTTCATTGGTTTTGATTGAGCGGCAGAACCGACACGAGATACTGAAATACCAATGTTTAATGCCGGGCGAATACCACGATAAAACAAATCACTTTCAAGGAAAATCTGACCATCAGTTATGGAGATCACATTGGTTGGGATGTACGCGGTCACATCGCCGGATTGAGTCTCAATAATTGGTAAGGCAGTAATAGAACCACCACCCGCTTCCTTATTTCTACGGCATGCACGCTCTAACAAGCGAGAATGCAAATAGAACACATCGCCAGGGTAAGCTTCGCGACCTGGTGGACGTCTTAATAATAACGACACTTCGCGATAAGCCCAGGCTTGTTTACTCAAATCGTCGTACACACAAAGCACATCCTTGCCTTGATCCATGAAGTACTCAGCCATAGCTACCCCGGCATACGGAGCGAAATATAACAAAGAAGCCGGATCGGAAGCTCCCGCTGATACAACTATAGTATAATCCATTGCGCCGGTTTCTTTTAGTTTGGCTACTATACGAGCTACTTTTGATTCTTTTTGACCGATAGCAACATAAACACAAATCATGTTTTTACCTTTTTGGTTGATAATAGTATCAATTGCTACCGCTGTTTTGCCGGTCTGACGATCGCCGATAATTAATTCACGCTGTCCTCGCCCAATTGGAATCATCGCATCAATAGCTTTTATACCAGTTTGCACAGGTTCCAATACGGGTTCACGGGTCATTACGCCCGGAGCAATTTTTTCAATAGGATAAAACTTTTTGCTGTGAAATTCTTTCCCACCATCAATAGGCTGACCGAGTGGATTTACTACACGCCCAATCAATTCTTCACCTACCGGTACTGACAAAATACGTCCGGTGCGCATTACCACATCACCTTCTTTAATATGTCTATACTCACCCAAAAGCACAGCGCCAACTGTTTCTTCTTCCAAATTCAAAGCCACACCAAAAATACCACCCGGAAATTCCAACATTTCGTTGGATTGGCATTCTGTCAATCCGCTCATACGAGCAATGCCGTCACCAACTTCAATAACTGAACCAATCTCTTCAGTTTGAACGGTTTTTTCGAAAGTATTAATATTTTTTTTCAGCTCCTCAACAATGGAATTTATAGACATAATATGAAATTGTTAAATTGACAAATTGCTAAACTATTAAATTGTCATTAGCTCGCTTGATTTTATAAACAATTTAACAGTTTAACAATTTGACAATGTAATATTTAAATCATTAAACTCTTCAACTTTACTAATTGTGTTTTTATGCTTGCATCTAAAATTTTATTTTCCGTTTTTATTCTTACTCCGCCTATTAAACTTTCATCAACAATAACATTCGCTTCTGTATTGTTTCCAAATGCCTTTTTTATATGATTTAAAGTTTTTTCATCCAATTCTCGCGCAGTTGTAATCTCAATTTCTCGTATCCCCTCTTTTATCTTTGCATATTTCACATATTCCGCGATAATGTAACCGGATTTTTTAAGTTTGTGTTCGCGTGCCAGAATTACAACAAAATTATTCAGAACTTTTTTTAAATCATTTCCTTTTAAATCCTTGGTTACCTCGAACAGAGCCTTCGCAAGTTGTTTGTTGGTTGATTTCTTCTTCACATTAAGATTTTAAATCTTTTAAGGCGTTTTCTATAATTTCTTTATCTTTTTTTCCATCCATTTTTACAGATAAAATCTTTTCCATGGCGGCTACCACAATTTCTGCAGTTTCTTTTTTTAGACCGGTCATCATTTCCTCTTTTTCTATTTTAATATTTATCTTTGCGTGTTCTACCAATTGTTCTATCTCGTTTTTAGTTTTGTTTTTCATTTCCTCGGCAATTACAGTAGTTTCAACTTGAGCTTTTTCTAAAATTTTATTTGCTTCTATTTTTGCATTATCCATTCTTGCCTGATAATCTTTATCACTTTTTTCTAGATTTTTCTGCATTTTTTCTGCATTTTTAATACTATCGTCGATCATTTGCCGGCGTTCATTTAATTTTTTGGTTAATGGTTTTAAAATTAAAAACCACAAAACGGCCACGACGATAGCAAAGTTAACCCATTGAAATACAAATTGTGAGCCGTTAAGACCAAGAGAGCCTAACAAACCAACATTCTGTGGCGATTCGGTAGTATGCTCTTCTGCTTCTGGAGTGGCATAGGCGATTTCTATAAAATTCATAGTTTTAATTTCCAGTCATTCTGAGTAACCTTTTGCTGACCGAGTTTACCCTCGCGAAGCGGGGGGAGAATCCCTTTCAGTTGTCATCCTCGCGAAAGCGGGGATCCAGTTCGTAACAACGTCTGGATTCCCTTTTTCAAGGGAATGACAGTTAAGAGATCCTTGCGCCACCGCTACCGACTTCGCTAAAGCTACGACGGTTGAAAAAAGCTATGGCGACACGCGGTCACCGTGGTTCAGGATGACAATTTAGTATTGAAAATTCTTAAATAATCTCATCCCGCGGGGCCAAAATATGACCCAGCCGGTGAAATTACTTTGATTATACCAAAGTGAAAACAACTACTAGCGCATAAATAGCGATAGCTTCGGCAAAAGCGGCGCCCAACAACATTGGAACGAATAATTTGCCTGTCGCTTCCGGATTTCTACCAATGGCTTCCATAGCTTTTCCAACTAGGTTACCAATCGCCAAGGCTGGTCCAATACCGCCAATCGCGATTGTCAGACCTTTAGCCAAAGCCAATACTGATTCATGATCTAAAAACATATTATATGACCTTTCTTATGTGCTATCGCGCCGGATGAAGCAAGAATATCCTACTTCCCGGCATTAACACGATTAATTAATATTAAATTGTTGAACTGTCATCCTGAGTGCAACGAAGGATCCCTTAAAGCAATCCCTTCTAGGATGAATCCAAGGGATTCTTCGCTTCGCTCAGAATGACAGATTAAAAAATTTAATACGCTTCCTCACCATGAGGTTTCGTACTCATCACTGTCAAATAAACCAATGTTAACATAGAAAAAACCGCCGCCTGAATCAAACCAACAAATAATTCCAGCAACATAAACGGGGTTGGGACTAAAAACGCTACAAGCGAACTCATAACAGTCAACAAAACCTCTCCGGCAAAAATATTGCCAAACAACCGAAACGATAAGGAAAGTACCTTGGCTACTTCACTAACTATTTCAATAACACCCACAACCATCTCAACACATGCGGTAAAAATAGCGATAGGACCGTGTCTTAAACTTTTGATGAGTGTTCCAATCTGAATGAATTTATTCAGATGCGTGAATATGCCAACAGTGAATAGACCTACCAGATGTGAAACTATAACTGTCGTAAGAGCCATTGCCACTGTAAGATTCAAATCGGTGTTAGCCGGGCGAAATAAGGGCGCTTCTCCCCACATAATACTGCCCGTACCGGGAATTAAACCCATGTAGTTAGAAAGTAAAATAAAAAAGAAGACCGAACCGACCAATGGTAAAAATTTATTAGTCTTTTTTCGATCTCCTGTTACTTGATCAAAATATTCACAAACTGATTCCAATGCCCATTCTAAAAAATTTTGTAATTTAGTCGGACGTAAACGCGCGCTGTTTTTTATGATTAATCCGACAATTAAAAATATTATGATCGCTATCCACGTATTAATAATAGTGTTTGTTACCGGCACACTGCCAATATGGAATAACACTTCCGGAGCTAATGTTGGTATATGCATAACTATTTTTTGTCTTTATCCTCCATGGCTTGGTACTCCTTACCATAGCGATACGCTTTTTTATGGATGAGTTTTGCGGTAACCAGAGCAGCTAATATGAAACCAAGTACCGTCATCCAGGGCCTCGTGCCATACAAACCATCCAAATATTGCCCAACCAGTACAAATATTACGACCGGAACGGCAATTGTTGCTCCAAAATCTCCTATTATTCGAAAAGCGAACATGTAATATTCGCGATCCGTAGTCTTTTTTGGTATGTCTTCTATCATATTTGGGACGACATTATATTACAGGTTTTCAGCAAAATAGTCAAGGGATTTTTTAGGCAGCGACTCTCTTGCCAGCTGGGTTTTGCTGTTTTCCATATTGTTCAGCATTTAACGCTTGTACAGGCGCAAAATTACCGGACACAGCCCGACCATCAATCCATTCTCTATACTTATTTATTAGATACTCTCGTGGATTATCTATCACTTCTGGTCTATTGTGATATGGTCGAATCACATCTTTTATCTCATTATTAAGTCCCGCATATTGCAAATTCTGATGATGATCTAAAAAAGCACCATACATTATCTCCAATATTAATTGAATACTTCCGATTCGATCCTCCGGTTTCAACGACATTAAATTTTTCGCCAAATCTTCCAACGCCGGAGATTCATTTTTTTTATTTTTTTTAACTCTTCCGGTGTCTTTTATCACATCGCTTGGCTGCTTAATTTCTGTATTAACATCAACCCTTTTTATCATTACTTCACGCGCATCTGTGCCTTCAACCGGATTCCGGCCAGTTAAAATTTTATAAATTATGGTGCCTAAGGCATTATAGTCGGCTCTTTTTAGATCAACAACTCCTCCAAAGCCATTCTGTATGACTTCTGGAGCTACGTACAGGGGAGTTCCTACAATCTTATCTTTTTGACGCTCTGCAATCTGCCCGGACAATACACTTAAATTTTCAGCACCTTCTTTTCCCAAATATTGATTTCCATCATTTTCCATCATTTTTAACACATCGCTAACTTCCTCGACTTTAGCGAGACCATAATCAATAACAACTGGAGTAGTCGTCCCATCTTGGTTATCCTTCAACATTACATTTCCGGGCTTTAAATCATTATGCGATATATCTACATCGTGCAAATCACGAAGAGCAAACGCAACACCTCCCACTATCTTTAACGACACTATATCCAGATCCTTCATATCCTCAAAAACTTGATGTTCTTCTAGAAAATTATCTAAATTTTGACCAGGAACATAGTCCATCACCAGCCCAGTCTCTCCCTTTCCCAGATCAATTTCATCACTTATTCCCACCAAATGCTTACTCGATTTTAATCCAGCCATTACATATTTCTCCTTCTCAAAATTTTTCCTCGTAGAATTGTCGACATTTCTTATTGCTTTGATTGCCTGAAGTTTTTCTTTTTCTGCGTTCCAAACAATATAAATTACTCCCAGTCCGCCAGTTCTTATTGTTTTTAATACAAAAAATTTTGCATCAACACCCATCCTTTCCAACTTCGACCACTCTCTACCCCATAATAAATCCTCTACCAGCTGTTCTTCTTTTACGAGTTCTTGATCAATTGATTTTTGGATTTCTTCAGGTTCATTTAATAATTTACCGGTTTCCTTATCTCTCAAAAGACTAATTTTACGTTTTTCCGCATCTTCACGAAGTTTTTTAATAGGATCATAATCTGATCGATCATAATCTTTTTCCTCATAAAACGGCAAATCTTCTGTAACATCAAGAAGATCATCATCCTCTGATTTTAATTCACCGGACAAATCCGGTATGTTATCCGGATCAATTATTTCCTGTGAATTTGGTGATTCACCGGGATGCTTGCTTGGAAATCCTTCTCTCATATTATTTAATCTTACTAAATAATTTTCTCGTATTTTGTTCGGTTACTTTTACGACTTCTTCCAGACCTAATCCTCGCGCCTCCGCAATCTTTTTAGCCACTTCCACTACCATCCACGGTTCACATCTTTGTCCGCGATAAGACTGGGGCGCAAGATACGGCGCGTCAGTCTCAATCAATATTTTATCAAATGGACATTTTTTTACAACCTCCATGAGTTCATTCTGTGGTTTGGGATTTGTTTTTTTGGCCGGGAAAGTTATTACACCGGTAAAACCGAGATACAATCCTAAATCTAAATATTGCCGCGCATTTTGCCAATCGCCGGTGTAGCAATGTACGACTCCTTTAAGGGATTTAGTATCATTCTGGATTCCCGTTTTCCCGCCTTCGCACAGTGCTGCGACAGGGCAAGGCACGGGAATGACAAGAGAACGCAACAAATCCAACATTTCTGTGTGTGCATCACGAACATGAATGACTAAAGGCAAATCTAATTCTTGAGATAATTTATATTGCAACAAAAAACCTTCTTTTTGCTTACTCAAAATTTCTTCTTTGTTTGCATCCTTAGGCAAATGAAACAATTCAAGCCCACACTCCCCTATTCCAATAACTTTTGGATGACTGGCCAGTTTTTTATACGTTTCATAATCAAATTTTTCCTCGCGAGAAGTAAATTTCGCTTCTTCTTCATTAACTTCTGTCAAAAACAAATGAACCGGGTGCAAACCAACAGTAGCGTAAATATCTTCGTATTTCTCAGCATATTCAACAGCCCGAATACTAGTGTCCATTTGCGACCCGACACAATTCATAACAACGCCGTGTTCTCGGCATTTTTTTATTACTTCATCAGCGTCATTCTTATAGGCGTTGAATTGAATATGGCAATGCGAATCGATCATAATTAGTTATGTAATCTCCCACCCCATTCTACCACAGTAAATCCGGTACGTACTATTGAATTGGTATTTTCCCTTGTAATTTTAATGGTTTTTCGCATAATCTATAAATTTATACTCAAATTAAAATTATCAAATTTATATTCTCCAATTCTACTATTTTTCAACCAATCATTCAAGTATTTTTGTCCGATGGCTGGAGACATCTGGCTCACCTGGCTTTTATTGCTCTGCAACGGAAAAACATATGTTGAAATTTCCCTTTCCTTAAAAATCAAACCAACCCCCAATCCTTGCTGAGTTGGAACAGAAAAATATTGATCAAAAACAAAATTTCCCAATGAATAAAAAATTGGCCGATTATTATATATTTCCATCTCTTGAACAACATGGGGGTGATGACCGATGATCACATCTGCGCCGGCATCGATTAAAGAATGCGCCAACTGTCTTTGGCGACTATTCGACAACGACTTATACTCGGCACCCCAATGAGCATTTATAATAATGAAATCGGCCGCCTGGATTCCCGTTTTCACGGGAATGACAGGGTTGGATCTGGCTTTTTTTATTAAATCCACCACTTTCATGATTCCGACAGGCGAATTGGTATCATTTATTCCTATAAATGCAAAATTAAAATCACCAATTTTTTTAATCAACAATGAATTATCATCTACTTTATATTGAGAGCCGTAAAAATCCAAACCCGCGGCCCGCAAATTCTTTTTTGACTCCTCGAACCCGGCTAACCCCATGTCGTAAGTGTGATTATTAGCCTGGCTAAATAATGAAAAATTATATTTCTTAAGCATTGGCAACAAATCCGGATTGAAGCGAAACGCTATTTCCTTGGATGTCGCGCGGCGTTTGTCCGCAAAAGGTCCTTCTAAATTAGCTGTAATTGCATCCATTCCGGAAAAAAATCTTTCTTCCTCCCCTGCTAATTTCTTAAACAAATAATCTTTATCATTCCTATCAATCATGATACGCACACTACGATCCAACATCATATCTCCGAAATTTAAAATACTCGCTATTTTTTCAGGTTGTTTGTCACCTTTTATAAAATATGGAGAGTAGTAGCTTGTACCACCGGCCAAATCTGATGAATGTGTTATTTCCGCGGCATTATCAGATATATCAAATCCCACTTTTTTATAGCCCAAAAATTCCATTGACTTTAGGAGCACATACAAACTCGGGACAGAATCAATTTCTAATTTTTTGAGACGAGTGTAATCAAAATTCCTAATAATACCCTGTGATAATTCATCATGAAAATCGCTCACGGCGGATGTTTGATAATGAGAAAAATCTATAGAAGAAACAACAACAGCATCCGGTGGCACTAACAACAACATTTCCGATATCAATCTATCCATTTTTTCAATACTCGTTTTGGAATAAATCATTATTGGTAAAATCTTGGTATTTGGCAAAGATTTTGCTATAAACGGCATAATATTTGCCAGGGAATGTTCCCCAACTATGGCTTCTTCATCTATAGATAATACTTTTTTTGCGTTTAATTCATCAATAATATTTTTAGCTGATTCAATTACTCCATGTGATGTTTGCCAATCACGCGCACTGGATATAATAGGATCTTTTCCTGTGTTAAAATGATTGGGACCGATCAAGACTATCACTGACGGCTTTTGTTCATGTAAATAATTAAAAAAAGTAGCCGTCATATAACCGGCTAACAGGTGGTGTGGCGCTATTCCACCTTTGATGTCGCCAATATTGGGAACGTCTTTAATCTTAGTATAAAAATTTTCAATTTGTATTTTATTCTCTGAAGTATTTTGATATTCCTTGTCTATTTTTATTTCTATGTTTTCACGCGCCACAACCAAAGGATTAAAATAATCATTCGACGAACTAAAAAAATTTGTCGAATTTGGAAAAATGTAAATTGATACAAATATTAATAAAACGAAAAATGGCATATAGCTATAACAAATTTATCTCGATACTATATTATTCCCTCTACAGTACTTTTTAATATTCGTACTGCCTCCGGCACAAGGGGCATTACTACATTGGCGAGTTTGGCCACATACGGAACTATCTTTGAATGGGAGACCATGCCCATAAACCAATCTCCCACCGGAAAACGAGCAATAAAATAAAATATAAAACCTAAAACTATACCGCCCTCCAATAAACCAAAAATTAAACCGAGCAGGCGATCGATACTTCTGATAAACGGCAAACCTATAAAAACTCTTAACACTCTCTCAACCAACCAAAATGCCAAGCCCATTAGACGACTGATTATAAAAAACATGGCAATGAAAACAACCACTTTGCAAACATTTTCACCCCACCCGGTGACATTAATTAACCACTGCGCTACTCCTGCATAAAAACGCACTGACAAGTAAACGCCAAGGGCCGTACCTAACAATGATCCCAAAGTATGAACTAGTCCAAACCATAAACCAAAAAGACCAAAGCCGGCGAGTATGACAATGAGGATAATGTCAAAAGTTGACATAATTTTTTATAATTAATAATTTATTCCAGGCGAGGAAACAGTGGATCGGCCTTATTTATTTTGAGGCCTGTTGGAAGACTTCCCCATTTTTGTAAATCACTTAAAGACTTTTTAAATTCAATTTCAAAATCCAAACCAAGCTGTAATAAAATCTTTTCAGCTGTTTCAGGCATGACGGGCCAAATCATGATGGCAATTTGACGTAATGCTTCAGATAAATTATACAAAAGATCGTTTAATTCTTCTATTTTTCCTTCTTTGGTCATGACCCATGGTTGATGTGAAGATATCATTTGGTCGGCATGTGTTAACCATTTCCAAACCGCTTCTAGCGCATGATCAAAACGAAACCTGATCATATTCTTTGTATATTCCGGCCTAATTTCATCGGCCAAATATTTTTCCAGATCAATATTGCTCACTCCAACCGGAATTGTACTATCGCAGTACTTCTCCACCATTGTCAAAATACGATTAGTAAGATTTCCCAAACCGTTAGCCAAATCTGAATTATACCTTTCTTTAAATTTTGTATAACTGAAATCACCATCATTATCAAAAGGAATTTCGCGCATAAAAAAATATCGTATCGCTTCCAACTGATATAGCTCTACTAACTCCAGCGGATTAACGACATTGCCAATACTTTTACTCATTTTTTGATTATCCACGGTGATCCAACCATGCACTGCAATTTGTCTTGGCAACTCTACCCCGGCGCTCATAAGCATCGCCGGCCATAATAAAGAATGGAAGCGACTAATTTCCTTGCCAATTACATGCGCGTCCGCAGGCCAATATTTCTTAAATAAATGATCATCATCTGAACCATAACCAAGCGCTGTGATATAATTTGTGAGAGCATCAAACCAGACGTACATCACTTGTGTATCATCTCCCGGCACAGCAATACCCCAAGGAAGTTTTTCCTTTGAACGAGAAATACTTATGTCTTCAAGGCCATTTTTCAAAATATTTTTCATCTCATTGTAACGACTCTCCGGATAAACAAAATCCGGACGATCATTAAAAAGAAATTCTAACGGCTCCTGATATTTTGATAGTTTGAAAAAATAATTTTCCTCGGAAATTATCTCCGGCTTAGTATGATGATCGGGACACAAGTCATCAATTAAATCTTTTTCTGTTTTAAAAGCTTCACAGCCATAACAATAAAATCCTGAATATTGTTTTTTATAAATATCACCACTCTCCATAGAGGCGGACCAAAATTTCTGTGCCCTCTCCATGTGGCGTGGTTCGGTGGTACGAATGAAATCGTCGTTCGTAATATTCCACAAATCAGCCAGCTTCTGAAATTGAGCAGACTTTAAATTAGCATATTCTTCGGTAGTACTTCCGACTTCATTGGCAGTTTTGTACATTTTCTGACCATGTTCATCCGTCCCCGTTAAAAAATACACGTCTTTTCCCAAAAGACGCTGATAACGCGCCATAACATCCGCATATAAAATTTCCAAAGCAAATCCAATGTGCGGGTCTGCGTTGGCGTATGGGATGGCGGTAGTGATGTAATATTTATTTGGCATATATCTCAATTATTTTTGATTACAACAACAAACTCCCCCCTATCATCTTTCATATTTTCTGATATCTCAGAAATACGGCCTCGATAAATCGTTTCAAATTTTTTAGTTAATTCTCTACAAACAATCATTTCTCGGTTTGGTTCTAAAATTTCCTTTAACTCTTCCAGACATTTAAGGATACGATGTCCTGATTCATAGAAAGCTACAGTTTTTTCGCTTCCTGCTACTTCCTTGAAAAATTTCTGTCTTTTATTTTTGTGTGGAGGGAAACCTAGGAATAGAAATTTATCTGTTGGAAAACCGGAAATTGATAATGCGGCAATCACAGCAGAAGGTCCTGGGATAGGGATGATTGACAAATTGTTAAACTGTTGAATTGTTAAACTGTTAATAAGTAAATTGCCGGGATCGGAGATACCGGGAGTGCCGGCGTCGGTGACTAGAGCCAAATTTTTTCCCCGTGAGAGCAATTCATTAATTTCCTTTACCTTTTTGGCATCGCTGTGCTGATGATAACTAATCATTGGCTTAATTATTTCAAAATGATTAAGTAAATTTTTGGTTACACGTGTGTCTTCGCACAATATAAAATCAACGCTTTTCAATGTTTCAAGCGCGCGTAATGTAATATCCCCCAAATTTCCAATGGGAGTAGCGACAATATATAGTTTACCTTGTGTCATAGATACATATATCCTAGCAAAATTGGGTAAAAAAAACAACCCCACATCAACTATATGCAGGGTTATTTATAGTATGCTGGGACAATCACTAATATGTTCCGGGAGCCATCATGGGTGCCGGAGATGGTTGTGGATTGGATTCACCAATCGAATTCATCTTATCCACTTGTTGCATTTGTTGTCCTTGCGCTTGATTTACAAACTGATTCAAACCTGACGGCATTTGTATGGCCTTAAACTGCGGCTGATTGAGCATGCCCGGGACATTCTGAACATCTTCATTCCCGGTCAATTCTGCCACTTTATCCCCAAATTCAGCACGTAAATCCTGTAAATCCTCCATGCCTGTCATTATCGCATCCAAATCAACATCTTTTTGCTTAATTAACGCTAATACTTCTGCGCCTCTAGTCTTTGTTCGAGCTAGTATATCTACCAATTCTACAGTATCAATCTTTTTTTTCTTCAAGGCGTTAATTTGCTTTTGTACATTGGTCAATCCTCTCTTAAATTGTGAATTAAAAGTACCGAGACTATTCATCATTTGGATGGTTTGCTGGTTTTGCATCACATCATCCATTTGTCCATAAAAATCACTCTGTAACAACTCTACCGCTCCTTCCACGTCGCCGGTTTTCATTTTTACAACCGCTTCCTCGCGCACGGTTTTCATCTTCGCGATTCCCGCCTCAAACGCGCTATAAGCTACAGACAAATCAGTACCCTTGGCAGACAATTTAGCGACAATAATCTTATTTTTCGTCAGTTGTTTGTTCACATCTTTCAACTGCCTGTCTACTTGCTGCAAAATTTGTGGCCAACGCGCACAAATTTCCAATTGATTTCTGGAGTCATTTATATCGGTAAAAAGCTCTCCCAGATCTTCCAATCCGGCCATCTCTACTTCCGTCCAGGTTTTGGCATTCTTAATTGTAGATATGGTTGCCTTCAAAGTAGTAAGTTTAGTTTTAACTTCTTCAGTAACACAGCTTTTTGCCTTATTAACTTGTTTTTCAAAAGATTTTACCGCTGTTTCAGCGTTACGAATTTGCTGTTTAACCTGTTTTAGGCGTTGTAATTGTTCTTGAGTGTCACGACGAAATTGTTCCAAATCTTGCGCAAGTTGATTGGCTTCTCCCATATCAAAATCTTGCAAATCCGCCGAGTTAGTAGCCGTTTTAGCCTTCTCCAACATACTTCGCAAGGTATCTGCCTTTGTTTTTATTTCCGCATCAACAGATGTGCCGGCCTTTTCCAATGATCGTATTAATATATCAAACTGTTTTAGACTTCGCTCCATCTGTTTTGAACCTTTTTGCACGTCTTGTAGGTATCTACCATCGTCTCCATTACCTTGACCTCCCATCATTTGATTATTGGGTTCTGACTGTTGTTGATCCATCATCGGCTGATTATTATTTTGTTGTTGGTTTTGAGGCTGACTATCATTCAATGACGACTGCGACTTATCACATTCAACTTTAGTTGTTTGTTTCCCTAATATATTACAAAAAATAATGGCGCTATCTGATTGAAGACCACTCGCTGTATCACATTCCGCTTTTGTAGTTTGACGACCGAGCGCATTACAAAAGATTGAATCGCTTGTAGGAGATGTCATGCCATATCCTTCTTGCGCCATTATTGCAGAAGTTTTCAATGATAAAATGGCATTTTGTAAAATTTGTGGCACCTCTATATAAAAAGCCTTTGCCGGCAGTGCCGTCGCGCACGCAAGGACCGTTACTACAATAACAAGTAATAATTTTGACTGTAATTTCATAAATTAAAAAAATTATAATTAATTTGTTTTCGACTTTTATAAATAAACCCTTTTGAGGTCTAAGATTATTTAATTATAACACAAAATTATTTTTGTGTTTATGAAATGTCAAGGACTAAGACTAAAATATTAAAAAAAAGACTACTGCCAGTCTCTCATTGATATTACATTATAATTATTCTATGACAATCGCCTGAACCGGGCATGAATCTGCGGCGGATTTAATCGTATCCGGATCATCACCGGTTTGGTCAAAAACCTCTGCCTTTCCGGTATCATTAAAACGATATGTCTTGGGCGCCAATGCCACACACACACCACAACCAATGCATTTTTCTTGATCCAGTTTGATGATCATATATATTTTATTATAAAATAAAGGGATTCTTCATTTCATACAGAATTACAGACATAATTAAACGCCATAATACTTTTCCCGGTAGAATCTAAGCAATTCTTCAATGCCGGGAATCGAATCTTTTTTGATTATACCCACTTTTAATTTTTTCTGCAAATCCTCCAACGTTTTAACGCCTTCCAGAACCGCTTCTTCAATATCTTTGTCTGTAATATGTAAATCTTCGTCTATTATTTTAGCGCCAGCTGTGATCACGCGCGCATGTTGGTTTGTCCGACGAAAATAATCATTAATGGCCGCCTGCAAGGCTTTATCTCCAAGTACTGAACAATGAACCTTTCTGTCTGGCAACCCACCCAAACGAGCTAAAATGTCTTGTGGACGAATTTTAAGTGCATCCTCTAATTTCATCCCACCTTTTTCTGTAATCATTTCACTAAGTACGGAGGTAGAAGAAATAGCAGACCCACAACCAAAAGTACGCCAACGACACTCATTGATAATTTCCGTTTTTTCATCGATATTTAACCACAACACCATTTCATCACCACAAGCCGGAGAACCCACGCGCCCCATGGCGTTAAATTTAAATTTTTCTTCCTCGCCATAATGCATGAAATTGCGAGGATTAAAAAAATGATCTTTTACAATATCTGAATAAAGCCAGCCGCCACCATCAACAGCGCGAATATCTACCGTCTCTTCTAAATTTTCCTTTTTGAGTGATTCTTTTGTCATAAAATTATTTTTTAAACTTTGCGTGAGCAGATTCACACATCCGAACTGGTGACATCTCTCGCAAAGTTTCCACCACATCCGGCAAATATTTCATCAAATAATCAATATCAGCTTTACTGTTGCAGTGTCCAAAAGTAAAACGGAGCGAACCATGAGCATATTCATACGGTAAACCCATGGCACGCAACACATGAGAAGGCTCTAGAGATGTAGAAGTGCAAGCAGAACCGGTAGAACACATAATTCCATATTCATCCAGATATAATAACAACGCTTCACCTTCCACGTCCATAAATGTCACATTCAAATTGTTTGGTAAACGATCTCCATCCAATTCCGGCCCATTCAATTTTATACGAGTAATTTTTTCTTGAATCATCAGCCACAAATATTTACTCAGCTCCCCCACTCTTTTGCTTTCCTTTTCTCTCTTCTCCTGCGCTAACTGAAAAGCTTTAGCCAAACCGACAATGCCTGCAACATTTTCTGTGCCTGAACGCATATTTCTTTCTTGCCCGCCACCGAGAATTAATGGTTTGATTTTAACACCACGACGCGCATACAAGAAACCGACACCCTTTGGCCCATACATCTTACTGCCATTTACCGTCATCAAATCCAGATGCAATTTTTCCACATCCATATCTAAATATCCAGCCGCCTGACAAGCGTCCGAATGAAAATATGGAAAAACAGTATTTTTTTCTTTTCGGTATTTCAACAATTCCTTGCCAATTTCCGCAATCGGCTCAACTGCTCCCATCTCATTATTGGCGTACATGACAGAAACCAAAATTGTATCGGGGCGAATTGCCTTTATTACATCCTTGGCCTTCACCAACCCAAATTCGTCAACTGGCAAATATGTCACCTCGAAACCTTGTTTTTCCAAATCTTCAAATGGATATAATACAGCGTGATGTTCTATCGTAGTTGTAATAATATGTTTGCCGTTTTTTTCATTTGCACGCGCTACGCCATAAATCGCTAAATTGTCTGATTCTGTTCCACCACCGGTAAAAATAATATTGTCCGGCAAAGCATGAATCAAACGTGCCACCTCGCGACGCGCGTCATTCAATGCGCCGTTAGATTCTCGCCCAATATGATATATCGCGGAAGGGTTTCCAAAATATTTTTCACAATAAGGCTTCATCGCCTTAAAAACTTGAGCATCCACATATGTCGTAGCCGCGTGATCCAAATATATATCTCTTTTATTTTTTACTTTTGGCAACATATTATATAGCTGTCAATTTAACTTTTTCCAAAATTTTAGTTATTTGTTTACTCACCTGCACTAATTTTTTCTTGGCCTTGCATATTGATTCCTTCTCGCATTTACAATCATTACCACTGCAACAAGAGACAAGCCCACACCGGCCCTCGATCGCCACAACTATATTTTTTAAATTAAGAGAGCGAGCCGGTACGGCTAAAACATAACCGCCATTTACCCCCTGCTCCGCTTTAATAATTCCCGCCAGACGTAATTTCCTGGCAATTTTTTGCAAAAATAAAAAAGAGATGCCCGTTTCAAAGGCCACGTCATTTAGACTCAATCTGATTTTCGATTTTGCCAAAAGACTCAAGAATTGTATGGCATAATCGGTTTCGTGTCGTAATTGAAACATACATTTTTAAAATGGTAGTGTCAGATTAATACCGGCTGTGGTCGCATTTTGTTTTGGCAAAGAAAAATCAACTGCAAAGGGTAATATATCACCTTTAAAACTTTTATAAAATAATTGACTATTTTGGCGGCCAAATTCGAATAATTCCTTGGTAACTTTCACATCCTGCTCACAATACTTTTTTATTTCATCCACTTTACCTTCTTTCCACCAGCGAATTGCTTGTAAACCATCCGCGCTTTTTGTAACATCATCAAGAGTAGCTTCGGCAACATCCTTCAGCTTTAATCTAATCCCCAAACTGTCTTTAATTTTCGCCATCAGATCCAAATGCGGAATTTTACTTAAATCTCCCAAATAATAATTCCCCAAGACCGGCACATCAAAATGAAGACTGTTATACCCTATAATTAAATCCGCTTTCTCCAGAATCGGCCATAATTGACCTAGCTCATATTCAGCAAAACTCTGATACTGATCGGTTTCGTAGCGATAAATGGATACGACCGAAATTTTTAACTTTTTAAAATCATTTTCCACTTCCGCGAACGTATTTTGCGTTTCTATATCAAATACTACTTCTTTTTGCATAACTTATACTAATATGGTATGTCTTAATAAAGAAAAAGTCAAGAGCCGTCATTATCCACCCAAAACTTTAGTCAAAAGCATTATCAGCATACCTCCAACTATAAAAGACATATTAACAAAAAACACTTTTAAACTTTGTCCTTTTCTAATCTCGGGCACCAGATCGCTCAAGGCAATATACAGGAATCCGGCAGCGGCAACCGGCAAAAGAAAATTACTTATATGCTCGACGCGATAGGACAAAGCCCAACCTATAACTCCGCCCGCAACCGCCAAAAGCGCAGTTAGAAAATTTGCCAAAAGAGCTTTTTTACGACTGAATCCGGAATACAATAATACACCAAAATCGCCAATTTCTTGAGGTATCTCATGTATTGCTACAGCCAAGGCAGTGCTTATACCCAAAGGGATACTTATCGTAAATGTAGCCGCGATAACTAGGCCGTCAATAAAATTGTGTACACCATCTCCAATCAAATTCATATAGCCAAAATGCGCATGCACATGACATTCCCCCAAATGTTTGTGACAATGACGCCAGTGCAACAATTTCTCAATCAACAAATACACCATTAATGCGCCGAGCATTATGGAGAAAAAAACCATAGGATCTCCTTGTTCCAAACCCTCCGGCATTAAATGCAAAAAAGCACCACCAAGCATAGCCCCGCTGGAAAGAGATACCAAATACAGAAGTATTTTTTGTAACCAACTTTCCTTAATACTTAAAGTAAAAACTCCAACTAGTGAAAATAGGCTAATAAAAAAATTAGCCAATATAATATACCACAAAATTAACATAGTTATCTCTTATTTAACTCTTAAAAATTTTGGCAAACGCCAAAGCACTCAAAAATACTACCACAATGCCCGTAATAAACCAAGAGATAATTAAAACCGGTGGTAAACGCACCATTAGCCACATTGGATAATAGGAAAATACCAACAATATAACATTCATTTTTAACGAAAATTGTCCGGCCTTCTGCCAGATATTACCGGACAAGTGATTTTCACTCAGAAGATAATAAGCCAGAGACATCACCAACCCCCCAAGCAAACTGCCAACGAAGGCGGCAACAAAAAAGGCAACACCGGGAGGACCGGCCTTTGGCATCATGATAGTGCTCCATACAGAAAAAAATTCCGGCATCAAATAATATTTCATTGTAGCAAAGGCCTCAACTTGGCGCAGTACTGAATCAATAACCGCAAACGATGCTGTGGCAGCCAAAACCTTTCCCCATGAAATTTTTTTAAGCCATTTTCCACACATAAAATTATAATCAAACTTATAAATTAATATTTTCCCGTTCTTTATTCTGTCGTTTTACCGTCAAATTCCGGTCCGTCGGCATTTGCCTCTTCTTTGGTCGCTCTCACCACCCCATCTTGGTGATGCGCCGGAGAATAGATTGTGTAAAGCTTTAAAGCATCGGTTCTCGATACATTAACCACATTATGCTCCGCTCCGGCCGGCACCACCACCGCATCACCATCCCCCACTGCATATTCGTTACCATCAATTATCACCTTGCCGGCGCCCGATTCAAAACGAAAAAACTGATCATTATCCGTATGCGCTTCCATTCCAATTTCCTCATTCGGCAACAAACTCATCAGCACCAACTGGCTATGTTTGCCTGTATACAACACCTTGCGAAAATTACCATTCTCAACCGATAATTTTTCAATATTATCTTTATAACCATGCATATATTTTTTACATTTGGTTTAAAAACTACGTTTATATTTTACCACAGTCACGACATCATATCAAATAATTATATCCTCTTTAGTCCGATAAATAACAGAATAAACGCTAATCCTTTTTGTAAATGATGAAGGCGATGCAACACACTTTCAATCAGAAAAAATAATGCGCGCAAACCCATAATGCCAAAAATGTTGGAAGTAAAGACTATTGATGATATTTTTCTTCCAATTTAAGCAAAAATTAAATTTTAACATTCAACACGCCAATTTTTTCCAATAATACGATCAAACTAAAAAAACCAAAGAAAATAAATATAATACTTATTATAATTTTCCTCAATCTACTTGGATGAAATATTTTTGGCAGACTACGTCGATTGAGCCATGCCACCAAACCTGTGTGTATAAACATAGCAAACGCGTTAATCACAGCCCCCAAAATTATTAACGTTTTTGGTTCATTAATATTTAACAAAAATAGAATCACGCCAAAAGCAATCTGCGCCCAGACAAAAATAAAATAAATTTTGGATAAGTTTATTTTCCCCGCCGGATTTTTTTTTAATCTTATAATCGCCGTATTTTCCGCCATGATGCGGCTGGTGGAATCCATAACTCCCAATTGAGTTTGAAAAAGCATAATTGAAACAGCCAATAGAAACATCGTGCCAAAAACCGGATAAAGTCTTTCTCCAATAATACGACCCTCTGTAATTACAAAATTAATCCCCTCCGCATTACCACCTATGCCGAATGTTGTAGAATAAGATAAAATCATCAGAAACATCATGGATAAACTACCAATAAACCAAAAAACCAGCAAATGTTCAAGATTTATAATTTTCCACCATAAATTATAGCGACTGACATTCTCCTTGTTTATCTCAAATTTTTCACCGGTTAATCGAATTTTTTCTGCTTCTTTCATATGGAATAGCCCTCCAATTTTTTGCGAATACTTTCCCATACCATAACCCTTTTCTTTGATATATATGGATTGAGTTAAATTTAAGTTGCCTCCCGCGCCCGAATACGAAAACGCAGCCAAAAATGTGGCTAGGGCCAGACCTGACGGTAAGAACCAAAAACCATCACCACGACCGACCAAACCACTCGCAAGGGTCAGCCAATCTATTTTAGCGCTTAAAAATAAAGATAATAAAAAGATAAAAGGAACGGCTACTAAAATTATAGTCTTTGTCAATTTTTCCATTTGGTCATACACGTTTTTGCCGGCACTCAAGATTAAACCAATAATAATTAGCATCAAAATCGCCAGCCATTTAAAATCACCGACTCCTAAAATCACAGCCAATACTTTAGCGGAAGCTGCTACAATACCCGGCAAACCAAATCCGATGAAAGTGGAAAAAATAAACCAATAAACGGAATACTTCCATATTTTTGCAATACCAACAAAGACACTTTCACCTTTTAGCAGCGCGTACCGCTCAATTTCCATGTTGATGAAAAACTGAAAGGTGATCCCCAATATGGCACCCCAAACAATTCCCAAGCCATAATTGGAGGCGAGATATGGCCACAAGATCACTTCACCCGATCCAAGGCCAAGTGCCAGTATAACAAAACTGGGTCCTAATATTTTTTTTATACTAAGGGAATGAGGAAATTCTCTTAAATTTATTTTCATAACCATCTAAAAACAACTTAGACTATTGTATCATAAAAAAACCTTTGCGTCTTTTTATCTTAAGACTCGCACGATGTGTTTTATCCTCCAATCGTTTTAGCTTGGAAGCACAGGTGGGTCCGGAAGGCATACGTTTTTTTGGCACATGAAGCGCTTGCGCCACCAAGGAACGCATGCGAGCCGTAGCTCTTGCTCGATTCTGAAGCTGAGAGCGTTCTTCTTCCGAAATTACTACCAATTCATCACTGCCATTAATTCTATTAGACAATTTTGATCTTATTCTTTGCTGTTCTTCCCAACTAAAAACTCTTGTATTACCGATTGGCCAGTGTAATATAACTTTCGTTGATGTCTTATTTACGTTTTGTCCACCGGCGCCGGATGATCGCGCGAATGTTGCTTTTATTTCGTGAATGGGAATTTGCATAATTTTTGTTGATGATATGTATATTATAGAAATTTTTACATCTTTGGTCAATCGCTGGACTAATGTATTGTATTAATATAAACTATTATTATTACTTTCCAATAAATTTCCACACTATGACATTAATTTTTATCTATCTTTTTGTAATTTTGTTTGTTTTGGTTGTCTTAATAATATCCGCCTCCGCCGGTGTACCTTTTTTGCCAACTAATTATAAACGGGCAAAACAAATGATGGATTTAGCGGAAATAAAAACAGGTTCGAGAGTAGTAGATTTAGGTTCCGGAGCCGGCCGACTATTATTTTTAGCGGCAGCACGCGGTGCGACTGCCACAGGTTATGAATTAAACCCCATTCTATGCCGGTGGACACAGATAATGATTTTTTTAAAAGGGTATAAGGGAAAAGTTAAGATACGTTGCCAATCACTATATGATGCCGATCTTAGCAATACTGATGTTGTGTTTACTTTTCTATTAAACGGCCCCATGAAAAAATTAGACAATAAACTTTTTACGGAATTACCATCCGGAGCGAAAATTGTTTCTTATTTATTCTCCATTCCCAATAGAACGCCAATAAAAAAGGAAAATGGAATTATTGTTTACCAAGTGTAAATAATTAAACAAATGCAAATACCATACAGAAAACCGGGTAAATACAGTCAAACACCAAACGATCCTTTGATGACAAAGGATAAGATTGTTGAACTGCAAAATAAATTGAATAAACTAAAAAAGTCACAACCATCTGCCGCTTCCGAAGTAACTAGACTGGCGCAACTTGGGGACTTTTCGGAAAATGCGGAATATCAACACGCCAAAGGACGCCTAAGAGGTATCAATGAATCTATTCTCAGGCTTGAACATCAGTTAAACCATGCGGAAATTATTGATACACAGACCCAAAAGGATAAAATAGAACTCGGAAACACCGTTACGGTTAGTGTTAATCACGAAGAAAAAAAATATAAAATCCTTGGTTCGACAGAAACTGACCCAAAAAGGGGCATAATATCATATAACTCCCCTATCGGCGCGGCTTTACTTGGACATCGAATAGGCGATTCGGTCAAAATATCTTTGGCAGATAAGAATGTTGAATATCAAATTATTAAGATTGAATAAAAAAAGACATTGACAATTATGAAAAATTATGCTATACTACTCATCACAAAATATCCTTAGAAAACTAGTCGGCTTTCTTCAGCGATATAAATTAATTTTTTATTAATAATTCATACTTTTATGAAGGGTACTATCAAAACTTTGGTTGTTGAGAAGCATTTCGGCTTCATCACTCCAGAAGATGGCACAAAAGACGTTTTCTTCCATGAAACCGGTCTTAACGGCGTTCAATTCGGTGAATTGAAGGTCGGCGATATGGTTATGTTCGATGTCGAGCAGTCTGAAAAAGGACCTCGCGCTGTGAACGTTACTCGCGCTGAATAAGCTTCCAAGCTTTAAAAAAACGTCTCGACACTGTCGGGACGTTTTTATTTTTGTAGCAAACTAGCAACTTCTACTATTATGGCCTGGCTACCGACCAAACACCTCCTCACAAGAAGATGGCTTTTATCAAAAT
>Ga0209541_10004306_pt1 | contig 25342 bp, 17 predicted proteins | sample RifCSPlowO2_01_FD_184027 | JGI IMG/M metagenome (GOLD analysis project Ga0209541, IMG submission 184027) | Groundwater microbial communities from Rifle, Colorado - Rifle CSP2_plank lowO2_0.1 (SPAdes) (version 2) | ecosystem: Environmental > Aquatic > Deep subsurface > Groundwater | place... | reverse complement strand
TGGTGTACGCAATGGAATTGATGGAATAGAAGCTGAATTGTATGTAGCTTATACTCCCGGTTTAGGCATGCCTGAGACAAGAGAATGTGCTGTTACATATTTAAATCGTCTTCATGAAATTATGTCAGCAACTCAAGCAATGACTGAACATAAGGAACCCTAAATTCTGCGCTTAACAATTTTTGGAGGTATTCTTTTGACTGTGCTCTTGAAAAGATCTGGTGTTTTTCTGCTAATTCAAAAAGATGAGACAAATCACGAACCTTTCCTCCCCTTTGCCGAATTCTGCTTTGTGCGTCTTTATTAGCAAAAAGCATTTCATCGGCATCTGAATAAAAATTATACGTAATAAATACTTCAACATCAGCAGTATCTTCCAACTCAAGCCTTCTTTTCCATCTGCGTGTCAATTTATTGAATCTTTGTGCTTCATCACGAACGCGATTTGGAATAACAAGCTTGCCGATGTATGCTTCAGGAACGCTAAAGTCTCGAAGTTCTTCATTGACTGATGGCGTAGTATAACAAGTTCCATAGATATCAAATAGAATATCTTCCATTCCAATTTTCTTTAGCCAAGCGATCGGCGACGTATCAACAACACATTTCATAAGCACAAATAATCGGCACCATCTTATAAATATTCCTATTTTAGTCACTTTATTGTGGTAAAATGCGTAATATTTAAATACTGGCCGTTACATTTATTAGGTATAAATACCATAAATGGTTACAATGGAACGATATACACCAAAGTCAAGCTCGGATTATCTTAAAGCTGGCGCTTTAGCAGTTACTCTTTTGCTTGGGTGCGGCGGCAAAGAAGACAAGATTGCGCCTGATCCTGTTGTGCAGCATTCTTTAGACATGAAAGTGGCGAATGCGGAGACGGTGAACGGCGGTTTAGAGCTGGATTTGAGTACGAAAGAAAAAACAGCCTCTTATTTTTTTAAAGCTGCAGCAACAAAAGATGAAAATGCTTTAGCAGAAGTCATGGGTAATTCACGTTTACACGAAATTCCAAGATTGTTGAAAGAGCTACAAGGATACAATTCCCATAGTGTGGTTGGAGAAACAGAAGATGGTCTTTTAATAGATGTCAAAGTTGAAGGTGAAACGGTACCAGTTTACGTTAAATTCAAAGAAGTTAAACCTAAAAAATATGCATTAATGGAATTAGGCCCGCGCAGTTAATTGCACTTATTAATTACTTCAAATGCTTTTTTGAGAGGTGTTACATGTGATCCTTCTAATGCGAAGTTCCTCAGACCAGTGTTATACGTTCCAAAAATACAAGCGCTACTCTTCTTAGGGACATAGAGATAATTCTCATCATTTTTCCCTGTAGAAATCTCTTTTCCATCTTTAAAACGAGCGGTGAAGCTGTCCTTTGTAACAACAATCCTCTCCGGAACAACATAATCCGGCGTAAAGAAAGAAATTCCGCTTCTTCTTTTCTCGGTAAGTAAATTATCGTTCGCTAGTGTGCCGCCAAACAGACTCCATGTAGAATAATCTTTAATCCAATTCAAATAAAACAATTGTGCAGCAAGATTCATAGAATTCGAGTTGAGACCTATCATCTCTTCGAAATTCTTTTGCTCCGCCGAGCTTTGATAGATTGGTGTTACTTTTCCGTCTACAACCTTACCGACTGGAGTAGGATTACCATATCCAGGCTCAACTAGATTATACGCTTGAATAAACCCATCAACACTTCCACCAACCACACACATCTTCTTTTTGGATGGATGTGTTGGCACTGAGGTCACCTGCTGACCGTCTTTGTTGCGCAAAATGAATAATGTGCCAGCATCATCTATCTGCATCTCAACCTGAAAGTCTTTAAGCTTTGACCAGTCGAATTTTGCAATGCAAGGTCCTACTGTATCTTTTTCAAGTAATTTAATAAACTCATTAAATCCGTCCATCACCTCTTTCGGCGCAACAACCGCTACGCCTCTTGGAATATCCTGCGGAATGCCGGGGACAAGCTGAGTTACATCGGTTGAAGTTGAGTCACGCAGGCCGTTGAAGATGATATATGCTATCCATAGCCCTCCAATGGTAAGCAGAAGAATTGTTATCAGCGCCACCAACGGCATTGTTCCTCTTTTCATGTGCAGCAAGAATAAACTTCTCTATTTAAACAATTCGAGCTGTGGGCTCGTTTGCAAGTTCATTTTTGGCACCTCATAATTAGGTTATGAGCAAGACATTTTCCGTAGAAATGTCTTGCTTGTTGTCCGACGGTACGACCACGTAAAATGTTACTCATTCCTCTTTTGAGCATACTATTAAGTGTTTCAGCCAAAACTCTTCTGTGGTAGCTTCTGCCTGGCCATTTACGTCGTAATTGCTTGCGTCGCGCCCCTTTTGTACGCCACAATGGAACATTTTTGTGGCGTAGCGGTGCTACGCCTTTTCCACCAAATGAAATTAATGTTTGATGAAATCGCTCTTCTGCGTCAAACTCCGTATCTCCAACAATCGTTTTGTTGCACATCCAAGGTCCAGCCATTTCTTCAAAATCGCTTAAGCCATTGCGATGGCTATCTTTATGGATTATAGCGTCTATAATACGCAGGCTTCTTGTTCCTGTTGCAATGGTAGTTTTTCTGTTTGGTTCATGAAGAATATTTCGCTTTATTCGTTTACAATATGAAATACTCGGATTGGTTATCTGAAAATGTGTTGGATCAATCGCCACGCATTTGTCTCTTCCGCCTTTGCCCGTAAGCTTCACAAGCTTACGCAAAAATCGTGGCGAAAAGCGTCGCCACGCTCGCCACATCGTCGAATAGTGTGGTGCTCTCTTCAAGCCAAGCAATTGTAAGTCTATTATTTTAACCCATTCTCCAAATTGATCAATCGGTTTTTCTAAAAGGCAAAATAACACAAACAGAAGCAACATTTGATGAACGGAAAATTGCTCATTTTTAGACTTGCTAAAGTGTTCTTTGACGTCGAAGCGACGTATCAAACGAAATGTTACTTTCACAAGCTTTTTTAAGTCTACTACATACGTTACCATTGTGGGCGCTCCCCACCCCATCGTGTTCCTTTTCCAAATACACGAAGTGGGGAAACCCACTTAAATTATTCGAACTTGCAAACAAGCCTCCACCATATAATACTTTAAATATGTCATATCTCTACAGATAATATGCGCAGTGATGGCTTTTTCACTACAGAATGGTTTGATACATTTAAATTTCGCAATCTCGGCGGTCCAAACAACTGGCTTCTTTTTGTCGCATGCAATGAGGGTCTGGATTTGGCAAAAAAGTACGTTCTGAGTATAAGTCGCTTCTAAATCAAAATGAAAGTTCTCTAAAAGCAATTCCTTCACTCAACGATACCCATGCGTGGAATAGTAGTACGGATGGTCGGCTCATAAGACACGCTCCAGATACAGAGACAATTGTTAGGTTATCAGACCGTGTTGCCGGCTCAAATGCATATGTCTTTCAATCAGTTCATGAGCTAAATTCAGGGAATACGGTCAATGATAATTTTATGCAGCTCCTGTAATTACAAGCGCTCGACTACATGTTCATTCCTGATACTGATCTTCTGGTTATCGACATAAATAAAGAAACGCTGAACGACATCAAGAAATAATTGCCCGAAAAGCCCGAACAGAAATTGAAAAAGCTGATCAAAGCAGGCGTCGAACCAACCACCGCGCAAGTCATTGCAGCTGATCTTCCATTATCGGAGTTATTCGAACATTTATCAAAAAGAAACAAGCCAACCGCCGTCGCAAACTGGATCCGAAAAGAACTGCTGCGCTTGCTCAATGACCAAGACAAAGATTTCATCGAAATGAACTTTAATATGAAGCATCTCGAAGAGCTGATTGATCTGATCGACACGGGAAATATCACCGAACAAGTGGGAAGAAAAATACTCAAAGAATTAACGATAAAACCATTCTCACCAACAGCGTACGTCAAACATCAGAATTTGACAGCCTATCCGGCTCGTCTGAATTGGAAAAATTCTGAAAAGACGCGATAAAGAACAATCTAAACGTCGTCGCCGATTACAAGTCCGGCAAGCAGGAAGCGCTCAATTTCCTCGTTGGACAAGTCATGCGCGTTACCAAAGGTAAAGCAAAACCGCAGGAATTGAAAGAAATATTTATGAATTTGATTTGTTGCGTTTCAGCTTTTCAATCTCCTTATCTAGTCTTTTTTCTTCTTTTGAATATTTTTTGCTGATTTCGTTATGTTTATTCCAGTGTTTTGCATAGGGCGAAGGCTTAGGCTTTTTCAAGTCGATTTTTAACTGGCTTGGTTGTGACTGTTTTCTCAATTTTTGCATAACGAATGTATCGCTCTTCATCTGTTCAATTTCCCGTGTGATAACATCTTCTTCCGAGTCATAATCAGATGGAGTCTCTTTCTCTTTATTCCAACGTTCTGCAAATGGCGATGGCTTTGGCTTTTTCATGTTGATTTTAATTGGAGTTCTTGGTTTCGAAACGCCCGTATTTTTATTTTCAACCTGCATCATTGATTTGCGTTTCATCTGTTCAATTTTCCGTTCAATTCCTTTTTCTTCTCTCGAATAATTCTTGATACCCTCTTTCTTCTTATTCCAGTGTTTTGCATAGGGCGAAGGTTTGGGTTTCTTCATCTTCAATAAGGTTGGTTTTCTCACTGTCATGATTTTCTGTTTAGGTATATTCAGTTCTCGCAGCTCTTTCTCAATCATCCGTTCTTCCCTATCATAATCAATAACCTTTTCTTCAGATACTATTTTTCTGTATATGTTTCCGGGCAGTTCCAACAATTGCGGGCCGCTGCTGTTGAATCCACAACCTACGGCATACATCATAAACAATGCAGCCAAAATAACAACGGCTGCAATTGCACGTATTACAACGAATAGTATCGAGCCTTTTGACCCGCAGGCATTCGCACAAGATTCTTCTGAACATTGTTCTATGCACGATTGCTTGAGATAAAGTGCATGCTTCTGGCGTGCAACAATTGATGCTCCACGCCGGAATATGAACTCTATTTCATAATCATCGATGAAAGATTTATCGTACGCAAACTGCTGAGCCAATAAAATACTCTCGCTCGATTTTAACGGATATGGTCCAAACCACTCGACTGCCGCTGTGTGTGCTCCATTATTTTTATTGATGACTACTTCAATCGTCAATTCCTGTGAAAATATCTTGTCAATTGCAGCGTCATACGTGCTATTGCTTTGTCCCGGCGCATCGCTGATGATTGCATATATATCAAGCACACCGTCTCCAGCATATATGGTGCTTGCCGCTACTTTTTTAGGAAGATCAAATGTGACAGTCTCGCGCGCAATCTCCTGCCCAAACGTGCTGTAAACGACATCAACCGGAACTTTCTCAAGTGCAGTGAACGGCAGCTTCACCTGTAACTTCTGCTTGAACGTTTCGCCCGGCGCAATCTTATCAATGACTACATTCCCAAGGAGTTGAGCAGTGATTATTTCAGGATTTACAGCTTTCTTAGTGACTCTAAATGGTCCTGCGTTCATCGCAACAATTTTTGTCGGATAGATAGGGTTATAATTCTCTGTCTGCGCGATAATCAGCGAATCAAGCTCGCTGGTTATTTCTTTTTTGATCGCTTCAACCTTCGATAATATCGCGGAGGATGTTTCAGCAAGCGCATCAGCATTCTCCTGATCATACAGGGTGCCTTTATTGTACGAATCATCCAACCGGACAACAAATATATCAATGGTCACTTTAACCTGAGCGATCTGCTCGTTGATTTCCTCTGGATCATCAAACGTAACATTGATCGTCACTTTCAGCCCGTCCAAGAATTCCTTGAGCTGTTCGCTTTGATCTTTTGCAGAAGCTATGATATCGCCCGTAATTTCAGGAGCATGAACCTCTGCGACTGCACTGCCGGTGACTGCATTTCCAGCGCTGCCTGATTTCGGTCTAATGTGATCAAGCAAATAGTGTACAAATCTTTCAAATTCCTGAGTTCGTGCTTCAAGCCGCGTGATGTCTCCAGTGACCCGCTGGATCTTTTCTGTTGCGCCGACGCCGAGCGCAAGATTCGTGAGTGTTTCACTGCCTTCATTCGTGAATTCGACTTCAATATCACGGATAGGACGCGCTTCCTGTTCTGTTTGTTCAGCTTTGACTGCCTGTGCGATTTCAGACCCTCCTACAGCACGCGCTGAAAATGGCGTGCTTGTTCCTCCTGATGCAGCTGGAGCTGCTGCGCCTGCGCTGCCGGATGCGCCGCCGCCTGCTGAGCCGCTGCCAAATGACGGAGACGAACCAGCGCTGCTGCTGCCACCGCCTGAGCCTCCTCCTCCGCCGCCGCCCTCGCCGGATGCCACGGTGCCGCGTATGCCAGAGTGGCTCATGTTCTCAAATTGGATCCTGCTGCCCTCGTCGATGCATCGGATCGTATTATTCTTGACACCGGTGCTGTTGCCCAAGCATTGAGTAAACAGTGTTTCATTTGTCCCATCGCAGTCTGACGATATTGCATCGACTGAGTTTATCTGCTCATCTTTTACACAAAGCGCAGTGAAACTATTGTCTGCAATGTACACCGTTTTTGTTTCATTGCGCGCAAGCAGTCCGCTCATGTTGATGATGACTGAATTTGACGCGATAGTGATTGAAACATTGCTTAAAGCCAGTCTGCTTGACGCGGACATATTGTGCGTGAAGTTAAAGAGTAGTGTTCCGCCGTCGTAAAATGCGAAATGCCTGTATCCGCCATCAACAAGCCGGCTGAGATTTGTGTTGCCATCAATGCTGATGTTCAGATTAGTGACGCCGCTTGACACAACACTTGTGATGTTTCCTACGACCGTGTCGTTTACATTGTCCGGCAGTCCGTCATTATCCGCATCGAAATATGTTACATTAAACGTTGTTGTCTGTGTGCTGTTGATGTTGCCGTCGCGGTCAGTTGCGATGATAGTGATGTTGTATGCGTCATAAACTTCGGGCACGAAGAACGAGCGATTAAACGTGCTCGCATAACCGCTTCCATTGTTCAGCGTATAGTTGAAATAGCTGCCGTTCGAATAGGTGACGTTCGCCTGCACGTCAAGCAGCACATCGTTATCTATGACAGTTGCCCCGATTGCGATAAACTTTCCTGCAGGGATGATTGAATTTGGGGTTGGAGTAATGGACGTGACGTTGGGTTTTATGGCTTCGCGGATGGTGATATTATTGCTTCTCACAGGCGCGCCGTTCTCAAAACCATCGTGTGCAGTGACTTCAGCAAACCAAACCTCATGCTTTTCTGTTTCATTTGCTACTAGTACGCTCTGATTATTGAAAATTGCAGCTATCTGTTCGGCTGAGAGTGATCGATTGTAGGAAGCTAATTCATCAATGGTGCCATTAAAGAATGCTGAAGTTCCCGCGAATGCGCCGATTGTTAATGGCAATGTGTTAGGAATTGGTGTCGTGCTTACTGTTTTTGTTGAGTTCAATATCCCGTTTATGTATATTTTCAATTGTGTTGGTGAATATACAGCTGCAATGTGTGTGTATTTTTGCAGCTTGATCGAGTTAGGTACTATGATTGATTCAATTCCAACCGAAAAGACCAGCGACTCGTTCTTCTTCACATCGATATCGTAGTTAATATTGCGCTGATGGGGTCCATACCTGATATACGTCTCTCCTTCCCCATTTGTCGTACCTCCAGCTCCTTCGGCGAAACGCGCCCCTATGATTACATCATCAATTCCATCATTATTAAAATCTCCTGAGTCTACTGCAGTTCCTAAATGATCATTAGTGTTAATCCCAGAAAATGTTACATTTGCGTTTGACAACGCCAGAACTGCTGATCCATTAAATGGCCCATACATGATGTATGAATCTCCTGCGAAATTTGGATTTCCTCCTGGTCCGTCTGCTCCATTTGCACCTATGATTACATCATCAATTCCATCGTTGTTAAAATCTCCACTTCCCACTGATTGGCCAGAACTATCACTACCATCAATCCCAAAGAATGTCACGTTAGCATTTGACAACGCCAGCACTGCTGATCCATTAAATGGTCCATACTTTATGTATGTTTCACCTGCACCAGTTGCACTTCCTCCTGCTCCTTCTGCGTTAGTTGCTCCTATTATTGCATCATCAATTCCATCATTATTAAAATCCCCAGAGCCTACTGCAAATCCTGCTGAATCAGAAGCGTTCATTCCAAAGAATGTCACATTAGCATTTGACAACGCCAGTACTGCTGATCCATTAAATGGCCCATACAGGATGTATGTCTCTCCTGCGGTGCCTGGACTTCCTCCTGCTCCTTCTGCTCCACTCGCTCCTATGATTACATCAACAATTCCATCGTTATTAAAATCTCCTGAGCCTACTGCACTTCCTGACAAGTCATTAGTATTGATTCCAAAGAATGTCACATTGGCATTTGCTAAACTCAGTACTGCTGATCCGTTAAATGGCCCATACAGGATGTATGTCTCACCTTCCGCATCTGTCGTACCTCCTGCTCCTTCTGCCCCACTCGCCCCTATTATCACATCATCAATTCCGTCGTTATTAAAATCTCCTGAGCCTACTGCAGTTCCTGACGCATCAGAAGCGTCCACTCCAAAGAATGTCACATTAGCATTTGCTAGACTCAATAACACTGATCCATTTATTGGCCCATAAATGATGTATGTCTCTCCTGCGGCACTTGGACTTCCTCCTGCTCCTTCTGCTCCACTCGCTCCTATGATCACATCATCAATTCCATCGTTGTTAAAATCCCCTGAACCCGCCGCAATGCCTGACAGATCACTGGTATCAATGCCATAGAATTTGATATCCGCTGTGGACAATCCGATTACTGCCTGACTATTGTTTGATTCCGCTTTGCTGACGATCTTTTTGCTATTTTTTGAAAACGCATCTGGCTTTATCCACGCACTAATTGTAAAACCATTCGTCAAATCAATCGAATCAGAGTCATTAATCATTATAGAATCATTAATGCCATCAAATTTGTAAGCACCACGGCCATCAAATCCTGCAGTACCATTCCAGGTTGCTCCATTTACAGAACCGTTATTCCCATATCCTGAATAATCTCGTGTGGTTGTATCATTAAACTTCTCAAAAGGCATAATCAATCGTGTCCACGGAACACCATCAATAAACCAGTTTGTAATATTTCTCAGTGAACTATCAAAATCAATATCTGTCACATTAATTATAACTGAAATGTTGGCATCTGTATCATTTACAGTAATGCTCGTTGAATTAGCATTCGCGAAATCAACCCGTGGTGCCGTATCTGCCATGTGAATAGTCATAATGTCACTATATCCGAGAGCATCTGCCGTGTCATTTGCCCAAAATCTGTATTTTACTGCTTGTGCTCGCGTGGCATTCAACTGCACGACAAAACTTATATTAACAGTCGTGCCGCTACAAATTTTTGGTGTCGTGTCTATTAATGTTATTGTATCATTTGCTATTTCAAATCCGCAGTACGATAGACCATTTGCATCAGTCCATTGAATTGAAAAATTTACAGACTCAAAGCGCTTTGCACCTGTCGTATTTGTAATGTTTGCGTTTGCAGTTGGAGCATTTGATAGTGTAATAGAATTGCTTTGTATGGGTTCTCCGTCAACAACGCCATCATTCGGCGTGACAATGGCATACCAAACATCGTTATCAATTGATTCGTTTGGTGCCAATTTCGTGATATTATTAAAAATATATTTTATCTGTTCAGCAGAAAGACTTCTGTTAAAAATTTGCACTTCGTCGATTGAACCATTAAAAAATATACCTGGTCCAGTCGAGCTGTCAAGCATTGATCCGATCGCAAGATAATTGTTGTTGTTTACGCTGCCCACCGATGAGATAGATATCGAACCCTCCTGTACGCCATCGGTGTACACGTGCAATATCCCATCTCTATCAAAAGTTGCGGCGACCAGATGCCATGAGCCATTGGTAAGATTTGTTGTTCCGAGAACTGAAACGTCATTCGTTCCGTCATCGATGCTTGCATTCAAGTAGCCAGTCAGCGGATTTATGGACAGTCCATAGGACGGCTGCTCTGTGGCACGATCGCCTTGGAAAATGATCGTTTGCGCCGTCCTAAACCAACTTGTATTTATGCGTGCAATCAATGTGAAATCTGTCGTACTCCCAAAATCAAAACTGCTGTTTTCGCTGATGTTGATAAATCCAGTTGTTCCGTTGAACCAGTACGAAGCATTTCGATCATAGCCGCCGTTTGCTTTCCATTGAATGCTTCCAAACTCGCTGCCTTTATTGTTGAGACCAGCATAATCCCAGGTGTTATTCACATCTGTGTTGTTGATTTTTTCGAATGGCATATTCAGCACCATGATTGGCGTTGAATTTCTGTACCATACAATGGCTTTTGTTATCGGATCGTTGTCTACATCTGATGAAGTTATAGTAAGCGTCACATTAGGTTGTGAGCCAGCAGCTGCACCGCTCTGATCAAGACTAACAGTTGCAAGAGGAAGTGAATTTGAAACGTGTAAAGTAAACTCAGTGGTGAAATTGAAATTATTATCAGTGTCATTTGCCCAGAAAAGATACCTCACGACTTGGGAGCGTGTTGCATTAATTTCACTTATGAAACTGATGTTAAATGCAGCTGCCGCACAGCTCTTGTGAGAGACGTTTACGTAATTGATAGTATCATTCGCAATTTGGAAACCACACACAGAAAGCACAGATGTATCAGACCAGTATACCGAAAAATTTACTTCGTCTCTGGCATAAACTACAGAAGCATTGGTTATATTCGCCGACCACGTGGGTAAAGAAGTATCGCGGATGCGAACTGTGTTTGATTGTACCGGCGCGCCGTCATCATAGCCATCATTTGGTGTTGCAACGGAATACCAATTCTGCCCCCCTTCTGTTTCATTTGCTACTAGTACACTCTGATTATTGAAAATTGCGGAAATCTGTTCGGCTGAGAGTGATCGATTGTAGACAGCTAATTCATCAATGGTGCCATTAAAGAAAGCTGAAGTTCCCGCGAATGCGCCGATTGTTAATGGCAATGTGTTAAGGATAGGTGTCGTGCTTACTGTTTTTGTTGAGTTCAATATCCCGTTTATGTATATTTTTAATTGTGTTGGTGAATATACAGCTGCAATGTGTGTGTATTTTTGCAGCTTGATCGAGTTCGGTACTATGATGGATTCAATTCCAACCGAAAAGACCAGCGACTCGTTCTTCTTTACATCGATATCGTAGTTAATATTACGCTGATGGGGCCCATACATGATATATGTCTCTCCTTCCAGATTTGTCGTTCCTCCTGCCCCCTCCGCCTGGTACGCCCCCATAATTACATCATCAATTCCATCGTTGTTAAAATCTCCGGAGCCGACGGCACTACCTGAAAGATCATTTGCCGTAATCCCAAAGAATGTCACATTAGCATTTGCTGGACTCAGTACTGCTGATCCGCTAAATGGCCCATATATAATGTATGTCTCACCTGCACCACCTGGACTTCCTCCTGCCCCCTCCGCCTGGTACGCCCCTATTATTGCATCATCAATTCCATCATTATTAAAATCCCCAGAGCCTACTGCACGTCCTAACGAATCACTAAGGGCTGTCCCAAAGAATGTCACATTAGCATTTGCTGGACTCAGTACTGCTGATCCGCTAAATGGCCCATATATAATGTATGTCTCTCCAGCGTTAGTTCCACTTCCTCCTGCTCCTTCTGCCAAATACGCCCCTAGGATTAGATCATCAATTCCATCGTTATTAAAATCTCCAGAACCTACCCCACTTCCTGATTTGTCGGTACTTCCTCCAGAGAAGGTTACATTTGCGTTTGACAAATCCAGAACTGCTGATCCGTTAAATGGCCCATACATGATGTATATATCTCCTCCATCTGTGGGTTCTGATTGTCCTTCCCCCTCCGCCTGGTACGCCCCTATAATTACATCATCAATTCCGTCGTTATTAAAATCTCCTGAGCCTACTGCACTTCCTGATGAATCAGAAGCGTCCACTCCAAAAAATGTCACATTAGCATTTGATAGACTCAGTACTGCTGATCCATTAAATGACCCATACAAGATATACGTCTCTCCTTCCCCATTTGTTGTACCTCCCGCCCCTTCTGCTGAACTTGCTCCTATGATCACATCATCAATTCCATCGTTGTTAAAATCTCCTGAGCCTACTGCAGTTCCTGACGCATCAGAAGCGTCCACTCCAAAAAATGTCACATTAGCATTTGATAGATTCAGAACCGCTGATCCATTAAATGGCCCATACTTTATGTATGTCGCACCTTCACCATTTGTCGTACCTCCCGCTCCTTCTGCTGAACTTGCTCCTATGATCACATCATCAATTCCATCGTTGTTAAAATCTCCAGAACCTACAGCACGTCCTGACGAATCGTTGGCATCATTCCCGTAGAAAGTTATATCCGCTGTGGACAATCCAATAACTGCCAGACTATTGTTTGATTCCGCTTTGCTGACAATCTTTCTGTTATTTTTTGAAAATGCATCAGGCTTTATCCACGCACTAATTGTAAAACCATTCGTCAAATCAATCGAATCAGAGTCATTAATCTGTATATAATCATTAATGCCATCAAATTTGTAAGCTCCCCGTCCATCAAATCCTGCAGTACCATTCCAGGTTGCTCCATTTACAGAACCGTTATTCCCATATCCTGAATAATCATAAGCATTGTCATAAGCAGTGCCATTAATACGTTCAAAAGGCATCAGCAGCCGCGTCCATGAAACGGCATTTATCAGCCAATTTGTGATGTTTTTGACAGAATGCCTGTCATCATCAGTGACATTCAAATATAATGTCAAATTAACTGTTGTATCATTCAATGAGACGTCTGTGGTATTCAGTATCGCTGTGGTAACAATAGGTATTCTGTTAACAACTGTAAAATTTGTTCTCTCAGTCGCATTAATATTTCCAGAAGAATCGTTTGCCCAGAAAGTCACATTATATTGTCCGATAAGATCTGTGGCAGCAAAAGAAATATTGTATTTTGTTGCATGAGTGCTTGCGTTGCCTAAAAACAATCTCACTTGAGTTCCATTCGGCAGGGTCACATTCGCTGTAACATTCTGCACAACACGATCATCAGTGATATTTGCCGCAATTTCAATAACAGTGGACTTATTGATCACTGTATTAACGACCGGAAGCAGCGAGCTTACATCAAGGGTAGTCTCAACCTTCCCAAACACTCCAAAAACACTCTCTGTGCTCATGTTCGTAATATTCGCATACACGAAGTTGAGCGCAGGCACCACATCATTGACAGTAAAGAACGACGCATTTGTCCATGGACCTGTAGAGTTATACTTCCACACGCGCAGCAGCGATTCGTTCATGATCGGCGTCGCTCCAACCTCAACATCAAGATACGAAATATTAACAAACACCCATGACCAGATAGTCGTATTCGTAATATTCACATACTTTCCAAGCGCAGTCTGTCTATTTGGTCCAGTAGGCGCCTCACTCGAGTTCATCGATTTAATCCTCGTTCCATTATAGACAATAAAGTCAACAGTAAAGTTCGTGCGTATGAACGTCACATTAGTCAGCGTATTGTTCAGCGTCTGACCTCCGCGTTGGTGCTGCGTCTCGATCTCAACGCTTCGTGCAGAAGTTACATTAATGTTTTCAAGGAAGAATGTATTGTGCGAGCTGTTTTCAATGCGGATACCCGCGCTGCTTATCGTGTCATTGAGCGTTATATTATTGCGCGCAAACACGTTGTTGTCTGCTCCCGTATGCAGGTAAATACCATAACTCTCATCAAAGCTTCGGACGATGATCTGATTCCCTGAAATATTATTCGCAGTCGCAAGCGTCGTGATAATAATACCATCCTCTCTAAATGTTCCATTCGTCACAATCAAATTAGAAGCAACCGCATTGCTCTGTGCATACTCCAACAGATAAACTCCAAAGCTGCTTCCCGTGCTTCCATTGCTATATGTATAAATCGTATTCCAGCTGATATTATTTGAACTGCTGTAATTATACAGGAACACCCCATAATTGCTGAAATTCCCATACGTTGCGATGGTATTTAACCACATAGTATTATTCGAGCTTCTCTCGGCAAGGATGCCATAATTTCTATTGCCGCCGCCCGCGCCGCCGCGTGTATTGATTGTATTTGAATGAACTGTATTATTCTCGCTGTCAAACAGATAGATACCATAATTCCTAAACGATCCATCAGTTCTGATAGTGTTTGAATCAATGCGATTGTTGCTGCCGCTCACATACAATCCCCAGTTCTGTTCATTGAATCCGTTGGTATTTATCCTATTTGAAGAAATATTATTTCCGTTGCTCTCGGCATAGATGCCAATTCCATACGTGTCTCCGTTTGTGGTGACATTATTATTATAAATGACTTCATATGGTGAAGTTGAAGTTATTCTCATTGCATAATTGATTGTTGTTCCATTCGTTCGTACTGAATTATTCACAGCAAAGCTATTTGGTGTCATCTGGAAATAGATACCATAGCTGCTGCTTCCGCCAACACTTTGCGTCGTCACTGCATTGTCCGTGATGTTCACCGACGAAGAATTGTAGAGCCATATGCCCATGCTTTCGTCCGTGCCATTCGCTGCGATTGTATTGTTAAATATAGTTGAGGATGAAATATTTTCTGCGTAAATTGCTGTCTGCTGTGTATTTGATCTGTCACCGGCAAAGATGCGGCAATTCTTGATCGTTATATTGTTCATCGCTTGTGACGGACTATCTTCAGCCCAAATTCCAATGACACTGTTGCTGTCAACAGTTCCATACGTGATTGCATATCCTCTGCAATCCAGCGTTACATGTTCTGTTTGAATAAACATGCATGAGCCTGTTGCTGAAATATCCTGTGTTAATGTGTACGTTCCGCTGCTGCTGATCGTCTGGCAAGATGTGACATCCGCTTGGATCAAAACTTCTGAGGTATTGGCTGGTGATGGTTGTGCTAAGAATAATGGCTCGAAGTTTAGGTTTTCAATAGCATTAAATGTTTCCTGCGCTGTATCCGTCCCAGGAGTCTCGTCCATCTCGTCGTCCGTCTCCCCGTCCGTCTGATTAATCTGATTAGTTTCGTTAGTTAGATTCAACGTCTGATTCGTTTCATCCGTCTCGTTGCCAATTCCAATCGTCTGATTAATTTCGTCAGACGTTTCATCAGGTATAGTTACAACAGTCTCCTCGCTCGTATAATTAAACGCAGTAACTATCAGCAGCACATCACCATCAACAACAGCCCGCAACGAACCTGCTCCAAGTGCAATCTCGCACGTCTCCAAACAGTAATCCGCAAGCGCCGTATCCAATGTAGCAGTATCAAATACAACTCGTTCGCCAAGGTACAGCGCAATCTGCCCCGAACCACTAACTGAACCCGTCACGCGCAGCGACGTCACATTCTCTCCTAAGTCCAGCGTCGTATTCGCAGATATGATTGCGCCCGTGTTCAGCACAGCAGCTCCTGTGATGCCTTCGCCGTAAAACACTGCAGCCGCCATAAACAGAAGTATGATTCCTACAACAGCCATCACTATCCTCTTTCCTGTCATGTTTTTTCGCGTCATCGTTTCTTCGTCCATCTCCAGTATGTCGTCTTAATCGTGCTCGGGCTTCGATGCAGTAATTCAGCGATCTTCACCAGCGGCAGATGCTGTTGTTCGCGCAGATACGAAACAATATGCTCGAGAACCGAATAATCTCGTTGAGATATCAAATCAAACGGAATCAGAATCGACGTGTCGCTCGTGTCAAGCGCTTCAGGGTGTTTTTTCTTAGAATTCCTATACGTCTCATAAATGGTAGGCGTCGCTCTTTTTAACAGTCGCGCAACCTCATTGACAGACTTATGCTGTTCGTCTTTGAGATAGCGCACAATGATTTCAAAGCTCGAAAGCGATGCGCGGAAAACAGAGATTGGTACACCTTTCGTCTGTTTAAGCTCAGAAAGCATCGCTTCGACTTCGGCAAACGATGTTTCTTCGACAAGCGCAGCTAGTTGTTTGCGTAAATTCATTGTCTTCTGTGGACCCACAAGAAAACCATTTTTACTGTGTTTATTAATCTTATGGTCATGTAGACCTAATTTATTATTATGTGGCACTTATTTTACTATTAAATGGACTTTTTTATTGTTAAATAGACCTTAGCTGCACGACTCTTTTATTATTAAGTAGACTAATCTACTATTAAATAGACTTTAGCTCTGCACCATTTAAACTATTAAGTAGACCTTTTTACTATTTAATAGACGTCCATTCTATGTCCATCACTGCTCCTGTGGAGCCAGGTAAAAATCCCAATCACCGCAAAAAACACCATCACTCAGCGACTGGGTCGTAAAAATGTAAACCCTACTGTTTACTGCCGGATAGAAAGAAACCGCAGGAATTGAAAGATATTTTTGTGAAGTTGATGAAGTAATCTATTCTGGAAATCTTTTCAATTCTTCTTCTAGGTTATCACCAGTAACTCCGTAATACACATCCAGTTGTCGTCGTAAAGACACATTATGCTGATAGTCATTGCAATATTTGTTAATCTTATCGCAATTCGCGCATTCAAGTTATCTATCCTGTCATTTGTACGTGTTCTGCACCATACTCTCTTCAATTCCAAATAATTCTGCCGCCGATGAAGAGTATCAATTCTTTCAGAATCTGACGCCATGGCATTATCTAATTCGGTGCGCGCTTTATAATAGAGAACTTTGCATAAATAGTTGATTTCTAAATTTGTGAGAAATTCTGCTCTCATGTAGCAAAGTGCCATTAAGGGGTCACTACAAAATAAAATGCCAATTTCAGCGGATAGTATAATTCCACTGTGGGTTAATATTGTGGTTTAGAATGTGAATTTTCTCGAGTTCTTTTTCTGAATTTTTTTTGCCTAATTCGTATATTTTTTTGTCCATTTCCGCTTTTATCTTCAAACCTTTTTTAGTCTTTGTTCCCTCAATTAAGTTGAGAATTATCTCGTAATTTCTTAGTGGCTTTCCTTTCCAATTCATGCTGATGAATGAGAACATTTTGTGTTCGATTTTATTCCATTTGCTCGTTCCTGGTGGGAAATGGCAGACAGTTATTTTCAATCCAGTCTTGTTTACAAATTTTTGCAAATAAAATTTCAATAATTTACTTCGGCTCGCATTGCTTCCTCCGCTATCTGCACAAATTAATAGTTTTTTAGCATTTTTGTAATTTTTCTTTCCTATATTTTTCCACCATTGTCTGATACTCTCAACTGCAAATTCTGAAGTGTCGTGGCTAATTCCTACATTAACAAATCCGTTGTTTTTTAGCACTTCGTAAATTCCATATGGAATTGCTTTCCCTTTTGCTAAAGATTCAAAATCGTAAACATTAACTATTTCTGCCTTACCTTTCTTTTGCCATTTTCTCCAATAATTCTTGAAGTTACCGACGAGCTCTTTCTTTTTTGTATCAACCGAAATCACAGGCATATTCTCCTTTTCAAATATTCTTATCTGCTCGTTGATGTACTTAAACTGAGAATCTCTTTCTTGCGAAGTGCCGCTTTCTTTTGATTTTACGTTCGTTTGCAGGCTGTAACCTAATTGTTTTATAATTCTTCCAACAGTAACTTCAGAAATAGTTTGGTGTTTATTTTTCAATTCATTTGAGATTGTGTAAGTGGACTTATTTGTCCACCTTAATTTGTTCATTGGATTTCCAGCAGTATTTTCTTCCAGTATCTTTTCTATTTCTTTTTTTACATCTGGATTTTTATCTACAATCTTTTTTCTTCCGCCTCCTTCTTTTCGAAGCCGAGTTGTTGGTCGTCTTTTTGTGTTTCTCACTTCTTTCATTCCTTTTATAATGGTATGATGCGACATCCCAGTCAGTTTACAGACATACAGAAGTCCACCTCTTCCAATTTCAATAGCCCTAACTCCTGCCAATCTTCTACGTTGAACTTCATTGCATTCTGAAAGAGCTGTTAACCAAAGCCGGTCAGTATCATTTTTTCTCATTAAATAAGGAAATAACTCAGAATTTATAAATTATGGCATTTTATTTTGGGTTAAACCCTTAGTGCAAGAGCAAAATAGACCATATCATCAGAATCAGGCGTAATCTTCTCTGCTTCATCAACATAGGGAACAAGCTCTTCCAAAGCAACAATAGTGATTTTTCGCTGTAGAACTGCAACTAGCTTGAAAAGTTCTTCAGTAGTTCTCTCCGTTTTCTCAAGAAGTTCGTCTTTATGCTTTTCCAATTCCATAAAAATGTACTCTGGAGCAAACAAGCGAAGTCACTCATGAAACAAAAGTGTATAACCAAAACTGTCCTTAATCAAAGCTGCAAATAATGCGTTAGCATCAACAACGAGTTCCACAGTTACCTCGTCATTTTTCTCAGCTTGTTGCTCACTTCTTTGCTAACAGCTTTGCCCAATCTCAACGCATCTGCCTCAGTAAGTTTGCTCTTTTCCTTAAATTTTCTGAGAAAATCCATATCTTCCATCTTCTGCCTGAATGCCTGGCGAGCTACCTCAGACCAGTTCATCTCAGGAAAAGAGTCCATTTTCTTTTTCATTTCATCTGGAACCGCTAATGTTAACGTTGTCATATCTCCTCCATTATGTGTTTATACATATATTATGTGTAAATATTTAAATCTTACTGTTAAAAAAGAGACGGGAAGATAAAAGTTACCATCATATGACACACTTATCACAACAACAAACCTTTTAAACCACCATAAGCCAAGCCCATTATGCACAAGCTCTCCATTATTATCCCCTGCTATAACGAAGAAGATGGCATTCCTCAGCTCGCAGAACAATTACCGCCAGTCATTGAGCAGCTTAAACCAAATTACACGGTCGAGCTTATTTTTGTTGACGACGGCAGCACTGACCGCACAAGTGAATTGATAAAAATGCACTTCCCATCAGCAATAATTTTAACGCACGAAAAAAACAAAAATCTCGGCGCTGCGCTGCGAACAGGTTTCGCACACGCAACGGGCGACCTTGTCGCAGCATTAGACAGCGACTGCACTTATCATCCATCTGTTCTCCCGAAAATGCTTCCGTTGCTTGACAGCAATACACACATTGTCACTGTTTCTCCCTATCACCCGCAGGGCAGCGTTGAAAACGTTCCTGCATACAGATTATTCCTCAGCAAAAGTGTCTCAGCGATTTACCGCGTTCTCCTTCGCTCGCATCTTCACACGTTCACCGCAATGGTTCGTGTCTACAAGAAAGAAGTTGTAAAGAATATTGAAATAAACTCAAACACATTTATGGGCGTGACAGAAATTCTTGCAAAAGCGCTGCTGCGCGGCTACAAAGCAAAAGAAATTCCTGTTACTCTTACTGCACGTAAATTTGGCGTCTCAAAATTAAAAACCGCTCGTGCAATCCGCGACCATCTGAAATTAATCAAATCCATCGCCGCACATAAAGTGTGGGGTTCAGAATTATGAAAATAGCAACCATTCTCGGCACGCGTCCGGAAATAATTAAGCTATCTCCATTAATCCCGTTGCTTGAAAAACAATTCACTCACATTCTCATCCACACAGGCCAGCATTATGATTACGAGATGGACAAAGTTTTTTTTGAAGAGCTTAAACTTAAAGAGCCCAATTATAAATTAAATGTCGGCTCACATCCGCAGGGCAAGCAGACCGGCATCATGCTCGAAAAAATTGAAAGCGTTTTGTTGAAAGAAAAGCCAAACCTCGTTATCGTCCAAGGTGACACAAACAGCACGCTTGCAGGCGCGTTGGCGGCATCAAAGCTTGGCATAAAAATTCTTCATGTTGAGTCTGGCTGCCGTTCATTTAATCGAGAAATGCCCGAAGAAATAAATCGTGTGCTGACTGACGCAATCAGTTCATACTTGATAGCACCCGACGAGCAGGCTGTAGAAAACCTAAAAAAAGAAAACGTTCACGGCAAAATAATCAATCTTGGCAGCACAGCTTTTGACGCAGCATTGAGAATAAAAATTTTTGTTGATTCAACACCCATGAAAGAAGAATATGTCTTATTAACTCTCCATCGTGCAGAGAATACAACACCTGAACAGCTTCGCAGCATCCTCGGCTCACTCAACGAGCTTGCAAAAGAAATCCCAATCATCTTCCCAATTCACCCACGGACGCAAAAGATTGTCACAGATCACAACATCAACATCAGCAACATCAAAAGCATCCCTCCAACCTCATATCTCAAATTCATATCCTTGCTTGCACATTCAAAATTCTGTGTCACCGACAGCGGCGGCATCCAGGAAGAAGCTTTAGTATTCAACATCCCTTGCTTAATTCCTCGAAATGAAACCGAATGGATGCGATTAGTGGACGCAGGAAAAAATTTCCTTATCGGCACAGAGCCCAAAAAAATAAAAAACGCAATCCTTGATTTGTGGAGCAACGAGGATAAGTTGCAATTCATAAAAGAAATTCAGGTTGATTACCCTCGCAACGTGAGCAAAAATATTATCGACATGATCACAGGTGAATCATGATCCATCCAACTGCTGATATCTCAAAAGACACATCCATCGGCGAAAACACGCGCATCTGGCATCACTGCCACGTCCGTGAATTCGCAAAAATCGGAAAAAACTGTATCCTCGGAAAAAATGTCTACATCGATCATCACGTCTCCATCGGCGGCAACGTCAAGATTCAGAACAACGTCTCCGTTTTTAACGGCGTGACAATTGAAGACGGCGTTTTTGTTGGCCCCCATGTTTGTTTTACTAATGACAAAGCTCCAAGAGCAGTTAATGCCGACGGCACAATAAAAACTGCACAGAACTGGAAAACAGAAAAAACGCTGATCAAGCAGGGCGCAAGCATCGGCGCAGCTGCTACTATCCTGCCCGTTACCGTTGGTGAATGGGCGATGGTCGGCGCAGGCAGCGTTGTCACAAAAGACGTTCCACCGTATGCGCTTGTGATTGGTGTTCCTGCCAAACAAATTGGCTTTGTCTGCAAGTGCGGAAATAAGTTAGAAAAAACCTGCAGCAATTGTAAAATGTCAAGAGCTGACATCATATGATCCCAATCGCAAAGCCAATGATTGGTGATGAAGAAAAAAAAGCGGTGCTTGCCGTTCTTGAATCAGGCATGATTGTCCAAGGTCAAAAAGTAAAAGAGCTTGAAGAAAAGTTTGCAGCATTCTGCGGCGTTAAGCACGCAATCGCTGTCAGCAACGGCACTGCCGCGCTGCACGTCGCGCTCAAAGCATTAAACATCGGCCCAGGCGACGAAGTTATTACATCGCCATTCACATTTGTTGCAAGCGCAAACTCAATTTTGATGGCGGGCGCAACTCCGGTGTTTGCTGATATTGACGAAAAAACATTCAATCTCTCACCAGCAGCAGTTGAAAAAAAAATCACAAAAAAGACAAAAGCAATTCTAACAGTTGATTTGTATGGCTTGCCAGCGGATTACACTGCACTCGGTGCAATCGCAAAAAAACACCAATTAAAACTCATCGCCGACGCTTGCCAGTCAGTTGGCGCCGAACTAAATGGAAAAAAAACAGGCAGTTTGGCAGACATCACCGCATTCTCACTGTACGCAACAAAAAACATCATGTGCGGCGAGGGCGGTATGATTACAACAAACGACGACGCAGCCGCTGACTTCGCGAAAAAATTCCGCCACCATGGTCAGCATCAGCAATACTCGTACGAATTCCTCGGCTATAATTATCGGATGACCGATATCGCAGCAGCTATCGCGCTCTGCCAATTACAGAGGATAGGAAAAATAACAGAGCAGCGCAGAAAAAATGCAGCGCAATTAACAGCATCTCTGAACGGCATTGTCCGCATCCCTTTCATTCCACCAGCATCAACGCACGCATTCCATCAATATACAATCATCACAGAGCAGCGTGATTCACTGCGCAATTATCTCAAAACCAAAGAAATTGACTCTCGCATTTTCTATCCAAAGCCATTGCATCTCGAGCCGCATTTTGCATATCTTGGCTGCAAGCGCGGCGACTTCCCTATCGCAGAAAAAGCGTGCGAAACTGTTCTCAGCCTGCCGGTGCATCCGTTAGTTACCGAAAAGGAATTGAAATATATTGCGGAGAAAGTAAGAGAATTTCATGGGATGTAGCAGAATTTTGTGTTTTTCCGCACTCATATTGATATCGCATCAAAAATTTCAGCAGGTATAAGGTTTAATGCACAGCATATCGTCTTTACTCTCGCACCTGTATCTCCCACCATGTATGAATGTTATTTGATTATAAGTATCTTCTATTACTTTCTGATGTTCTTTGCGTACATGTGGAGATTCAGCTTCAAGTTGTGCAATTCGCTTGTCTAGTGTTTCACCATTCAATACTGTCCGTTCTCTCACGATGATTCCTTCTTTGCGTGGATCCGTTTCCCATTGGCTCTTTGGCAGCATATATCTTTCTGCATCACCAATAAAAATGGTTGCACTGTCTGTGCCTACCGAAAGTGAAAATGAGAATTCTTCTTTAGCGTCGAGCATCTGACGAGCTCCCTCAATATCGTCAGGTGTAATATTTGCATTCTGTATAAGTGCATACTGATCGTCGCAGCTGATCATAGCCCACACACCGTCTCCTCCAGTAGACCAAAATGCGCCATTCTGGAGATATGAAACACGCTGATTTTTTCTTGCTTGACGCATCAGTTCACTAATTCTCTGATCAGTATAGCCCATGTCGAAAGGGTCTGCAATCAATAACCTCGCTGAAAGCGTGAGGGATGAAGATACTGTAAAAGAATCGCTTCTGCTACATAAATATTGATCCATACTTCATTCTTTCAAGTTTACCTATATAAGATTAACGCAAATTTACACCGCAATCATTTTATATCCGCTATCTGTAATCGTCCCATGCACAACGCCCACGACCTCACAACAGGCCACATTCCTCAGCTCATCAGAAAATTAGCAATTCCTACAAGCATCGGTTTCTTCTTTCATACGATGTACAATGTTGTTGACACTTATTTTGGTGGTTTAGTTTCAACAGAAGCTCTTGCTGCGCTTGGCTTGTCTTTTCCTGTCTTTTTCATCATCATCGCTATCAGCAGCGGCATCGGCACGGGCGCAACTGCATTAATTTCAAATGCGCTTGGTGCAGGCAACAAAGAAGAAGCGCGTGAATTCGCAGGCCAATCTATCTCGTTTGGCATCATCACAGGCATTATTCTCACAGTAGCAGGTTTGTTCATGTCCCCTTTTCTATTCAGCCTTCTCGGCGCATCTGGAACATACTTAGCAACTGCGCTTGAATACATGAACGTCATTTTCTACGGCGCGCCTTTTTTTATCATCAACCAGATGTTGAATTCATCCTTGAATGCAATCGGCGACACCAAGTCATTTCGCAATTTTCTTGTCGTTGGTTTTTTCCTCAACGTCATTCTCGATCCATGGTTTTTGTTCGGCGGCTATGGTCTTCCAGCAATGGGTTTTGCAGGCATCGCATGGGCAACCGTGCTTATTCAGGCGATTGGCTCAATATATCTCACCATCCGCGTCGTTCAGGCAGGCATTATTGGAAAAGATTGGTTGCTCAGGTTAAAACCAACATACGCTCATTATAAAGCAATAGCACACCAGGGCTTTCCCGCATCATTAAACATGATGACCATTGCCATTGGCATATTTGTCATTACATATTTTGTTGGTTGGTTTGGCGAGCATGCAGTTGCCGCGTATGGCATTGCAACACGAGTCGAGCAGATTGCGCTGCTGCCGATGATTGGGTTGAACGTTGCCGCGCTTGCGATTGCAGGCCAGAACAACGGCGCAAAAAAATATGACAGAATCCGTGAGACGTGGAAAACATCGTTAAAATACGGCATTGGTGTGATTGCAATTGGCTACACGCTGGTCTTTATCTTTGCATCCCGACTGATGGGCATTTTCACCGCAGATTCCGAAGTCATAGCAATCGGCACAACATTTCTACATATTGCAGCATTTATTTCAATTGCATATGTTCTTACATTTGTCACAATTGGCGTGCTTCAGGGCATCAAAAAGCCAATGTTCGCCATTTTCATCGGTGTCTACCGCCAGATTGTCCTGCCTTTGGTATCATTCTATCTGCTTGTAATTGTCCTCGGCTTTGGTCTGATAGGAATCTGGTGGGGCATCTTCTTCACCACATGGAGTGCAGCGATTATTACCGTTCTTTACGGGCGGAAAGTGCTGAGAGAATTGGGGTAGATATTGTGTCCGTTAAGAAAATGAGCAATATACCTATCTACTTTTTTAGGATCCTCTAAGTTTACAAAATGTCGGCCACACGGATCAAAGTCGATTTCAACATCTTTAATTTCTTCAAACATTTCTTCTATATCTAGTGTTGATAACAACGTATCTTTCTCTCCTTCAATTATAAGAACAGGGACATCTATTTTTGACAGAATATTTCGCAGATTTATTTTCATCATTGCTTCAAGGCAAGCGCAAACAGCTTTCAACGGTGTATTATGCAGACTCTCATAAAAAACAAAATAATCAGACGCTTCTTTATACTTATTTAAATCAACATCTTTCATATGCTGAAAGTGTTTTTTGTTGATCTTATTATGTGCGATAATAAAGTCAAGGACATGTCGAATAAATGGAGAAAGTACATTTATCTTGTGATGTTCGAAAACATTTCTATAGGTCGTATCACACAAAATAAGCGCTTTAATTTTTCTTTTCTTTTTAAAAAGCTTATAATAAGACAAAGCAATTAATCCGCCCATACTGTGGCCAATGAGCACAATCTCATTTAATTTTTCTTTTCTAACAATGGCATCAATATCTTTAGCAAATGCATGGAATGTATATGCCTTCTTTGCATTTGGCTTGTCAGATCTGCCATGGCCACGTAAATCTAACGAGCAGACAGAATAGCCTTTATTCTTCAGATAACTTCTTTCTTTTTTCCAGGTAGTCCAATTATTTGCCCAGCCATGAACGAAAATAAGGCAACAGCCACTTTTCTTCTGAATGTTGTACCATATCCTCGTACGATCAAATGAAGAAACGAACATACTAAAAGTGTCCTCCTGTTCTATTTAATGCGCTGAGATTTTTCACCGCATAATACGCTGCAGCCGCTACAAGAATGTGCCAGATAAAGTGCGTGCCCGGCGGAAAGAAAGCACAAACAAACGGATCTATTTGACGAAACATAATTGCACCTGCGAATAAAATAAATGGTAACATTAATCTCTTTCGGATGTTCTTATCTATCAAGAGTATTCCAATAAAAATGAGA
>Ga0209541_10004304_pt1 | contig 25354 bp, 25 predicted proteins | sample RifCSPlowO2_01_FD_184027 | JGI IMG/M metagenome (GOLD analysis project Ga0209541, IMG submission 184027) | Groundwater microbial communities from Rifle, Colorado - Rifle CSP2_plank lowO2_0.1 (SPAdes) (version 2) | ecosystem: Environmental > Aquatic > Deep subsurface > Groundwater | place... | reverse complement strand
GATCTAAAGTCCACTGAGTACTGGTTAGATCAGGGGCAAACATACCCCTTACCGCGCGGCGGCGGTGTGATTCCTTTATTGAAGTAGTGTGAACTTGGAGAACAACATGACTCCTGCGGAGATACTGTTTGAAGCGCAACGAGCCAACGTTTCTACCTCGCTTCTTCGTCTGTGCCAAAGCACGAAGGTTTGAGAACAAACGATAGCATTCATACTGCATTGTCTTTGAATAAAGCCTTTTGAATCTGCTGTCGCAGATTTTCATATCAGGGATGATGCCCTGAATCTGTGCTTTGTCGATGACTTTTTGTTCCTGAAGCTCGCCTAAAAGAATGTTGTATGTCTGCCTGCACAATTCAATAGTGTCAAACATCTTCTGCTCGACCTGCTCGTTTGGATACAAGCGGAATTGGTATGTTTTCATCACAACTTTCTTGATTTATCCATTTATAAATATCACGCGCACGGTTGTCCAGTGGAGCTTATTTTTTGTCCAGTGGCTCTGAAAAAAGCAAAAATTAGCTTATTTCTCAGCATTTAGTGAAGCATATCATGTGTCCAGTGGCTTTTCATCGCTCAACTATCTCGCAAAGCAATGGAAAGAGTTTGGAGACCCACGATACGAGATGACCATGGCAGCGCTACACCAAAATCAGAAAGTGCTTACGGGGTTTCTGTAAACCCCTCGTGAACTGAGGGGACTCCAATTCCATTTAAAAACTGAAAACATTCTTCAAGCATATCATTCAAAAATGTAAGAAGATTTAAGAAATAGCTGGATAAGACTAAAGCAATGAACCCAAAAGATATCCCAATTCTCATGTATCATGATGTCAGCGAAACTGATAATCAATGGTGTGTGTCACCACAATCTTTTGAAGCACAAATGTCACACCTCTATAAGCAGGGATACAAAACAATTTCTCTGTCACAACTGCACAGCATCCTGAACAATAGAGAAACAAAAGAAAAATATGTTGTACTAACGTTTGACGATGCGCGCAAAGGAGTTTTTACTTATGCATTCCGAACACTAAAAAAATATAATTTCAGCGCAACAGTGTTTGTCGTCCCTTCATGGATTGAGGGTGATGTTCCTGATGCTGAAAAATACTCCTCGTTCATGTCATGGGATGAATTGAGTGTTCTGAGTTCAACGGGATGGGAAGTTGGCAACCATACACTCACACACAAAAACATGGTTGAGTTATCACCAGAGGAAAGACAGCATGAAATCGATAAAGCGAACGAAATTCTAAAGAAAAGATTGTTCACGCTGCCGAGACATTTTGCCTATCCATTTGGAGTTTATTCTGACGTGGAAGAAATAAAAAAAAGGTTTCTAACAGCAGTAACAACAAACCGCGGCGTTGACAAGACGCCCTACGAGTTTGCACGACAATGGATATGCCATGACACAAACATAAACCAGTTTATGCGTTTGTTGAAACGACCAACAATATCACTGTGCATGATTGTAAAAGATGAAGAGGCAACACTTGCTCAATGCCTTGAATCGGTCCGTGGTCTTGTCGATGAGATTGTCATTGGAGATACTGGCAGCAAAGACAGCACAAAAAAGATAGCAGCAAAATTCACAACAAATCTACATGAATTCAGCTGGAACAACAGCTTTGCGGATGCACGAAATGAGGTTCTTAAAAAAGCGAAGGGCGATTGGGTTTTGATACTGGACGCAGACGAAGTGTTGTCATCCTCAGACCATCGGAAGATGAGAGAAGCCGTAAATCGCTGGGATGTAACAGGCTTTCAGCTGCTCACGCGAAATTACAGCAACAATTCATTAGTAATGGGATGGATGCCAACGCTTGAAAAGGAATTAAGCAGGAACGCTGCAGGATGGTATCCCTCGTTAAAGGTACGATTGTTTCAGCGTAAGGAGAATATAATGTTCATTGGAGAGATGCACGAGATGGTCGATGAAGTAATTCATAGTCAGAATGGAAAGACAGAATTTTTGAACGCGTTTGTGTATCATTATGGAACGTTGCATGACAAAAGCGCAGATGAAAACGCAGACGCATTAAAAAGAACAGATGAAAAAATAAAGCAGAATCCCAATGACGCAAAAGCTTATTTTGAGTTAGGTGTTCAGCTGAAGGATGCACAACAGTTTGAACAGGCAGAACAAGCTTTCCAGCGTTCAATTGACATACAGGAAAAGTCAGTGATGCAGCGTCTCAATCTGGCAGTTGTCCAACAAAAACAAAACAAGATGGATGCTGCAATAAAAAATTATGAAGCTGTACTAAAAAAGTACAACAGTGCCGATGCGTATTTTGGCCTTGGATTTTGCTGGTTCAGAAAAAACAGCATGAAGAAAGCAGCAAACTTTTTTGCACAGGCAATTCAGCTCAACCCGTACTTTGTTGATGCATACGTTAATCTTGGAGCGATACTGGAAAAAGTGAGCAAGTTTGATGCAGCAGAACAGCTGCTAAAAAAAGCAATTTCTCTTCATCCGCAACTTGCACGAGCACATTATAATCTCGGCGTTGTGTACGAAAAAACCGAAGAAACAAAAAAAGCAATTGAATGTTACAGAAAAGCAATCACATTGAACTATCAGAGAAAAGCAGAGTTGCTCAAGAGAATAGAACACATAGAAACGATGATTTCAAGCTAAGTGAATGTAAGAACTCCAATTTATTGACGTTACAAAAGGAAGAAAAAAATAAAAGTTACGTAACTTTTTTTTCGCCTTCCTTCTGCTCCAACGACGACCAAGAAGCTATCCTCTGAAAACTTCACTCACGCTCATGTTGCAATGATGACGATTGATTGTTCGGGCAAAGGTGTCCGCAAGCGAATGAATTTTAACAAATGGCAAAGCAGATATCTCCGGAATTACAGGAACTGAATCAGTAAAATGTACTTCTTCTACACCAAACTGTTCATGAGTGTCTATGACGAGAGAGGACGACCGAAGTTTGTTATGCGAACATAAAATAAACAATTGCCGAATATCTTTTTCATGCAATGCTTTTGCAACATCATAGAGTGAGCCAAACGTTACAGTTTCGTCATCCACAATAAATGCAGCTTCTTTATTTTCAATAGTGCCGATGATGCCGAGCATGCTGCTTTTGTCCGTGCCCGAACGAAGTTTTGTTCCGATTGCATGGTCAACACCAAGTTCAGCAGCTAATTTCAAGACATACTTGCCGCCACCTGCATCCGTTGAACAACAAACAATTTTGGATTTGTCAAGTTTCTTCTCTGCCATGATGCGACGAGCAAGAGAAGTATGAAAATCAAAGCCAGCAATGACAGTTGCTTGTGCACGAGGCTCATACCATGCGCGCACCGCATCGGAATGTGGATGATAAGTGATGATTTTTGCAACACCAGCTTCGACAAGTAAATCTGCGACAAGTTTTGCGAGAACGGCTTCGCGTTCAAAAAGAGTAGGCTTGTCCTGACGAGCATAAGGATGATAAGGAATGACAGCAGTGACTGACTGAGCGCCATTTTCTTTTAACGTTCGAACTAATTGGTAAAGTTCCATTAAATTCTCATTAACCGTTGACACGCTTGTCGAATTATGAACATTCTGAAAAACATAAGTATGACTGCCACCAACAGAATACGGAAGATTAGGAATGGTTTCTTCGTCAGTGCAGATTTTGGTAATGACACCATCTTTTCGATAGTCGTTCAGAAGAATGACTTTGCGCGTTTCTCCCAGCTGCTCAAGCTGCGCATCGTATGCATGCTTCACTTGTCGTGCAAATGCAAGCCCGCTGGTACATGCTGCAAACAAAAGCCATCCTTGCGGACCCTGCATTCGTTTGCGCTCAATTTCGGTATAATGGGCAGGAGTGATGAAATCGTTGGACATAAGCTTTTCGGATAAACTTTTCTTATAAGCTTTGCTGTTGTTGGATACGTTTAAATTAGATTTTCAGACGTTACGAAAGGAAGAAAAAAATATTTTTTCGCCTACCTACTGCTTCAACGACTACTATTTTCGTTATCAGTCGATTTTTGCACATTTACATTAGTTCATCAAAAAGAATATATATGAGTACTCATACAATGTGCTCATGAGCAACATAAACATATCAATCAAAGATGAGGCATATCAATTCCTTCAGTCTCACAAGGGAAATAAGAAAAGCTTCTCTGACGTAATCCTTGAATTTAAAGAGTGGGAACAATCACGTGACATTGTACGATTCTTTGGGATTCTCAAAAATGTTGACTGGAAGAAGCGGAAAGCTTCGATGAGTGAGCTCCGAAAAGAATTTGAGGAAAGATTATGATTGGATTGGATACGACAGCTATCATTGATTTATTTAAGGGAAATCCCGAAGTTAGAGAAGTAATCCAAAAGTATTCTACATTTGTAACGACTGATATAAACTATCTTGAACTGTTCTTCGGTCTCGACCTCACCAGAAGACAACATCAACAGGAAGCTGAATATTATGAACAATTTTTTGAAAGTGTCATGAAATTACCTTTGAGCAGGATGGCTGTCCTGAAAGCGTCTGAAATTTATTGGAAATTAAAAAAAGAAGGCAAAACTATTGGAAAATTTGATTGTATTATCGCGGCGATATATGTAACAAATAATGTTCATTCCGTAATTACGAGGAACACCCACCACTTTTCTCTTGCAGGAATGAACGCAATCAGCTATTAAAAAAAGCAAAAAGACCTACTGCTCCCTAAAAATCCGTTCAACATCCGCAAGCGTGCTGCACGTCTTCTCATCTCTGTCAGGTCGTAAACGTAAAACACGAGGAAACCGTAACGCATATCCGCTTCCATATGTTGAGCTTTTTTGAATTTCTTCAAACGCAATCTCAATAACAATACGCGGTGTTACAATCACTTTCTTGCCTTCTTCTCGAACAACAAGTGGTTGCAGTGCAATAGTAAGGTCTTGAAAGCGCAAGCCTTCTTCTTTTTCTTTCAAACCAGTCGAAACGTGTCCTATCTCCAAAAGACCAACATCGGTGCGACAAGCAACGGTATAACTGCTGAGCCATTCGCTCCGTTTTCCTTCTCCCCATTCAGCTCCAACAATGGCAAGATCAAGAGTTTCAAGAATTGGCTTCATTTTTATCATTGAACCAACGCGTGCACCCGGTTGATAGGGCGCATCAAGACTTTTGAACATGATGCCCTCGTTGCCTGCTGCAAGAGATTGTTCATAAAAGCGCTGTGCTTCAGGTTCATCTGAGGTAATCAGCGACGGCATGATTTTGACACGCTCTTGTTCCCTAACAACACGTCGAAGGATGACACGTCGTTCTTGTAAAGGCGTCTCAAGCAAACTTTTTTCATAAAAAAGAATATCAAACACATAGACATGAACGGGCAACTTTTCTGCCATCGTCTCAATGTCATGTTTCCGTTTGATGCGTTGTGACATGTCCTGAAACGGAACGAATTTATTGTTCACGACACCAATCACTTCACAATCGAGAATAATATTATCAGGGAGATGAGACACTGCCGTGACGATGTCAGGGAATTGCTGAGTAACATTCTCAAGCCGTCGAGTATACAGTTTGACACCAGCATTCTTGTGAATTTGTAATCGAAAACCATCGAGCTTGTATTCAAGCACTGCAGACTTTCCGACACGCTCATAGGCTGCAGAAATTGTTTTTTCTTTCAATGAAAGCATGACTTGTAACGGAACACCAACACACAATGTTATCCGTTTCATTCCTTCGAGCCCGTGAGTTTTGAGCTGCACGGCAACGACACCGAAGTCATTACATAAATCAAGTGCGCGTTGCACAGCATCGATTGCGGGAACATAGGCTTCTCTATCTTCTCGCGAAACGGGAGCGAACGCCAACAGGAGCGCATCGCGCAACGTGCCATCGCCCATGCCAATGCGTAGCTCATCAAGAACAGTACGAACAAGAAACTTTGCTTCGAGAAGCGTTGCAGCGGTCAAAAGCTCACTGACAAGATGTATTTTCAGGTCGGTGCTTCTCTCGCCTTCAAGAGACGCAAGTTTTTGTAACAGCGTAAAAACTTTTAAGACAGTGAGCTTTTCAGAAAATAATGTCTTTTGCTGATGTGATGCAAGAACGTGAGCCGCAGTAGTACCTAAATCTCCCGTTTCACGCCACTTTTGTTCAATATCTTTCTCACTGACACCGGAAGCTCTGCTGATTGATTTGATGATTGAGCGCGAACTAAACCCAAGCGTCCGTGAGTCCCATAAAGGATAAATCCGACCTTGGAGCAGAAGAATAACTGCAACAAGCTCTTTATCCGCAAGAGTGCGAAGAAAAGTTGCAAGTAATTCAGTTTTTTCAATACGTTGAGGAGTGCGTTCAAGATGGTCATACAGTGAAACAAGGTGCGCGTAATCCATACTTTTTTAAAGAAACGGGCACTTATATAACCTTTATGGAGAAGGTCCACGACATTCTCGATATTATTAAGAGCAGGAGAAGCATCACAAAATACCTTCCACAGGCAGTACCCTGGGAATTAGTATCGCGAATTGTTGATGCAGGCAGACATGCTCCAAGCTGTGGTAATCTGCAAAACTGGAAGTTCATCGTGCTCCTCAGCCCAGAAAAACGAAAGGCAATAGCAGAGGCAGCATTGCAACAATATTGGATGATAAGCGCTCCGGTTCATATCATTGTATGTGCAATGCCCGATATGGCTGAACGCTATTATGGTTTTCGGGGCGAACGTTTGTATACAGTACAAAATTGTGCAGCTGCGGTTGAAAACATGCTGCTCGAGGCGCATTCGCTGGGCCTTGGAGCGTGCTGGATAGGCGCATTTGATGAAGAAATGATAAAAAGGTCGCTGGGTTCGGAAGATAACGTTCGTCCGCAAGCGATTGTAACCGTTGGTTATCCCGCAGAAATACCTCCGAAGCCACCAAAGATACCTATGAATGTTGTTCTTAATTTTGAAAAGTGGCGGGGCGTTGTGCGTGACCCACTGGCATACTTCAGAGATTATGCGCAGATATGGCAGCGTGAGATTGCCAAAGGAAAAGAAATGATTAAAGATGCAGCAGAAAAGATAAAGCAGAAACTCACAAAGAAGGAAGAAAAAAAAGAACACAAAGAAGAGCCGAAAGAGAAAAGAGCGGCTTAAGAGAAGTATCTGAAATAATGTTCTGTGATGTGCGTATTGTTCTTGGTCGTTGGAGCAAAAGGAAGGCGAAAATTAATTTTTTAAACGTTTATTTTTTTTTCTTCCTGGAGTAACAACGATGATTGGTCAAAATTGAAAATTATCCGAAAATAAAAACATTCATTTGTGATATATGCACGTGAAAAAAAAAGAATTGTACAAAAAAAGTCAATGTTGTTCTCAAAAATATATTTCCAAAAATATATGTTCAAAAATGAAAATGAATATAAACACTTTTTAATTGCTAGTAACACAAAAAGAAAATCGTTTTCGAATTGATTTGGCGATCAACTCGAACATTGAATGGTTTTCAATCGGTTTGGCGACCGAAAGTCGGTTATGTACACGTTCAAGTTAACGTTAGTTGAAAAAGTTTTTCGCAACCGTTTACTCATTGGCGCAAGCAACGGACAACTCTTTCTAAAGGGAAGGAATAGCAACCCCATATATAAATATTTCGTGAAGTAAAAATGTGTGCATGTGGGGGATGGTTAAAATATCCGAGGTGGGAGCATGGAATTTATCGTTGAAAACGCGTTGAAAGCGGACGAAAATCGCTTGTATCAGGAGGAAGAAGTGCGTCAAGCAAATATTAAGGTGATTGGAGCAGGTGGCGCCGGCAACAATATGGTATCATGGTTATACAGGAAGGGAATTAGAGGTGCAGAAATTATTGCATGCAATACCGACCAGCAGCATTTGAATATAACAGAGTCCGACAAGAAGTTCTTGATTGGAAAAGACACAACGCGCGGTCTTGGATGCGGCGGTTATCCCGAGCGTGGCGCGGAAGCAGCTCAGGAAAGCATGCAACAGCTCAAGGAAACATTGCGTGGTTCGGACATGGTCTTTGTATGCGCAGGTATGGGCGGCGGTACAGGAACAGGCGCTGCGCCAGTCGTTGCACAAGTCGCACGCGATTCTGGTGCAATTGTCATTGGCACAGTAACAATGCCGTTTAAGATTGAACGTGCGCGCTGTGACAAGGCAGAATGGGGTTTGCAGCAGCTGAGACAGGTATCAGACACTGTCATTGTTGTTGATAACAACCGGCTGGTTCAAATTGCAGGCAACTTACCTATTCAGCAAGCATTTGCAGTTGCAAACGAATTGGTATCTACGATGATCAAGGGGATTGTCGAAACAATTGCAATACCAAGTCTCGTCAACTTAGACTACGCTGATGTCAAGGCAATCATGACCAATGGCGGCGTCGCAGCAATCGGCGTTGGCAGCTCAGACACAAACAACCGTGTTGAAGAAGCGGTCAAAGGTGCGTTAAGCAATCCGTTGCTCGACATATCATATGAAGGCGCAACAGGAGCGTTGTTACACATCACCGGCGGACCAGACATGACCTTGGACGAGGTCAACAAGATAGGCGAGCTTGTGACTGAAAGCCTTGATGATGATGCAAATGTCATCTGGGGCGCGCGTATCGATGACGGCATGAAAGGCAAGCTGACAGTGATGACCATTATCACAGGTGTAACATCACCATGGATACTGGGCAAAGCTGACCCACGCAGACCGAGTGCACATGCGCGACAGATGTCCAAAGAGCTTGGGATTGAGCTGCTCTAAGCAGCTTTTTTTATGTTCAAGTCTTGCCCGGAATTCTCCCAATGAGAACCACCCCCAAAAACGGGCAAGATGTGCCCCTGCCGGTCCGCAAGGACCACAGGGTTTTTTATTTTTTCATACATAAACATTAAAGGGTGAAGATGGTTTTTGGATAGTTGAAGTTCCAAGTTTACCTGGGTGCATAACACAGGGAAAAACAATTGAAGAAGCATTGAATAATGCACGTGAAGCGATTGAATGTCACATCGAAGCACTGGAAAAATCAAAGATACCAATTCTTTATGACACATCTGAACTTGTTATTGCACAGGTATGAAGCTTCCACGAATTTTTGGTTGCAAACATGTTGCCTGAAAATTTCATGAAACTGATGGGAAAATGAGCAAAGTTTTGTTGAATTAATCACCACCCGACAATAGTAATTAACGATAAGTTTAAAAAGAGAATAGCTAATTTTAGAGGTTATGACTTCAACCAATCCTGTGGAAGCAAATGAATCGCCTGAACTGCATAATCCAGAAAAAACTGAAACTCGCGAGACATTAGAGCGAATTGCTGAAGCAGCAAAATTAGAGGACCCTCAAGCCGCAGCACGCAATGTACGAGCAAAATCAAATAGTCTTTCTGATACCGTTTTTGGACTTATCACGGGAAGTTGCGCAGCAGTTTACGGAGCATATGCAACACTTGCCAATACAGAACTTTTAACGAACAATACTAAAGAGATTAGATGGGAACCTTCATTCACTGGATTTGGAACAGTTGCAGGAACAGCACTCGCAGCAAGCGGGGTTGCATATTTCATTCCGAAAGCAGCACGTAAAGTGAGAGAATGGCTGGTTAATTTGCCGAAAACAGATAGCAGACGAAGAAAAATAAGTAATGGGCTTTGGACAGCCAGTATAGTTACAGCGTTGGGAAGCGTAATAGGACTTACGTCATTGACAAAATACGCAATGGATGGAAAGCCAACCTTCTTAGGAATTCCAGGCAAAAGAATCGCTGCGGCTCTCGCCGAATTTCCATCTGATGAATATTGTACACTGCTTCGCAACAGTCGGTATTTGTCGGATATACCTCAGAATGGATTTTATGTTTCTGGAGTCACCGTTACAGGAAGAGTCTTTCAAGGGAGAGTTTTGATTGACGAAAACCAAGCATTTGAACGACTTGCACACTGTGACATTTCAACGGGAGTAGACGAAATTATGAAAGGGCACCACAACATCCAGGATAAGCATGCACCACATCCAGAATCAGACAGAGGGTTAGTTCTCATCCAAAATCACGACTCGCATATGCCACCTTATGTTGTTTCCGGCAAAAAGCCAAGCTTAGAAGATTACGTCACGCTACCTGGCACTGAACTTAAATCATATAAGACTCAACATGTTCGCATCAAAGACCTCGTGGTTCAGACAGCTATTTCACCAACCTCAACGACACTACAACCCATTTTTGGCGAGCCCATTTCAGAGGCAGTAATCGAGATGACGACGTCAGAGCGGAATTATGTATCTATCAGCACGATTATGAATGATCTTCCTGAAGTACCCAAAGGGAATTATTTGGTATATGCAACACCAATCAATGGGAAAATACGACTGCGTGCACGAGCCGAAGATGGCGCTGAGCATGACATAAGTCGATTTGCGTCCGATGCAAAAATAAATGACTGGATGAGACAAAAATTGAAAAACTTTTTAACCACTGCAGAACAGTTGTACGACAAAGGAAAAAATGCAAAATGAATTCAACGACCGAAACCATATGTACCGTGAACTCGGCGCAGAATATGTTAGGGAAAGACGACGTTTCGTTCCAGGCTACGATACATTAGTTCAAAGTGTCGTGAACGAGGTTCTTCAAGTCAATCCGCAAAGAATTCTCGACGTTGGAGCAGGAGTAGGTAATATTGACGAGAGAATTTTGGAAGTGCTGCCACAAGCACATATCACCGCAGTTGAACCTAAATATGCGCCAATAGTGCAGAAGCTCTTCAAAGGGGATATCACTATCATCGAAAAAAAAGTTCACGACGTATCACCCGAAGAAGTTGCGCCTGAAAGTTATGACGCAGCTATATGTAATCTTGTGCTTCACAATATCCCATTAGAAGACAAAAAAGGAAGAGACAAACAAGCGGCATTAAAAATAATGTATGACGCACTTCGTCAAGGCGGCACATTTGTGTGGGGCGACCTGATAGACTATGACAGCAAGCTGCAAGAAGTGTTTGTAGGACTACGCCATCTGCATGCATTCGTGCAAGGAGCAAGATACAAACATGTTATCGATGTAATGAAAAAAGAACGCGAAGAAGATAGCAAGTTATCAATCGACGCAAGCATTGGTTTGTGTGAAAAACTGAGATTTAAGAACGTACGAGTGCTCACAACCTCCTATGTTGGCACGTGGGCAGCGTTCGCGATGGAAAAATGACAACGCAATCATTTGCAACAGTTGATGAAACTGCCAATCACGCACTTTTGTTAGTCCACTGTTCAAGACAATATGACCCGACACAATTACTACGCCCACGTATAAGACATCTTGCTGCACAATTTCCTCCTGAAAAAAGGTTTGTATTACATGATGATGAGAGAGTAGACGTAGATTATCTTGGATTCGAACCTGCATATGGTTCATATTCATACCTCGGCGAAATTGGGGATAAATCATTTCTTGAAGAAGTAGTGAAAGCTGAGGAAATAACGATAGGTGGCTGCGTTGGAAACTCATGCCATCACACTGCATATGGAGAAGTTGTGAGGGAAGCATTCAGATTAGATCGAGACACAAAGATTGTGTTACCGACAGATGCGATTAAAGAACCATATGGATTGGTAGATAGGTACACGATGCGTAATTTAATCGAACAGGATAGCGACGACACTCTTCGACCTCGTTTATCATGGCTTGCTGTCCAAGGCTTAACTTCACCAGAAATACGCACGCTGAATGTTATGATAGAATATATGCGAGCTGTGGTACAACACCAGACGCGAGTAATGATTGACAGCAGGGCTATTTATACACCATCAAAACATCATGGCATCACCGTAGTCATCGACAACACGTCGTTACAGGGGAGTCCAAAATGAACCTCAATGACATACTAAAGAACACGGCAGTAGTAAAAGCGGAAGAAGTAATGATGAGCACTATCGTCACGCTGTTTCAAGAGCGACCAGCCTACGAAAAAGCGCAACTTGCTGGGAGCATGGGAGCAAAACTGCTTATATCACCAGAATTTAAGGGACGATTACCGCTCGGAACAGATATAGACTTCGTTTTTGATGGAATTCCATCCAACCTGAAAAAAGACCTTGCTGTACGCAAACTGATTGATTTTGCAGAAAGGAGATACTGCAAGCAGGGTGTAGTGGAAACAGTAGCCTACAGCAAACATGAGGTTTACGACCTGCCCGAAAAAAAGTTCGACTTAGTAGACACATTCATAGGGAGTATGGGATCTCTAAGATTACCCGATCTTACTCCGGTGTCATTCAACTATGATCCTGAAACTAGAACGCATGAGCTTCGAGTAGCACATCCTGGTTTTCTCGCAGCATGCTGCCTCTATGCAGGTGGTCTCAAACGTCTCAATCGATTACGATTTATTCTTGAAACCTCGATGAAAGACAATCATTTTAGAATAGATTATTACAACATTGCGGAAGCATGCAGGCATACTCTTGATATCAGCAACGTCGGAGAAAAAGATATAGAAGAAACACTTCGACATGCGAGACATCGATACGGACATGACAAACTCTATATGGACTTTATAGGAAAAGCTGTCCAAACAAAATCATGACCATCAACCTCATCGGCATCGGATTATCTGACGAAAAAGATATTTCAGTCAAAGGACTTGAAACGATTAAAAAATGCAGCAAAGTATATCTGGAAAGTTACACCTCATTATTGCAAGTATCAAAAGAACAACTGGAAAAATTCTACGGAAAGAAAATTATTATCGCAAACAGGCAACAGACAGAGAACAACATGCAGCGAATTCTCGATGAAGCAAAAAAGGAAGACATTGCATTGCTCATCATCGGTGATGTTTTTTCTGCGACAACACACATCAATTACAGCATCGAATGTAAAAAACAAAATATTTCATTAAACATTGTCCATAATGCAAGTGTATTGACTGCAGTGGGAGAGGTTGGTTTAGAACTATACAAATATGGAAAAGTGACGAGCGTGCCATTCGCAGACAGCACAACGCCAATAACAGTCATTGAATCAAACCAAAAAAATGAGCTTCATACGTTAGTGCTTCTCGATTTAGACCCTGAAAAGAAAAAATTTCTCACCATTGCAGAAGCAATGGAGCGATTAAACATTGCTCAGAATGAAATAATTGTAGCTTGTGCACGTTTAGGATGCAGCAATGCTCGGATAGTCGCAGGCAATGCAGAAGAAATAAGAAACACAGATTTTGGCAATCCCCCTTATTGTATCATTATTCCTGCGCCAAAGCTCCACTTTGTTGAAGAAGAAGCTCTGCAGTTATGGAAGCAAAAATAAATAAACACAGCCAATTTCATCCGTGCATGATAATTTCAATCTCCGGCAAGCCCGGTTCGGGTAAAACAACCGTTGCCAACATTCTCGCAAAGCGTCTCCATTGGCCTCAATATTACATTGGTGAAATACGAAGAAAGCTTGCAGCAAAAAGAGACATGACACTGCAGGAGTATAACAAGTTAGGCGAAAAAGATTCATCCACAGATACTGATGTTGACAAATATCAGGAGAAGCTCGGCAAAACAAAGGATAATTTCATCATTCAGGGCAGGACTTCATTCAAGTTCATTCCTCATTCAGTTAAAGTGTATATCAATGTCGATTTCAGTGAAGGCGCGCGCCGTGTCTGGCAAAGTCTGAAAGAAAATCCTGTTGCGAGAAATGAGGGCGACATTCCCACGCTCACTGAATGCAAAAAAAGCGTGCGCGAGCGTATTGCAAGCGACAAAAAAAGATACAAAAAATATTACAACATTGACGTCTACAACAAGAAACATTACGATATAGTGATTGACGCGACAAAAAAAACGCCAAAAGAAGTTGCGGACGATATACTGAAAAGGATAAAGATAGTGTCAAGATAAGTGCAAACGTCAAGCAATCAGTTCACAAACTGTAATGGATGGACTCCCCGTTTGATGTTACGAAAGGAAGAAAAAAATATTTCGTTACGTAACGTTTTTTTCACCTTCCTTCTGCTCCAACGACCACATTAGATGTGTGGAGTTTTTCGCAACACACTGAGATGAGCATTACCAAATGTACGCAAATATTTTTAAACCACCACATCTCAACCAAAAAAATGCCACTGAAAAAACAGGATTTTGTTGAACTTGATTATACCGCGCGTTTAGAAGATGGCACTGTCTTTGACACAACCGTAGAAAGTGTCGCAAAAGAACATAAGCTTGATGACAAGAACGCAAAGCACAAGCCCGTTATTATCTGTATCGGTGAATCGCAGCTTGTTAAAGGATTGGATGATGCTTTGATAGACAAAGAACCCGAAGGCAAATTTAGCGTAAAACTTAATCCAGAGCAGGCGTTTGGGAAGAAGAACGTTAAGCTTATTGAGCTCGTCCCCATAAGCACATTTCACAAGCAGCAGGTAATGCCTCAACCGGGCTTACGGGTGAATATTGATGGAAGAGTTGCAATAGTCCTAAGAGTAAGCGGCGGTCGTGTGCTCGTTGACTACAATCATCCGCTTGCAAATAAGGTAATTACATACGATGTAACACTTCGAAAGAAAATAAACGATAAGAAGCAGCAGATTGAGAGTTATCTTGCGCACGCATTCCCGTTGCCATGTACAGTTCAGGTTAATGAGAGAAGCGCAACGGTTGAAACCGAACACAAACTGCCCAAAGAGCTGACAAAACCGCTGTCTGAAAAGATGAGTACAGTCGTTGGCATCACCGTTGAGTTTACACAGAAAGTAAAAGAAAAAAAAGAAAAGGATACGGCAAACTCATAATATGTCAAAAACCACTTCAAGATTCACAACACTAATTTGAGAAAGATTATACAATTCCGTGGTTTTTGAGCATCCGCAGAAACAAAGTTTCTTGGAAACCAGAAATGTGCTCATTTCTAAGTTCATCAGCTTTCCACTATGAAAATATACTGATGGAAAGCTAAATGTTTAAATAATCAAGCAGTTCCTAGTCACAGGTGAGAGCGTGGTTGAAAATTCTGTAGCACAAATCCAAATTGCGATGCCATCAAAAAATGGTGTTGCGCATGATTTTACAATCAAAGAGCAGTTCAAGCGCTCAAAGCTCGACATTGATGCAGAGCTCGAAGCACTTCTCGCCCAACAGCAAACGCGCATCAAGGTCGTTGGATGCGGCGGCGGCGGTAACAATACCATCAATCGTATTTCTGAAGTAGGTATCAAGGGAGCAGAAACAATTGCAATTAACACTGATGCTCAGGACTTACTCTATACAACAGCAGATAAAAAAATTCTGATTGGTCGAGAATTGACACGCGGCTTGGGCGCAGGTTCAAATCCACGATTAGGTGAAGATGCTGCAAAAGAGCAGGAAATCGAGATTAAGAGAGCCGTTGAAAACTCTGATATGGTGTTCATCACCTGCGGATTGGGCGGTGGCACGGGAACGGGCAGCGCACCGGTGGTTGCACAGCTTGCAAAGAAGATGGGCGCATTAACAGTCGCTGTTGTCACGCTACCATTCACAATGGAAGGTAACAAACGCTGGGAAAACGCACAGATTGGATTAGAAAAGCTCGAACAGATTGTTGATACGCTTATTGTGATTCCAAACGAGAAGTTGCTTGAACTTTGTCCTGATTTACCGTTGCACACGGCATTTAAAGTTGCGGATGAAATATTAACCAATTCGGTCAAAGGCATTGCAGAATTAGTCACTCGTGCCGGTCTTGTCAATTTGGATTTTGCAGACATTCGCGCAATCATGGTCAATGGCGGTGTCGCAATAATTGGTGTTGGCGAGGCAGATTCACAAGACAGAGCAGTTGAAGCAGTCCAGAAAGCCTTAGACAATCCGTTGTTGAATGTTGATATTAAAGGAGCAACCGGAGCATTAATCAACGTCGCGGGGGGCGAAGACATGACACTGGACGAAGCACGAAAAGTGATTGACACCGTTGCTCAAAACCTTGACGAAGATGCAAAGATTATCTGGGGAGCACAAATTTACAAAGATTTACAAAAAACAATTCGTGTCATGCTTGTGATTACGGGAGTTAAGTCAGACCAGATATTAGGAAAGAACAATACGTTGTCGCAGAAGAAAAGGAGTAACCTGCGCAGTGAATTGGGGATAGAATTTGTTTAAAAACACCAAACCTAAACCTTTATAAATATCCGCCAATTTCAAGCTTATTTCTTATGGAAAACGAACAGCAGCCAGTTGGAGAACCGCAAGTGTCTGAACCTGTCCAAGTTATAGAATATGAGTCAGATACAACAGAACCCGGTAAAATGCGCTCATACTGGATACGTTTCAGGCGTTTCATCAATGAATGCAAAAGAGTCATGAAAGTCATTCAACGCCCATCAAAAGAAGAGTTTATCACCACTGCAAAAGTGTCTGCAGCAGGCATCGCAATTCTTGGCTTGCTCGGCTTCATCTTAAGTATGATTCAACAACTTGTGATATAAAATGGAAGAAAAAGCACACATATTTGGATTAAGAACGACAGCAAACAGAGAAGAACAGGTCATGGACTTCGTTACCTCAAAGATGAGAAAGCTGCCGGGGAACGTCTATGCGATTATTCGCGCTCAGGGCATGCGCGGCTATGTGTTCGTTGAAGCAGCAACACGAACCGACGCAGAACAAATGACAGCTCGCATTCCATATGCTCGTGGAATTCTTCCAAAGGAAATCCAGTATGAAGAAATTGACCACATGCTCGAACAGGTCAAAATAGAGCGAAATATTCTCAAGAATGATATTGTGGAAATAGTATCAGGTCCATTTAAGAGAGAACAAGCAAAAGTCATGCGTGTCGACAAGACAAAGGAAGAGGTTGTTGTTGAACTGTTACAGGCAGCAGTACCCATTCCAATTACAGTACGCATGGACGCGGTGAAAGTCATTCGCAGAGAATCAGAAGAGACGACCGAAGAAGCCTAAAGACTTATAAACAGGAGTTTTAGCCAACACGATTATGCCAAAGGAAAGAGTTAAAGCAATGGTTCAGGGGGGTAAAGCAACAGCTGCACCACCATTAGGTCCTGCACTTGGTCCACTTGGCGTTAATATTGGTCAGGTTATTGCAAAAATCAACGAAAAAACAAAGGATTTTGCAGGCATGCAGGTTCCGATTGAAGTCATTGTTGACAGTTCTTCCAAAGCATTTGAAATTGAAGTGGGTACACCACCAACGAGCGCACTTTTACTGAAAGAAGCAGGCATCGAAAAAGGCTCAGGCAATCCATTGACAGATAAAGTTGCCGATGTTCTTATCGAACAGGTTATCAAGATTTCTAAAATGAAGCAGGATGCTTTGTTGGGCAAAGATACAAAAGCCAGAGTAAAAGAGATTATTGGCACCTGCAACAGTATGGGTATTTTAGTTGAAGGCGTTCCTGCACGTGACGCAATCGGACAGGTAAATGCGGGTAAATTTGACGCTGAAATTATCGCAGAGAAGACAGAGTTGTCACAGCAAGAACTCAAAGCGCTCGAAGCAGAAAGAGTGCATCTTAAAGAAGAGCTTGAAAAGAGAAAAGCAGAGTTCGAAACAAAAGCCAAAGAAATCATTGCGCAGATGCAGGGACAGGAAAGAGGAAAGATCAAGGCAAAACTCCTCGAAGCAAAGATTCCAACGACACTTATCGAACAGCTCTTACCAGTCGAGGCAGCTCCTGCGGGTGCAGTACCTGGTGCTGGAAAACCTGGCGAAGCCAAGAAAGCCGAAGCGCCGAAGAAGGAAGAGAAGAAAGAAGCCAAGCCGAAGAAGTAGTTTTAATTTGTTACAAATACCCAAACACTTGTGATAATTGCGTTTGCTGCTTTTAATGAGAATTGACGGGTTTTGTAACTATAAAAATCTCAGCTCTCTTTTGCTCATCAAATATCCTACCATTGCGGTTGGGATTTTTATTTCTTATTTTTTTACGTATGTGACATAGAAATGTTTATATATTAAGTTAACTAGTAGTTATACATGTTAAAATCTCGCGTAAAGATAAAGACATGGGGACACTCTTTAGGGTTAATAATACCAACAGAGATGGTTAAACGCGGTGGATTAGATGTACATGATGAAGTTGAAGTTACAATAGAAAAGAAAGGCAACGTAATTCGTGAGGCTTTCGGGATGATGAAAAATTTTCCAGTGCGAGACAAGCGTTCCACTGAACGAATACTCAAAGAAATTGATGATGAGTTCGAATGAAATATTTTTTAGATACATATGCTCTGATTGAAATAGCAGAAGGAAATAAAGATTATGCCAGATATGTGGATGCAGATGTAGTCACCTTGAAAAATAATATCGCAGAACTTTTTTATTTTTATCTCAAGAAATCTAATAAAGATGCAGCACAATACTTTTTTACCATCTTTGGAAAGGTTGCATTTGATGTAAGTTTAGAGATTATTCCACCCGCAATGAATTTTCGATTTCAACACGCAAAAACGAGATTTTCTTACACGGATTGTTTAGGATATGCCTACGCGCTTGAACATAACAGAATTTTTGTTACAGGCGACCGTGCTTTTCAGGGTTTTCCTTCGGTTGAAATTGTGAGATAAGAGAAAAGAAGTAGTTTTTAATTTCTTATTTTTTGTCTATTCGGTTAGTCACAGAAATTTAAATATATACAACCAAAAGAATTCTCTTTGTTTCGTTTGCACCAAAGAAAGACGAGCAGGATATCATAGATTTTGTAAAAGAAAACATGAAAGAATTGTTTAATTATCTACGAAATTTCTAAAACCTATGAATTCTGCCATGACGCATATCTTCAAAGCTCAATTTGAGCTGCACACACGCATCATCAGCAATTTCAGCTTTCTTTAGCAGAGCATCATACTCGTCTTTTCGGATGGTTATTAGTTCTGATTCCATACAGTATATCTCATTTCTTTATTTAAATAGTTTTGTAAGAGTCCGAAGCAAAGCCGACAAAGAGATAGCTTCTTTTTCAATTTCTTTAAAGTTTATTCACAGAAGTATTGGAAGATTAATATTTAATCATTGACATCCATAGAACACTCAAAACAGTGCCTATGGTAAACAAGATTGAAGAAATTCGAACCAACGGATTTAGCTTGTCCTCTGGCTTCTTGATAAAATAATAAGGCAAACCGATGATTACTGTCCCAATGAATGTAATGAGTAATGAGAAAGAAAGAAGTGTAGGAAGCATAGTACTAAATGGAATGCCAAAAATAGTAATTTCACGAGGTCCCATACAATAAGAACCAGGCGAACATCCTGAATTGTAGGATAGAACTATCTGAAACAAAACCAATAGAACAACAACGATGAGTAATATCACATTCGTTCTATTGAGGCTCATGCTATGAGAGATGTTTGAATTCTTTAAGAATGTTACGATAGGTTCAACTCTCCCAGTCGTTGACGCTACTTCAGGAAGAAAAAAACATTTTTACGTACGTACTTTTTTTTCGCCTTCCTTCTGCTCCAACGCTACGATCAACGATTACGAAGTTCCTAGCGCAAACCTTATATATCAATTATAACTTCTATAACAATAATAATAGTAATAAAACTTATTAGAGTTATAAATGACACGCATCAACATCGAGATTCCACCTGAACTGCACAAAACATTAAAGATAGAAGCAATTAACGCAAGCAAGCCACTCAAAGATTACATTGTCGAAATATTGAGGAGGGGTAAAAAATGAGATGGCTCGAAAACTTGTTTGGAAAAAAGTATTTGGATTGGGACGAATATCAGCAAAAAGTTCATAACATTGAGCAAAACTATTGGAACACCTACGCTCAGTCGCGCGGTATTAAAACATCGAAATGAACATGGAATGGCACAACAGTGAAATAAAAGAGGTATTGGCACACCTAAAAGTAACGCCGGAAAAAGGATTAACCAATCAGGAAGCTGAAGAGCGGCTACACAAATATGGCTTGAACGAAATACAAAAACACAAAGGGCCGTCTGCGCTTCGCATCTTTGCCGCGCAGTTCACATCGCCGTTAATATGGCTTCTTCTTGGAGCAGTGGTTGTTTCTGCGTTCCTCGCTGAGTTCATCGACGCATTTGTCATTCTTGCCATTGTCATTGTTAATGCCATTCTCGGATTTACACAAGAGTATAGAGCGGAGCGTTCCATCGAAGCACTACGAAAGCTAGCTGCACCAAGAACAAAAGTATTGCGCAACGGACACATGGACGAAATTGACAGCAAATACATCGTTCCGGGAGACATTATTTTTGTTGAAACCGGAGACAAATGCCCTGCCGATGCACGGCTTGTATTCATCAGCAACTTACAAACACAGGAAAGTGTATTGACAGGAGAAAGTACCCCGATTGAAAAAACAACAGGTATTGTTGCACGCACAGCATTAACGGCTGACCAGAAGAACATGATTTTTGCCGGCACAACAATGACCAGAGGACGCGCAACCGCCGTTGTTACGTCAACAGGAATGACAACAGAATTCGGAAAGATTGCCGATATGATTCAAAAAGAGCCGGAAACAGTAACACCATTACAGAAAAAATTCGAGCATATCGCCCGATTAATGACTGGAGTTGCAGCCGCAATTATTGTCATCACATTTGTGATGGGCATTGCACGAGGTCAGGAAACAATCAGTATGTTAATCATCGCAATTTCCCTGGCAGTCGCAGCCGTTCCTGAAGGTTTACCAGCAGTAATTACTATTTCTCTTGCGCGGGGCGTCCAACGTATGGCAAAACGAAATGCTCTCATTAGAAAACTGCCGAGCGCAGAAACGCTGGGCTCAGTGTCCGTCATCTGCACCGATAAAACCGGAACATTAACGCACAACGAAATGACCGTTCGTTATCTGTGGGTGTTCAATGAGGTAGTAAAAGTGACCGGTTCAGGATACAACACCAATGGCTCATTTGAAAAAGGCGGACAAGAGATGAACGTACGTGAAGACAAGGACGTTGAACTCTTATTGACTGCAGGCTTTCTGTGCAACAACACGACAATAAAGCGAGACAACCATGTCATTAAAGCGATTGGCGACCCAACCGAAGCAGCACTTCTCGTATCTGCAGAAAAAGCGGGCTTGACGTCAGCTATACACAAGAAATACCCGCGAAAAGTGGAGATAGAATTTTCATCGGAACGAAAACGGATGACAACAGTCCACCTCATCAACGGAAAAGAGACAGCCTTCACAAAAGGTGCGCCGGACATGCTTTTGGACGTCTGCAACAGTATCATGGTCAATGGCCGTGTTGAGCGCTTGACAAAAAAACAGAAAGACCATATTCTTCAGATAAACGAAAAATTTGCAGGGCAAGCACTTCGCGTGTTGGGATTTGCGTATCGCAAGCTGGAAGATAACACAAAACTGGCAGACGTGGAAAAGGAGATGGTCTTTGTAGGATTGCAGGCGATGATAGACCCTGCACGAGAAGAAGTAAAGGAATCAATTAAAAAATGTAAAGATGCAAACATTAATGTCGTCATGATAACCGGCGACCATCTTGCCACTGCGATTGCGGTAGGCAAAGACATCGGCATTGAAGGGCAGGCAGTAACAGGACAACAGCTTGAAACGATGTCATCAGCTGACCTGAAACATAAAGTAAGAGACATTCGCATTTATGCCCGTGTCAATCCTGCACACAAGCTGAAAATAATAGAGGCATGGCAATCATATGGCGAGGTTGTTGCGATGACCGGAGACGGTGTAAATGATGCGCCAGCATTGAAGAAAGCAGACATCGGTATTGCAATGGGTTTAACAGGAACCGATGTCAGCAAGGAAGCAAGTGACATGATTTTAGCAGATGATAACTTTGCGACCATCGTCAATGCGGTTGAAGAAGGGCGCGGCATTTATGATAATATCAGAAAGTTTTTTGCGTTCCTCTTTTCAGGCAACATTGCAGAAGTAGCGGTTATTTTTATCACGATTCTGCTTGGGCTGCCATTGCCACTGACAGCAGCATTGATTTTGCTTATCAATCTCGTAACAGATGGACTTCCTGCAATAGCGCTCGCTGCTGACCCGTTTGAGCCACACGCGATGAAATCACAGCCAAGAAGCGTTAAGACGCCGATATATCAGGGGCTGAACGGATTTTTGGTTGGCTATCCGATTGTCATGACGATTGCAGTGTTAAGCTTGTTCATCTTTATTTTACGTTCGAGCAACGACCATGTCCATGCACAAGCGGCTGCGTTTCTGACAATAGCTTTTTTTGAGCTCGGACAGGCATTTGCCGCGCGTTCAACGAGGTTTTCGTCATTCACCGTAGGTATCTTCAAAAACAAATTGCTCGTCGGAGCTGTTGCGGTTTCGTTTGTGATATGTCTGGCAGTGGTGTACATCGCACCATTACAGAAAATATTTTTCTCAACCGAGACATACATACCAATGCTGCTGAGCATTCCAGAAATAATTATCATCATCGGACTGTCATCGTTGGGCTTCTTGTACATTGAAATTGACAAGTTCAGACATTGGAGAAAGGAGAAATGGTAAATCCAATTCTTTATTTTGCCGCAAATTTTCAGAAATGGTATTTAATTATCATTCTTTTGGCAAGTTTGGCCATCATGATAAAAAGTGCCGATTTACTATTGTATGGGGTAACGCGATACTTCAAGAAAATTGGACTGAGCGAATACATTACTGGTCTGGTTGTTGTTGCTGCGGTTGCATCATTCCCTGAGCTCATCTCATCAATTACAGGTGCAAGTTTAGGGGACCATGGCATCGTGTTTGGAGCAATTCTGGGTTCTAATGTTGGTGGACTGACACTCATTTTGGGGATTATGGCGATAATAAAGAAACAAATTAACATTCAGAGCAAATTATTTAACAATGTACGTCTCGTCGTGTTTCTGGCGACATTGCTTCCGATTTTTCTTGTTGCGGATGGAAGATTATCAAGAGTTGATGGCGCAATATTAGTCGTAACCTATGTTGCATATCTGCTGTATGTATGGCACAAGGAAGAAAGCGCTGGTGGATTGAAAGAAAGCATCCAACTGGACAAAATATGGAAAGACGGACTGATTTTTATACTTGCACTTGGGGCATTATTGCTGAGTTCACGATGGCTTATTTTTGGTGTCATTGAAATGTCAAAGCGCCTCAATATATCGTCATTTATCGTTTCCGTCATCATCCTTGGCATTGGCGCACAGATTCCTGATTTGATTGTTATTCTACGTTCCGAAAGCTCTGGGCATAAAGATGTGGGTATGGGTGATTTGTTGGGTAGCACTTTAACGAAACAATTACTCTTTTTGGGGCTGATTGCGCTGTTTGTTCCATTGACCATTCCATTGTCGTTGATAATGACCAGTGCGATTGCGTTTTCCGTGACCATGGGACTGGTCTTGCTGTTCATGAAGAAAGGTTATATAACAAGAAAGTACGGCATTATGTTGCTTGCGATTTACGCAGTGTACATTTTTATTGAGATTGTAAGGAATACGTGAGATTGTCGCGGTTGACGCTACAAAAGGAAGAAAAAAATACGTTTTTTACGTAACTTTTTTTCGCCTTCCTTCTGTTCCAACAACAACCACAAAATTCCCCACTCACTTCATTTAATCCTAAACGTTTTTAAACCATCAACCTAAAAAGTATATATGGACATGTATACAGAGCTTATTCAAGAGATTAAGCAAAAAAACCTCACCATTCCACAGCTTTCGCGATTGAAGCGTCAGCTCTGTGTCAAGTACAACACCAAAAAGCCGCCGACAAACTTCGAAATTTTGTTGAACGCTCCAGACACCGATAGAGACGAATTAAAAAAGAAGATTCTCGTCAAACCGGTGAGAACAGCTTCAGGCGTCGCCCCCGTAGCAATCATGACGCAACCGTTTGCGTGCGCACACGGCAAATGCACATTCTGCCCGGGCGGTCCGAACAGTTATTACGGCAGCGTTCCTCAAAGTTACACCGGCCATGAGCCGACAACAATGAGAGCAATACGCAACCAGTACGATGCCTATTTGCAGGTCTTTAATCGCCTTGAACAGTACGTTGCTCTTGGACATAATCATGATAAAGTTGAGCTCATCGTCATGGGTGGCACATTTCCATCAATGCCGATAGAATATCAAAACACATTCATTCGTGATGCATACGCAGCGATGAACGATTTTTCATTATTTTTCTACAACAAAGGAATTCTTAACTTTGACAAGTTCAAAGACTTTTTTGAATTGCCCGGAGAGGTGGGCAGTGCAGAAAGAACGCAGCACATTCACGAAAAATTGCTGGCAAAAAAAACAATAACATCATTAGCAGCAGAACAGCAGAGAAACGAGACTGCAAAAATACGGTGTGTTGCATTGTGTATCGAAACCAAGCCTGATTGGGGTTTTTTGGAACACGGCAACCGCATGCTTGAGCAGGGATGCACGCGTGTTGAAATTGGCGTTCAGTCAGTGTACGATGATGTTCTTAAACATGTCCACCGTGGCCATGATAGTAAAGATGCAAAAAAGAGCTTTCAAATTTTAAAAGATTTGGGATTTAAAATTTCAGCACATTACATGCCTGGGTTGCCTTTAACCGACGAGAACCGCGACATCAAAGGATTTGAACAACTCTTCGAAGATAAAGATTATCGTCCGGACATGTTAAAGATATATCCCTGCATGGTTGCGCCTGGCACAACATTATATGTCCAGTGGAAGCAGGGGAAATTTACGCCATTGACCGCAGACCAGGCAGCGCAACGCATTGTACGAATGAAAAAAACCGTTCCAAGATATTGCCGTGTGCAGCGTATTTTGCGCGACGTCCCAACAAAGATGTGGGCAAGCGGCGTTGAATTTACAAATTTACGACAATACATCCATGAGAGATACAAACCAAAATGCGAGTGCATTCGCTGCAGGGAACCGATGGGACGAGAAATTGATAAGGATTCATTAAACACTGACGTTATGGAGTATGATGCAAATAGCGGCAAAGAGTTTTTTATATCAGTCAATGACACGAAGAATGACATTATCATTGGTTTTTGCAGGCTGCGGTTTCCATCGCAGTTCTTACGTACAGAAATAACAAAAGACAGCGCCATCATCCGCGAACTTCACGTCTATGGAACAGCAGCAGCGATTGGAGATGAAGGTGCAATACAACATAAAGGATATGGAAAAGCATTGCTGAAAAAAGCAGAGGAGATTGCACTTTTGAACGGAAAGAACAAGATGGTTATTATCTCCGGAGTCGGAGCGCGAATGTATTATCAGAAGCTTGGATATGAGAAAGAAGGGCCGTATATGGTGAAGGGGATTTAGTTGTGACATACTCTCCCTCTAAAAGAGAGGAGCCTCTTGCTTCACTGACAGAGCTACCTGCTCCATCTCCACAAGCGTTGATTCGGCTGTGCCCCAGCCTATCTCTT
>Ga0209541_10004302_pt1 | contig 25358 bp, 17 predicted proteins | sample RifCSPlowO2_01_FD_184027 | JGI IMG/M metagenome (GOLD analysis project Ga0209541, IMG submission 184027) | Groundwater microbial communities from Rifle, Colorado - Rifle CSP2_plank lowO2_0.1 (SPAdes) (version 2) | ecosystem: Environmental > Aquatic > Deep subsurface > Groundwater | place... | reverse complement strand
TGACTGATAAAGCTTGCGGATTGCGCTTCGCAGAGCTCTCTCATTTATCTTTCGCCATTCTCTGGATATCTTTTTAAGAATTTTAAAATAATGGTCTGGTCGTCTTGTTAACCCCAAAACCAACCCGCCTTCTAAAAGAAGGAGTGTCTTTTGCATTACCGGACCTATTTTAAATCTAGAGGATCTATTAGAGTAATTTTTGGAATAATCTTTCATATATTTATAGACAATTTATTTAAATAGCCTATCATAAAACTTGCAAGTATTCAACCGATCGGTTTTTTACTTACACTTTTTATTTTTTTAATAATATTTTTAATAAATAACAAGATTAAGAACGAGATTTAAGATTAAGAACGAGATTTGGGGGTGTTCCAGAAGCCCAAATATTTACCAAACATCAGCCTGGTTTGGGCGTCTAACGCCGGGATTGAACCGAAAAGAATCATATTAACGGGAAACAGGAACCACTGTAAAATCATCCAAATATATTTAAAACGGCCATAGTGAGGGGGGCGGGGCGGCAAAAGATTAGTGGCGATTATCGCAGTAAAAATTAAACCGACCATGGCAAGCGTCATAATCAATCGGGTTATATAAGGTAAGTTATAAGAAAGCAGAGTTTCGTCAAATCGGCCGCGACCGATTACCGTTGGCAGCCATCCTAATAGAAAAATGATCAAAGAATTTGTCGCCAGCGAATGAGTGCTTTCAATCATGATAAAACTAAGCCGCCATTTTTTATTTTTTGGAATTTTTTTGTTTTTCAATAATCCAAACTGAAAGTAAGGATTGTTTTCAACACCATAAGCCCAACGCTCTATTTGCTTGTATTGATTTTTTAAAGTCCGCCAAAAACTGTCAGCCACATTAGCATCCATATAAACCGGGAAAAAAAGTGGAACTGTCTGCCAGTCGCCATCATAGTAAAGCAAGCACTGCCAAAAAATTCTGGAATCCTCCGATACGACATTCGGCTGCCAGAAGCCGATTTCACTAAGAGGCTTAAAACCGATTGACTGGGAAGAAAATGTGATTAAACGTTCTGGGCGCGATTGTTGAATCATTTGCCAAAAGGTCGTGGAAAAAGCAAAAACCCGCGCGAAAGCTGGCGCCTGCCAAATATTATTTGTAAAAATTGGAATCGGCTGAAACGATGAGCGCAATGGTTTACCGCAAGTCAGATAATTATATGCAAGACAACCGAAAAACTCTGGATGAACCGCGGTATCAACATCGAAAACCGAAACAACGATACATTCGTAAGGAATTTTAAATTCATCAATAATTTTGTTTTTAGCCTCTTTAATTGCCCAACAGTCATTTGAGCCTTTGCCGGCGATTTCCCCCGCAATGTTGGCGGGGTGTTCAGTTATTAAAAATTTGAAGAATCTGCCACCAAATTCTCTTCTGATTTCCGCTGCTGTGAAGGCAGCGTTGGCGCCTCCCCTTTCTTCGGTGGCTAAAACCACAATTAATTTTTCCAAAGGATAATTAATTTTTAATAAGCTTAAGAAGCTATTCTTTACTACTTCAAGTGGTTCCTGGTACATCGGCAAAATAATCAGGTGATATATGTTTTGCCAGTCAATATCCCCGAATTCTCGCGAAACCGGTTTAATGTTGGTAAGTTCGTCGAGCCAATCTTTCCTTAAATTAACTTTCATTTTATTAAAAGATGATCTCATATGAAGCGATAGAAACACAGTTTTAAAAAACCAGTAAATATCAAAAGCAATAATGAAAATAGAAATATAAAATGGCAACAACCAAGAGAACAGGATAATTAAAAAAAATGTCAACCAGGAAATAAGCCCTGGAAAAATTTCAAAGAATCGATAAAAATGCCTATCTTTTGGCTCCATTAATTCTGAGGCGCGCCCGATTTTTAGATAATATTTATTTTCCATACCAATCCAAAATTAGCACTGTTGACTTAAAAAATCAAAAATAAATCCCCACATTCATATATAAGTGTGGGGATAAAAAGCCCTTATGAACTTTTTAAAATTATTAAATCATCTTAACTAAATTTTTCGGCTAACTTATTATCAACCACATGAAGAAAAATTTCTTTTGCTCCCTGTTCGGTGTAGCCAAACTTATCTCTTAGATTGCAAATCATGTAATCAACATACTCTTTTGTTCTGGTTTCAAAAGTGTTAAATTCCGCAGTTTTAAATGACCTTACCGCATCGCGAAAACTTTCATTTTTGAGAAACGGCTGTAGCGTTTTCTCTTTCAAATTCCCCACATAGGAATTAAAAAGTTCCAAATAAAGTTCCGTTTCGGTAATTAATTTCCCTCCGGGTCCTTGCATTTCCTGTGCCATAACCATAACATATCTTTGTTGGATTTCTTGGGCGTATATTAAGGCTTTTTTGTCATCCATTTGGTCGCCAGCCATATAACTGCCGACTAGTTTTAAAAATTCAACCGTAACTTCCAAATCTTTGCCGGTAAATTTACATTTAACTTTGTCGCCAAGATCATGATTAACGGCGCAAAGAAAATTTAAAATATCTTCGGAAATTTTTTCTTTGTTGTAGAAATAAAGTGCCTCTTTAACCTCGCTTAAAACAGCATAATCATACCAGGCAGAAAGCGAATTGATAAAATTTTTCGGTATATTCTCGTTGCGACTATCTCTACTTATCTTGTGCTTGAAGAAATCTACAATATTAGCCATATTAATTAAGTTTGGCTTCAATCCGTAGCGACTGAAAAAGTCTCCGAATAATTTAATAGATTCTCTTCCTGAAAAACCCTTTTCTCCCTCATTTTCCGCTTCAGCAATTAATTTTCGCCGAATTTGCGCCGTAAACTTTTTTTTGTCTTCTTCTGATAACCAAGAAGGAATAATGCCACTGTATATTTCCATCCTCAATAAAAGACCGTTTTCGTCGCAATATTTTTTGTATTTTTCAAAGTCTTTAATCCATTCTTTAAGCGGTTTGCAATCGGTATTCATTCTTGAAGAAATTATAACTCTTGCAAAATTTTCTAATACTCTCGGAAGAAAGCTGGAATTGATGCGTTCTCCAAAAATATTGCGATAAATTTTAACTTCGGTTGGCACCTCCATTACGTAAGGAATTTTGCTGTACTGAATTCTTTCCTGAAATGATTCTGCTTTTTCTTCCTTTATGTTTTCCTTATCTTCCGGATTCATTAGCGCGAGAAAAAGAGAATTTATCTGCTCTTCTACAATGCCGTTAACTTTATGAACACCCTCTGAAATAACATTATGAAGTTCCAGAAGACGTTCTTTGTTATTGGACTTTATATCCATTAGAACATAAACCCCATTGTTAGTATTAGCATGCTTAGAAAACACATATTTTACGAGATTAGCTCCAAAAATTTTGTCCATTTTTCTTTGAATCTGCTGATCGGTTAAACAAATTTCCTTCATGGGCTTATCGCCAGGATTAAAAATACTGATGCCTTCGCCGAGGCGCCGGTCAAATTTATAAGACCGAACTTTAACCATTTTCAAAACTTCCTCAAGAGAGCCTAACTTGTCAAACAAAGCCCAGAAAAGAGATTTACAGATAGTGCAAACCTCATCTCTAAAAAGCCATTCATATTCTTTTTCATTAAAGATTTTATGCTTGATTTCGGACATTTCTTGGCCCAGTAATTGGTCCAAAAATTTCACACGATAATTTTTCGGTATAAGCAATATTGGGTGATCATGACTTGGGCAGGGAACTTCAACTTTCTGAAAATGTTGATTGATACGCGCCTCGTTGTTTTTATTCGGGAAAAGATTTTCATCTATTACCCAAAAGATCTCGAAACTCTGTCCTTTATTTGTGTCCGAATACTCTTCAAACTTTTTTAAAAGATTATTTAAAAAAGTACTTTTCCCGCATCCGTGAGGACCTTCAAAAATGTAGATTTGATTCTGCTGAGAACTTTGCTTTAAATTTTCAACTTGCCTTATGAATCTGTTGGCAAAGAGCCGATCAGCAAAAAAAGGATTATCCGCGCCTTCCACCAAAAGTTTTGAACAATCGTACTGAATAAAACCAATAGATTCGGGGTCTTCCGGATATTCATCCTTTCCTTTGCCAACATAATTTTTAACCATATCATGAAACAATTGAAAAATATTTCTTAAAACTCTTTGAGGTTCATTCCTCGCAGCTTCAAGAAAATTTTCAAAACTCAAAATCATTTTTTTTTCTTTTTTATCCATTTCTTTCTTTAAAGAGCTGAGCACACTCGAGACAGAAGACATTTGGCTTGCCTCCTAAATAACTGTTCTGGTAAACTTTTTATCTAAAATACCATAAACTACGCGTAATTTTTTAAATTCCGGATCAGTTCCCTGTCCTCCTCCAAAAAACTGCGCCCTATAATCTTCTCGCTCAATCTCAAATTCCGTTGTTTCAAGCTGAATTGTTTTGCCCTGACCCCAAAGAAACTCAAGACCTTTTAAAACCGGTTCTATGTATTTTGTAACAAGCGTTCTCCCTTCAAAGACATGGTTGAGATAAAGTCCACCCGATTTACATTTTTTATCATCAATAATTACATATGGAGGGTGATACAAACGATTATTGAGCATCTCTCGGTATGCCTTGCCGCTTCGGGATTTGATATAAAATTCAATGACTCCTTTTTCTGGGTTAAAACGAGTTCCCGCAACGAACAGATTGTATTTATTTGTGAAATCTTGAAAATCATCATTTGAAAGAAAATTGATTAACATAAAGTCATCAAAATTCTTCCTTGTTTCAAATAGAACTTTTTTAGCGTAATCTTCTCCCATTTTGTCGTCGTATTCTTTTCTGACTTTACTGTCTTTTACCAATTGATAGCCATATGAAAGCTTGCCTTTTCTCGCCAATTCCTCGATGAACTCGTGCAAATATTTGCCGATAGAATAAGGATTCAATCCTACCCTCGGATTAGCCAAAACTCCGGCATTAACTTTAGCATAATTGACTTCATTGCCTCTAATTCTTTCGTCGGCCAGAAATAATCTTTCGTGCCACAAACTGGCCCAACCCTCGTTGCTGATTTTTGTTCTCATTTGAGGCTGAAAATAAAGTGATGTCTTTCTCACTACATTAAGAATATCTTTCATCCAATTATTGTCTTCTTTATTGATAAATTCTGAGTGTTCCATAAGGTGATGTAATATATCCTTAGATTTGGCTTTAGGTTTTTTTCTGTTTTTAAGAAAAACACTGTTAAATTCGGGAAATTTATTTTTAAAAATCCCGCCGCTAAAGAAAAAGGCTTCTCCGCGCTTTTCGCCAAATTGCTTTATGGATTGGTTATAACGCTCTATTTCATCATAGTAGAATTTCATTCCCACGACTTTTTCTTCATGACGCTGCTTTAGAAATTCGCCGAAATAAAAATCGGCTTTTTCGGAAAAAACACCAAAAATATTCTTTCTCACATCTTTATCGGCTTCTTCAAGTTCGGAATAATAACCAATGATGTTGTCTACTCCTCTGGCAAATTCAATCACATAATCAACCCATCTTTTTTCTGCACCCCGTTCTTCACGGATACTGTTTAGCGTCCGCTTGTCGGCTAGGGCCTGTCCGCAAAAATCATCATCCCAAGTGCGCCTAAAAAAAACGTTGTTGTGAAAAAAATCTATATGACCCAAAACATGATAAAAAATCATAACATTTAGCCAATCTGGATTGTTATCATTGTAAAATGATATTGCCGGCCTGGTATTAATAGCGGTCTCATATGGATTATGCGGATAAACATCATAAATCCATTTATCTCCAATAATTTCTACATCATGAACCCAGTAATCATATAGAGTCGGGATCATTACTTTTGGGCTAAGCCCTATCATATCTTGATTGGTAACAATATATTCAAGTGTTTCTCCTTTAATCTCTAATCCGGCGGCTTCCGCCCTTAACCTGCATTCTTCCATAATTTTCTTAGTCGGCTGCCCTATCAGTTCCATTTATTTTTACCTCATGTTTTTATTTGTTAAGGTTCTTGACACCTATCTTACATGGCTTTATGAAAAAATCAACTCCGAAGGAAATGAAAAACGGCTCAATTAATGAGTCGTTTTTAATCTTGGGCGATAAGCGCCTTAATAGCTTCGATATTTTTTTCTTCAGTTACACCCACTGAGGACATTGTGTGTATCCTGAAAAGCTCTTTTTCATCCATAATACTTCCTTCTTGCACATATTGTTCAAATCCGGTTTCTCTGTCATTGCCATAATATGGATGTTTTAACACACAAACTCCCATGCGATTGACATAACTTAGAATTTTGTCAATTTCCGGGATTGCCTCTCTACCATCATCAGCATCATCCCCGTCAGTACCCTGAAAAACATAAATATTGTAATCTCTGCTAAGCGCCTCACCTTCAACTATTTCAGTAATTTTTTTATAACCGGAAGGTATGAACGTCCCGCCACCAGCACTTTTTTTAAAATAATCCTCAACAGAAACTTCTTCCGCTTCGCTGTCATGAACAATAAATCTCGGGATAACTAATTTGTCATATTGGACCAAAAGCCAGCTGTAAATCATTAAATGCTGAGATAATATTGCTTTAGTCGGCTCCCCATACATTGAACCAGAATAATCCCTTAAGAAAAATACCACCGCTTGCGATTTCCAGATTTTTTCCCGGGAAAGAACTCTGTAAACTTTGTCAGCGGGGCTGACAACAAGTTTTGAAGTGTCAATATTGTCTTTACTAATGCGCCCTAAAGCAATATTGGTTTTTACAATACTCCTTAATGTTTCTTTTTTGTCTAAAAGCTGGCCCGATCCCCGGTGACGATCGGTTAAATCATATATATATTCATCCGTGGGAATTTTTTTCCCCTTATCTTTCAAATGAGGAAGTTGGAATTTTTCCGAAAGCTCCTTGCCAATTTTATAGGCCTCGGCTTCAATGGCGTGTTCCCCTGATCCATCACCAGCTTGCGGTTCGTCTCCTTCGCCTTCACATTCGTCTTCCGGCGATCTTTCGCCTATTACATCGCCCACTTCACCTTCGCCATGACCGGCAATCTCTCCTTCTTCTCCTTCAATATTGCCTTCCTCATCCATTTTCGGCTCAAACTCACCATGAACCAATTTTTCTTCTTCAACAAAAGGCACGGCGACAACTTTGCCGGACCCGGCTAAAATTCTTCCGATTTTAATTTTTTTGGGAAAACCATCTTTTTCTCTTTGCTCATCTCTTTTTAAGAGTTCTTCAAAAGATTCGAGCATTGTCAAGGGCCTATTTTTATCCATAAAAGCCGCCTCCCTTTTGTTATAGCGCGCTTAGCATCATAGTAACAATTGAGCCGGGACATTAAAAGCCCGGCTCACTATTTTTGTTATGATTAACTTTCGTCTTCTTTGGTGCAAAAATATTCAATGGTTTTTTGGGCACAAGTCAGACAGAAACCCAATTTGTGGAGCATAGTATCAATCATACGATTATATATCTTTACATTTTCCTCATTGGTGCGGTTGGCCAAAGCACCAATCAAACTTCCGGCACCCGCTACATCTGACTGCAGGCGCACATCGGTTACGGCCTTAACGAGTTCCTGGTTGTCCATAAAACCATAATTCGGCTCAATGGAAATTTTCTGGCCATAAACTTTCCGGATTGTATTTCTAAACGATTCCCTTTTTTCATTATTATTCATTCCAAGACGTTCTTCTACGGAATTAATATATTTTTCGTCTATCTTTATTGACTTTATCTCTCCGGTCTGCGGATCCTTGTATCTCCACATTTTATCAGGGCCTAAATTTTCCGCGTCAACGCCAATAATCATGTTAACGTATCTCATCACGTCTTTTGTGACCGCGTCCGGATCATCGCGATAGGCGTTAAAAATCGCAGTTTTTACCTGTTCTCGGTAAATTTTTCTCGCCTGTTCCAAATCTCTTTTGTATTTATCTCTATCGGTAGCTTCAGTTACGTAATCAAGACACACTCTTTCAAGCGCCTTAAAAACATCCTTAGCAAACAGACATTTACCTTCATTGCTTTCATGCATAGCTCCTAAAACCTGCAAAGCACGGCCTAAATCGCGATGCCCCAGACCTTTTTGCCCCCATCTTTTAGTGACATCGGGGTTGGCATTAGCCGTTTCCTTGACTTCAATTAGGGTCTTAACGCCTTTTTCACCGGCTATTTCTCCGGCCTCAAGTTTCATGGTTTCAATAGGCGTGAGCTTCTCAGAATGAAGAAGTCGGGACAAAATAACTCCAACAGAAACCGCGTAATTTAAGTTTGGATCTTCATGCATTGGTTCGCCCAAAATAGTAGTTCTTTTCTGGCTGCCAAATGCATAAGCGGTTAATTCCTGCTGAAGTTTATAATCAGTATTATGAGAAACGTAGCAAATTCGACATCTGTCTTTTATGGGAGATTGTTCTTTTTCACTAACAAACCGATTGTATTCCCAGTTATTGCTTGTGGCAATAATTAGAGTGTCAATGGGCCACAAAAATCCATCTATTTCTATCCTTCTATTCTGAATAACGCCTAAATAAATCTGGACAAGGTCAATTTTGTTTTTGAATATTTCATCAGAAAAATGGATACCGCCACCGGCAACGCGCGCTAATGCGCCGCGCCGCAAATCAAATTTATTCGGATCGCCTAGTTTGAGCAAAAGCAAATGCTGAAGTGATTCCTCGCCTAAAAGATCTACCGAGGATGAAGTAATTTTATCTTTGGCCGCATATTTGCCGGTTGTTGTGCCAGAACTTTCACTCATAGGCACTTGGATAACACGGATATGTTCGTTAATGATTTTCATAACATCGCCACCAAACCGCTCTAAGAGTTCATGCCAAAGATACTCAGTGGAAGCGCCCAAGGGACGCTTTTGGCGATATAGTTCTTCAATTGCCTTATCGCTAAAGCCATGGTCAGTAAAAAATTTTTTGTTTTCATCGGCACTTTCAAAAAGATTCATGACAAGTATCATTGGATCTTCAAAAGTCAGCGAATGCATTGTTGCAACTTTTTTATCGTAATCTAATGCCTGGTCCAAGTTAACAAATTTAAAAGTATATTTTCGATTTTCCGGCCGAGAAAGAAATTCCCGATATTTTTTACAAACAAATTCAACAAAAGTGGTTTTCCCGTTTCCCGGCTCTCCGACGAGAACGTATGCCATCTCTTTAGCAGAACCGCCTTGGGCGGCGTCTTTTACAAAATGAACAAAATCGTTAATCTCATCATACCAACTAACGATATGCCCAGCGCCTTCGCGGAAAAATTCAAAATCATATACGGTTTTTCCCGCATGAATTCTTTTTTCAATTTTTTTCTCCAAAATCATCCTGGAAACGCTCTGGGCGGCGTTTTCAAAACGCCTTTTCCCAGCCGATACTTCTTTCAAATGATAAGCCAAACTTTCCCATTCCTGGGACTGGAGCATGGTGTCCTCCATGAACTTATTTAATTATCAAAGTTCAAATTATCGCAATGACGCTATTATTGTATATGTTAACTCATCTGTCAATAACTAAGTTGGCCGCAAAATAAAAACCCCAATTCATGAGGTTTTAATATTTTTTAAAATCTCTTTAATCCGGCGCCAAATATATGGTAGCGCTTTAGGCCACGGCCCGACCGGCACATAAATTTCCACTCGAAAACCCCTATCACGCCATTTATTTTTTAAATTGTCGCCAATACCGTAAAGCGTTTGAATAACAAATCGGTTTTTAGAAATGCCTCGCTCGTCAATTAATTTAAAAACACCATTAATCATTTCTTCGTCTTTTATTGTGGCGATTGCCGGTTCAATGCCGTAAATCAAAAATTGTTCCGTAAAATTTTTCATCTGCTCTTGCGTTTCTGGCTTACTTAAATCGCCTTCAGTATATGCGCCTTTTACAAGACGAACTTTACGGCGGCAACTGATAAATTCCTTAATATCTTTTTTGCTTCGCTTCAGATAAGTTTGGATCGCCTGCCTAACATTGTATTCTCCGGGGATTCTTTGAAACACTTCCAAAGCATTATCAATATATTTGACGCTTTCCATATCTATTTCAATAAGTATTTTTTGATTGTGGGCGCGCCTTGAAAGCCACCAAATAAGATCACAGTAAATTTCCTTTGAAATAATTAAACCGAGCTGGGTTGGTTTTACGGAAATTTTACCTTTAATTCCCGCTTGGCAAAGCGCGTCAATAAGGTAAATATATTGACTGAATGTTTGTTTAATTTTTTTTAAATTGGTGTAGTTTTCGCCAAGTAAATTAATAATCGGTGTAAAACCCTCGTCTTGCAATCGTTTGGCAACTTCAACAGCCGATACATAATTTGACGCGGGAATAAATTTTTTCTTAAGAGAATAAAGCAATAATGCAAAAAATGCCTTTAAAATCACCGCGAGTAATCCGATCCATATATAATGTGTCCAGTCCATTTTCAGCCCCTGTATTTAATTTTTAAACAACTTTTGCATTTATGTAACCCCAAAATTGGCTGTTTGTCAAAATCGGTCCTATTTCTATCCGCACATTCGTCCTCGAGGAAACATATGCGGATACAAGAAAACTGCGAAGATTTGGACAAAAGATAAAAAATCTGGCAAAATACACAAAATGGCGCTATCGTCTAGAGGCCCAGGACACAAGCTTTTCAAGCTTGGTACACGGGTTCGAATCCCGTTAGCGCTACATGCGTATTTTAGGGATTGAAACATCTTGCGATGACACAGCGGCGGCCGTGATTGAGGCGGATGGCGAATTCACTAATCCGTCTTTTTTAGTTTTATCAAATGTATCTTACTCACAAGTAGCGATTCATAAAAAATTCGGAGGAATCGTCCCAAATCTCGCTTCTCGTGCTCACTTAGAAAAAATCGCTCCAACAGTCAAAACCGCATTATTGGTGTCCGACACCAATAATGATGAAATTGATTTAATTGCCGTAACGCGAGGGCCGGGACTTTTACCGTCGCTTCTGATTGGTGTTAATTTTGCCCGTGCATTATCTTATAAATGGGAAAAGCCGATCATCGGAGTAAACCATGTTGAAGGACACATTTACTCCAATTGGCTACAGCCAATTGGAAAAATCTCAAATCTCAAATTTCAAATCTCAAAAAAAATTGGATTTCCGGCTCTTATTTTAATCGTCTCAGGCGGGCATACGGAATTGGTATTAATGAAAGACTACGGAAAATATAAAATTATCGGCGAAACATTAGACGATGCCGCCGGAGAATGTTTTGATAAAACCGCGCGGATTTTAGGATTGGGGTTTCCCGGAGGACCCGCTGTTGCAGCTGAAGCTGCAAAATTTTCAATTTCCAATTTTCAATTTCCAATTAAATTACCACGCCCTATAATTAATTCCAATAATTATAATTTTTCTTTTTCTGGCCTTAAAACCGCTGTTTTATATCTTTATAATGATTTGATTAAAAAATATCCAAAAGAAAAAATTGTTCCGGCGATAGCGATTGAGATACAACAAGCCATTGTTGATGTTTTGATTGCCAAAACTGTAAAAGCGATAAAAAATTATAATCCGAAATCAGTAATGATTGCCGGCGGCGTTTCAGCTAATAAAAAATTGCGCGAAGAAATGTCTAAAAAAATCGCGCCATATAAAATTCCTTTTTTTGCTCCTGAACTTTCCTACACCACCGACAACGCCTCAATGATCGCCGCCGCTGGATATTTTTCCGCCATAGGCGGATCCGCCTCCGGCGGAAATTACTCAGCTAAGAAACCAAAACCAGATTCTTGGAAAAAATTGGAAGCAAATGCTAATCTTAGATTATGAATTTTGACTCGCCGTACAATCCTAAAGAAACGGAAAGTAGAATTTATCGTCTCTGGGAAAAGTCGGGCTTTTTTAATCCTGATAACCTGCCAAAAGGAATAAAAAATTCTTTTACCATCTCTATTCCCCCGCCAAACATTACTGGTTCGCTTCATATGGGCCACGCTTTAAACGCCGCAACTCAGGATATTATAATCCGAAAAAAAAGAATGGAAGGGTTTAAGACCCTTTGGCTCCCCGGAACGGATCATGCCGGCATCGCCACCCAAAACGTAGTTGAAAAAGAATTGAAAAAACAAGGACTGTCCAGACACGATTTTGGTAGAGAAAAATTTTTAGAAAAAGTTTGGGAATGGAAAAAAAAGTACGGTGATATCATTCTTGATCAATTTAAAAAACTGGGCGCCTCCATGGACTGGTCAAGAACCCGCTTTACAATGGATCCTGATTATCAAGAAGCCGTCAAAGAAGCATTTCTTCACTATTATAAGCGAGGCTGGATTTATCGTGCCAAACGGGTTATTAATTGGTGCCCTAAAGATGCGACATCGCTTTCCGACCTGGAACTAGAATATAAAGAGGAACAAGCGACACTCTGGCACATTAAATATCCATTATCGGAAAAATCAAAATTTATTATTGTCGCAACCACGCGCCCCGAAACGATGCTTGGCGATACCGCCATCGCAGTTAATTCGAAGGACAATCGTTATAAAAATCTTATTGGCAAAGAAGTTATTTTGCCGATTCAAAACCGCAAAATTCCCATTATCGCAGACAAAAGTGTTGACATGAATTTCGGAACGGGAGCGGTTAAAGTGACCCCGGCCCATGATATCACCGACTCGGAAATTGGAATTCGCCATAATCTTGAATTCAAAGAGATTATTGATTCCCGCGGCCGAATGACTCTGGAGGCAGGAAAAATTTGCGAAGGCCTCAAAACAACCGAGTGCCGCACAAAAATTGTTGAAGAATTGAAATTACAAAATTTAATCGTAAAAGAAGAACCCTATAAACACAATGTCGCCGTCTGCTACCGCTGCAACTCTATCATTGAGCCGGTACCGAGCTTACAATGGTTTTTAAAAATGGATGAGCTGGCTAAAGAAGCGATTAAAGCCGTAAAATCCGGGAAAGTAAAATTTCACCCGAAAAGGTGGGAAAAAACATATTTTACATGGCTTAAAAATGTACGCGACTGGACTATTTCCCGCCAAATTTGGTGGGGGCATAAAATTCCTTTGGAGAAAGAAAATGATGTTTTAGACACTTGGTTTTCGTCCGCTTTGTGGCCTTTTGCAACGCTTGGCTGGCCTAAAAAAACCGCCGATATGAAAAATTTTTACCCGACCCAAGTGCTTTCTACCGCCAGAGACATTATAAATCTTTGGGTATCCAGAATGATTTTTTCCGGTTTGGAACTTACAAATAAAATTCCGTTTTCCGATGTCATTATTCACGGCACTATTCTTACAAAAGAAGGGTATAGGATGTCAAAATCGCTCGGCACCGGCATTGACCCCCTGCTTTTAATTGATAAATACGGAGCCGACGCGCTTCGTTTTGGCTTGATTTGGCAATCCTTAGGAAACCAAGATATCCATTGGTCCGAAGAACACGTTTTAGCCGGCAAAAAATTTGCCAATAAAATATGGAATGCAAGCCGATTTGTTTTATTACAAATCGGAAATTCTCAATTTCTAATTTCTAATTTACAAAAAAATTCAAAATTACAATTAAAAAATAAAAATCTAACAAATGCGGATAAGAAAATTTTAAATGGACTTAAAAAAACAATTATTGAAATTAGTGATTTAATTGATAAATATGAGTTCGGGCACGCGCTTCATAAACTTTATGATTTTTTCTGGCACGAGTACGCCGATATTTATATTGAAACCGCTAAAAAACAGTTAGCGGATAAAAATCTTAAAGCATCAACCCAAAACATTCTTATGACAATTCATATGGACCTGCTAAAATTGCTTCATCCCTTTTTGCCTTTTATTACCGAAGAAATATGGAGCGCATTCAATAAAAAAAATTTATTATTAATTGAATCATGGCCTTCATCTCACACGTAAAATGCCTCAACAAGATATTTATTCTTTAATAACGGTGCTGATTTTGGCTGTTTTGCCAAGTTTAATATGGCTGTTTTTTTACCTGAAAGAAGATTTGCATCCGGAACCGAGATATTGGCTCTTTACAATTTTTGTTATGGGCATCGCCTCAGCGCCTCTTGTTATTTTTTTAGAGATGAGTTTAAACAAATGGGGAAACAGTGTGTTGATATTTATTATCGCGCCTCTGATCGAAGAAATAGCTAAATATGGAGTTGTTCATTTAACTTTAAATAAGAATCTGGTTTTAGACGAGCCGGTTGATGGCATGATTTATGTTATCGTCGCCGCCTTGGGGTTTGCGGCCATTGAAAACGTTTTTGCTATTTTTTCATTTATTCCAGTGGGATCGTCCGGTTATTTAAGCGCTACTTTTAATTTTATGTCAATGCGATTTATAAGCGCCGTGGCATTGCATGGGTTGGCTTCAGGAATCGCCGGCTATTATTTTGCCAAATTTTATTTCATAGACAAAAACCCAATTTTAATTCTAAAAGGCCTGTTTTTGGCAACAGTTCTCCACGGTATTTATAACTTCCTTATAATAAAAAATGGAGAGACATTCCCGTTAATTTTAGCAGGCATCATTTTGGGTGCTGCCGCCGTTTTGGTGGTTTATCTTTTTAACCGACTGAAACACTATAAAGTTTATCAACAAGCTGCTGTTGACACGATAGCTGAATAGAAAGTATAATTTAAGTGAGAATAAAATAAAATTTTAAATATGTCATTTTTAGAAAAATTAACCGGCCCCTTAAGCCGAGAAAAAGACGAAAATAAAATTATGCCGGAACCAAAAGAACAAAACTGGTCGCCAAGCGAAACTGAAGGCCAGCTTTCCATTGATGTATTTCAAACACCGGCCGATATCGTTATTAAATCAACTATTGCCGGCGTTAAGCCAGAGGATTTGGATATCGCCATTACCAACGACATGGTTACTATCCGAGGCCGCCGAGAAAGCGATGACAGCTTGATAAAAGACGATTATTTTTACCAGGAATGCTACTGGGGCCCATTTTCCCGATCCATAATATTGCCTGTTGACGTCCAAACAGATAAATCTCTGGCTACCTTAAAAAATGGAGTGCTGACAATAAAGCTTCCTAAATCAGAAAAAATCAAAACCAAAAAGATTGAAATAAAACATCACGAGGAATAAATATGGGCAGGGGGAGAGTTGAACTCCCACGCCTTGCGGCATAGCGCCCTAAACGCTACGTGTCTGCCAGTTTCACCACCTGCCCGGAATTTAAATATTATTATACAAGTTTTTTACTGTTTTTGCAATCAAAAAAAATCCCCTCGCAGTTGCGAGGGGATTTTTTTTGATTCATTAAGCTTGTTTAAAATGATCCTCTAAAGAATGTTTCAAGAAACGGCTTGAATGAGTAAGTCAGAATAGCCACTGCCAAACCAACAATAGCATAAATCAAAACAGTTTTTGATTTACTTAAAGTAGCTTCAGAGGCACCCGCTGTCATATATAAAATCGCCGCATAAAGAAGCATAATTAAGGAAACGACTAGTATAATGCCTGATAGCCAAGCTAAAATAGCATTTACTATTCTGGAAATATCTGTTGGGGTAGTAATAATTGGTCCAGGAATCTGCGCCATTGTCAAAAATGGCAAAAGCAAAGAAAGCCCTAAGGCAGATCCGATAATATATTTATTAACTTTTTTCATAAATTATTTAATGATTAATAATAATTTTTATCGACCTTAAATTAAATTGATAGGAATTAAAAATTGCCGCGCAAAAAATTTTGGATAAGAAGAGCCACGCCATTGGCAAGCATTAAAACCGCCAAACCTATTATAGCATACCACAAAGTTTGCCGCGCCTGGGTTACTCTTTTTTCATTGCCGCCGCTTGTCATAAAAAGAAAAGCTGCCCAAAGAACCACAATAGTTGCGATAACAGTACCAATTCCCAAAAGCCAAGTGGCAATGGTGCCAATTAGAGTGGGAATATCGCTGCCTCCGCTTCCCAAAGGATTGGGTATTTCAATACCCGCCGCTGAAGCTCCGCTGCTTACTATAGCAATAAACAGAAAAAAAAGCAAAAAAGTTTTCATTGTTTGTATTATAACAGGCAACGAGGGAAAAATAAAAGTGAAGTTATTCACTTTTATTTCGGTGGAATATTCTTAATATATCCTTTATTCTTAAGATATTCATACTTTTTTGCAAGAATTTCATCTTTAGGCCCATCTCCGGTATAAGCCATACGATAGGCATCATCACCCAGGGTCGCTACAGTGACAGTTTCGGCAAGATCTTCCGCCACGTTCGTTTTTGCGTAATCGCTGACAAAGGCATTCGCTTGTCTTGCTTCAATATAAATATCAACCCACTCATTGTCGCCACCATGCCGCCCACTATTTACTACACCATCTCGCTGATGCACAAGTTCATGGACTAAAGTTTCTTTCAAACTATAACTGGTCTCCCCGCCGGCGATGCTGCCGAGCACCATTGTATTGTTTCTTTCCACATTACTGACAAAACTCCGGCCATCTTGGTAATTCCTGGGATCACCACCGCTTGCCACTACCATTTGATCATGCATTTCTTGATTTGCCGGAACAAGAATATAACTGTTTTCAAGGTTTTTATAATCGTCCGGCAATTGAGCATATACCAGATCAAGCCCATTCCTAAGCCTAACCGCATCTTGCATGGGAATATCCCCGCCGATAATAAACACATTCGGATATTGTTCGCGAACATAGGCAATGCCAGTTCCTTCCGTTGGAAGATCAAAAGTTGTCGTCCTGTTTTCCGACTCATCGACAACCGTAACAACATTGGTTTCGTTATCAACGGCGATGTTTACGTCATCAAAAATATGGTCGCTAAAATCAATTGTGCCGCCGCCAATATTCCCTCCACTGGAGTTTCCTCCACCTGAGGACCGACTAACTTCACAACTAATTTGATTCCAAGGTGTTGGGAAAGGGCCGCCGGGTTTCCCAATAATGGTGATAAAGTTGATAATGGTATTTAACACAAGCCAGGAACCCAAAACCCAGACAAGGCCCCAGACCAAAAGCCATAATTTGCTTTTGGCGTCTTCAATCTTCTTGGGTGAACCGCCGGAAAGAAGAAAAAGAAAACCGATATATACCGCCATCAAAGTTACTAGAGAAGCGCTCGTTAAAAGAAGAAAATTAATAATGTTTTGCAGTAATTTATAAAAATGGCAAACCGTACAAGGGGCGGAAGCATAGCTTGTGCCGCAAGGCACAATGCCTTTTAGAAAATCAAAATTTCCAATAACCTGCGCCTCAACTGGTGTTGAATTAAAAATTAAAAGTGAAAAACTAAAAATTACAATTAAAAATTTAAAAGTTTTCAATTTTACACTGTTGTTTTTCATTTTATTTGTTATTCGTTTATTCGTAATCGATTCGTTATTCGTTGATTTACCTTCTCATTAAAGCCGTGACTCTCGCCGCCGCGTCGGAAATCGCTTCCGACGGCTTGGCGCCGGATAAAACTACAGAATTAATCATGCTTTTAAAAATATCATTGGTGGCTTCTGGATCAACGCGATACCAATTGGTCGCCGATAAGACCGTTTCGGCAAAAACTCCCAAATCCGGAGATGTTATCTCTTCCGCCAATACATCGCGTCTTGCCGCCGGCCTTAAAACTTTTTCTGAAAAATATTTATTGATATCGCGAGTAGTCAAAAACACCAAAAATTTCCAAGCGGTTAGAGAATTTTTTGATGCCAAGGGGACGCTGTAACCCCAAAAATCACCGTAATTTACGGTCTTAGATGCTCCTTTTAACTGCGGCACCCCTGCTACGCCAAAGCGCAAATTTGGCGATTTTTGCTTCAATTGATTTACATTTAACGCATAATCAAAAATAATAGCGGTTTGGCCGGAAGCAAATGCATCAAAAGAATTGGGAAATTTCTCATTCCAGGAATAAGCGTCGGATTTAGGACTGCTAAAGTCGGTGTAGAACCTCAAGGCCGATTCACCTGGGCTGTAAATTAAGCCATTTACTAAAATTTGGTCATTAAAAACTGCCGCCTTGCCGTCGTCGCTTATCATTTTAGCACCGCTTTGAAGCATCAATAAACTTAAAAGATCGGCGCTATTGTTAACATTATTAGCCGCGCCAATAGCCGCTCCCGATTTCGTCAGATTGCCGAATTTGTCTTTTTTTGAAAGTTTTTGGATAACTTTTATAAATTCATCCCAATTTTTCGGCGGCGTGGCAATGCCGGCAGTGTTAAACAAATCTTTATTGTAAATCATTGCCAATGCGTCGGTCCAAATAGGAAGGGCATAAATTTGATTTTTAGTAATAAAATCAGTTGCGGCAACATCAATAAATGTGTCCTGAAAATCCCTCAAACTCATCATTGTTTGGGGCAATGGAGAAACTTTATTGCCGTGCTTAGCAAGCCACGAAGAATGAAACATTATGATATCCGGCGACTTACCCGAAGCCAGCGCTTCTAAAAGCGCCTTCTCATAGGTTTCGGGATTCATTTGAATATAATTGAAAGAAACGCCGGAATTTTCTTTTTTAAAATCGTTAAAAATCGTCTGCCATATCCACAAATCGTCGTAAAGACCCCAAAATTCCAGAATAACCGGCTCTTGGTCAATCGGACGCGAACCGGGAAGAAAACCAAAAAAAACTGACGCTAAAAGCAAGAAAATAACAACAATAGCGCCGACCATTATTAGCATACCTTTAGTTATTTGATATGTGCCTATCTGCATAAAATTAATTTAATAGGCAAAAATTATTGCCCCAATTTTAATAATAATTTTTGAGCCACAAGATAAATTGAACCATCACTATCCAAAGCCGAACCGCCAATGGCAGCAAGATTTAGAGTTGAAGGAACGTCAAAAGTCCAACGCTGATTGCCTCCCGAATTAAAAGCAAAAAGCCGAATCTGGGTTGGATTGCCAAAAATCGCGAGAGGCAGATAGAAAAGGCCATCTTTATCAACAATAGCAAAAGGATTGCTTAATTGAAAGCTGTTGGGCCAGAAGCCGTTGGAAATAAAGCCGCCATCAGCTAAATTAAGGAAAGTAAAGCCAGAGGGACCGGTAAGCAGGATTTTGTTCTGTGGGTAGAGAGCTATGGCTGAGGCGCCGATGCTACTCTGCCATAAAAAATTTCCTGATTTAGAAAAAGCAGTAATGAATCCGTCTAAGGTTTGATTTAGTACTCTGTCAGTTGGATCAACAATAATGAGAAATGGGAATTGAGGCACGACTTTAGTCCAAAGAATTTGACCGGTTAGGGAGTTAAAGGCTTTAAGATCATTGAAAAAGCCGACATAAACCTGAGAGGCATCATTGGAAAGAGACGGCGGCGTGGTGGAAACATTGCCTTCTTCATAACGCCATTTTTCTGTGCCATCGGGATTAACCGCAACTACTACGGCAAGTTGAGTATTAAGAGGTGGCGGAACGGTAGTGTAGATGATGCCGCTTTGGTTGACGGCCGGAGGATTGCAAGGCCTGAAAGAGCCAACAATGAATTGCCATTTAATTGCGCCATCTATATGGTTAACCGCAGTAAGCACTGATTGTTGATTAGTGTTAAGCCCGCAGACATAGATAGTGCCATCGGGACCAATGGCGCCGTTAACCGCGCCGGCTGGAATACTTGACTGCCAGATTTGATGGCCATCGGTTTTATCGAAGGCTATGAGATCTCTAAGACCTCCGCCGGCACTGACATAGACAGCTTGAGAGCCAACGAGCGGCGGAAAGTTAGAGGCAATACCAAGATCTTTCTGCCATTTCAAGGTTACCTGGGTTGAGGTGGCAAATGGCGGACCCGAAACATCGGCTAAGCCGGTGCGCTGGGCATTTTTTTGAAGCATCGGCCAGGGAGATGCGACAGACGGAGTCGGAACGCAATTCAATACCAAAGGATCGCAGACGGCTTTGAGGGCATTCAATCTCCGTCCTATGGGTTTATCCGGCTCGGTAATCACCGGGTCGGTATTCTCGGTTTTGGTAAGAATATTTTTGATTTGGGCTGGGCTCAATTCTGGCCTAATTGCTTTAATCAGTCCGGCAACGCCAGTGACCATTGGAGCGGAGGCGGAGGTGCCGGAGAAACCGCCTTTTATAACCCCATTGTCCAAAAATGGAACATCATAGCCACCGCCAGGCTTTGGAGCATAAATGCCGACACCTGGGGCGGAGATGTTAAGTTCAACACCAAAATTGGACTTGGCCGCAGGAAATGGAAAATTTGCTCGTTCATCAACCAAATCGCTAGCGCCCACAGAAATAACATTGGGCATTAAGATAGACCAATGCGCTGGAGTAGCAAACACAAAATTCGTATCCTCATTGCCCGCCGCTGCGATAAATAATTTTGTCGGATTAGAATTAAAAACGCCTTGAAACTCTGCGTCGGCATCAGTCCATTCTTGATTAGTTTTAGCGCACTTTTCAACAATGAAATTACGTACAGTAAAGGAAAGATCAGAACATCTTTCCAGAACAAAACTCATGTTAATAATCTGGGCATCACTTGCAGCAACTTTTTTCAAAACAACATAAACATCTTCTAGAGTTCTGGCGGCACCTGTTACGAGACTAGCTGATCGAACCTCTAATTTATATTTATCTTCGGCAAGCGCTCCCGATAATATGCCGTTCATTTGCGGGCTATTTGCAGCTAAAATTCCCCCATTGCCCAAAACATTATTAGCGCCAATAATCCCGGTAACCTGTGTTCCATGACCCTTAGGGGCATTGGAATCTACCAAAGCTGACGCAAGAGATGAGCCGAAATTTACTTTTTGGTTATTAAACTCTTGATGGTTCGCATCAACTCCCGTGTCAACAATGCCGACAACCACAGGAGTTAATAGAAGATTCTGCAAATTATTGATTTTGTCCCAAGCATCAAAAATACTAATTTTATCGTAAGCTCTCGTCAAATTCGCATTTTGATTTCTAAGATTTTGAAGGTCGTATTTTACTGCCGATTGTGCATTCACGCGATTAATGAAAGACTCAATTCGATTTATTGGCGAGGGTATATAAGGACCTACTTCACGGAAATATCTTACTATGCTAACGTACGTGCCGAATAGTAATAAAAATATAATCGCGAAAGCCACCGAAATCGACTTCACACGGTGTTGTAAGTTTTTTTTGACATATCTAATGAGAAACAAAACACTATAGAAAAATATTATATTTCCTACAAACCCAAGGATACTATAACTAAAGAAAGATATGCTGTAAGCACTGTCAAAAACCCCTTGATTATAACCAACGAAACCGGTATCAAACACAAAAGTTTCGAAAGGTATGCCCAGCGCTTGAATAATGGTGGGAAAAGATAATAAACTCGTAATAACCTCGCGAAACGAAGATAATGTCCATCCAAAAAATAACCACGCTAATAATCCCGTAAAGTAAATTGGAATGATAGTAGATAGAGCAGATAAGACAACAAACAATTTAAAATGTTTTTTATCATAAAAAAGTTTGTTATAAATAGTTTTTAGAGTTTTTGTCAGTAAATCTTTTTTGAAATAGATAATTAGAATACTGGAAAGAAGTATTAAAACAGTCATAAATATTCGTTTCGAACTAGTAAAAATATATAGGGGTGCATTATATAAAGTCTGATCAACTTTGGATAAATAAGTAGAACGATTAAAAGGATATCCTGTGTTCTCCAGCATCACAAAATTCCTAAAAATACCCGTTATCAACGGATTATTCGAATTCCTGAGAGCATCGAGTTTATCTTCCAATTCTTTTGTTGTTTTTGTCCGAACCTCTATTTTGTAAAGAGTCGGGGGAATAACGCTTACAATTTGACCGCCGATGCTTGAGGTAATCTTTTGAGCATCTGAGATAGTAGCAGTCGGAGTTAGAGAAACAAGAATTTCATTAATTGGATATACCCCACCGCCTGGATCAGTAATCATATTTTCGGGTTTGGAAACTTTTATGGTCGTCAGCTCTCTACTCATAATCGCCCTCTTCTCCACTCTCACCATCCTCGCCAACACCTGCCCCCTGATTGTTGAATCCTCTCCAATATGAACGCTTGCTTTAGGCGCAAGAAGCTTGAAATTCAAAAATGAGTTTTTGCCGAATACCACGGGGCGGCCTATTTTCCAGTCTTTGAGTTCTTTCTTTTCTTTATCATCCATCTCGGATTCAATTTCGTTGTCGTCGTCTTCTTTTATTTCTTTTTCTTGTTTAGCTCGGATACCGAGATAATTAATGATCAGGTCATCTGGCTTGATATTGTTTTGGCCGGGAAGAATTGAAACATGTTTTTGCCCTTTAAGCTTGAACTGGATATTGAGCGTGGCGGAAGCGTTGAAAATTAAAACAGCGCCATCTTTCAATTCCAGTTTACGAAGATTGTAAACGCCGCCAGAGAGAATGAGACGGCTATTTTTTTCTAAAACAATGTCGCGATAATTGCCAGTAATAAGAGCGTTGTTTTCTCCTTCAAATTTGAAATCTTGAGTTCCGATTTGAAATTCCGGAATTTCGGGTAGATTAGCAATAGGAAGCTGAACCGGCTTGGTTTGCGTTCCGAGAATTTTAGCTTCTTTATGGATTTTGATCTTGTTAAATGAAGCGTTGCCGTTTATTGTTGTGTTTTTGTCTATACTGATGGTGTCGGCAAATAGATTGCCGTTGATAATTGCGTCTTTCTCTATGTCTATTTTATCATTTGAGCCGAGATCGCCGCTTGATATCTGAATTCCTTGTTCCAGTTTGATTTCTTCCTGTGCGAAGAGAATAAATTGGTCTAAATTATTGAAAAGAGAAGAGTTGGTAGAATTGAAAGCAACAAAAGCAATACCGACAACGGCAAGCGCAGAAACGATATAATGGTAATTGCCTTTAATGCGCTTTTTTAAGACTTCCATGTTTTATCAATACGATTAATAATCTGGCGGTTTTTATTTTTTAAAAACAAATCCGTAATGGTGGGTGCCGGCGTTAATTGATCCGATTTCAGAAAATCCTTTTGATAAAATCAATTGTTTTAATTCGGCTTCCGGCATGCGCGATGTTTTTAGGGGGCCAACGGCAATATAGGGCTTCCACTCAATCACGCCCAAACGACCGTTATCTTTTAGAACTCTTTTGGCTTCTTCAATTAGCGATGGTTTATTAGGCACCTGAAACAAAACATTGGTAATTATAACTGCGTCGCAGATGCCTGCCGGCAGAGTTGAACCGTTGGGTTTTTCCAAATTACCCCAAATGATTTTGATATTGAAAAGCCCCTCAATTTTGGCCTGCGATCTAATTGATTCCAGAGCGGTTGATAAAACATCAATAGCAAAAACCTGGCCGGATGGGCCGACTCTCTTGGCAAAAGCAATAGTAAAAAAACCGTGTCCGGCGCCGAAATCGGCAACGATTTCGTTCGGAACAATGTTAAGTTCACTAGTAATTTTTTCTACATTTAAAAACTCGCTTCCTGGCATATTAATAATTATATATCAGGAATATAAAATAAACTATCCACAATTAAAAACAACCCCGCAGCTGCGGGGTTGTTTTTAATTCGCTGTTTTGACTATTTTATCAATTACGCCGTAGGACTTGGCCTCTTCCGGCGTCATGTAAAAATCGCGATCGGTGTCTTTTTCTATTTTTTTAAGAGATTGACCTGTGTGTTTGGCAATAATTTGATTTATTCTGTTTTTTATTTTGATAATATGGCGCGCCGCGATTTCCACTTCAATCGCCTGACCCTCAACTCCGCCCATTACCTGGTGAAGCAAAATTTCGGCGTTCGGGAGAGAATATCTTTTGCCACGATTGCCGCCGGCTAAGATTAAAGCGGCGCCGCTCGCAGCCATGCCAACGCAAATCGTTGAAACGTCGGGTTTTATAAACTGCATGGTATCGTAAATTGCTAAAGCCGAAGTTACAATGCCTCCCGGAGAGTTTATATAAAGATAAATATCTTTTTTAGAATCTTCGTTTTCAAGATAAATCAGTTGAGCGATAACCGTATTGGCCACGGCGTCGTTAATGGGGCCGGTAACGAAAACAATCCGCTCTTTCAAAAGCCGCGAATAAATGTCGTAAGCTCTTTCGCCCATGGAAGTTTTTTCAACTACGATTGGAATTAACATAATATTTACACTTTATTTTCCTCTTGTTCTTCTGCCGCCAATTCTTCTTTAGCTACTTCCGCCGCTTCTTCAATAATCCCTTGTTCCTCCGCTTTTTCTTTCCCGACGTGCTCCGCAGTCGGGACTCCGACCTCGCCTTCGGCGAGCGTCGGAGCCTCATCTTCCTTTGATTTCGGTTCCGTTTCAGCAATAATTTCGGGTTCGGGTTTTTTATTTAGTAATTTTTGCGCCGATTCTACTATTTTTTCCGCGGTTTTTTTGCCGATGCCCTCAACTTCGATTAATTTATCAACCGAAGAATTTAAAATATCTTCCGGCGTGTTAAATCCGGCATCGCGAAGCGTTTGCGCAGTTTTATCACCAACGCCCTCTAAATCTTCCAACCTAGATTCCTCCTTTACGCCTTCGGCTGTTAAAACGGCGCCGATAACATCTATTTTCCAGCCGGTTAACTTTGCCGCCAATCTGACATTTTGGCCGTTTTTTCCAATAGCCAAAGACAACTGATTTTCAGGAACATAAACTTTGGCAATGCGCCGAGGCAAAATTTTAACTCCGGTAACTTTGGCGGGCGACATGGCGTTTGAAACGAATGCTTCGGAATTTTCCGACCATTCAATAATATCAATTTTTTCGCCGCCGATTTCAGAAATAACCGCCATCACTCTCGTCCCCTTTTGGCCGACGCAGGAACCAACCGGATCAATGCCTTCTTCGTTAGAGGAAACGGCAACTTTAGTACGGCTGCCGGCTTCGCGGGCAATTGATTTAATCTCAACCGTTCCAGATCCAATTTCCGGAACCTCAAGCTCAAAAAGCCGCGAAATCATCTTAGGATGAGACCGCGACAGCACAATGCTTGGTCCTTTAGAATCAACATTAACCGCCAAAATATAAAATTTCATTCTAGCGCCGGAGTAATACCGCTCGGAATACACTTGTTCTTCTTTCGGAAAAACGGCAATAGTTTTTCCTAAATCAATAAAAATATTATTTTGCTCAATCCGCTGGATTATACCGCTTATAAGTTCGCCTCCTTTATCTTTATACTCGTTCCAAACAGCCTCGCGTTCAGCTTCGCGAATTCTCTGGATAATAACTTGCTTGGCGGTTTGAGCGGCGATGCGGCCGAAATCTTCTCTGGTTTCCAGCACAAATTCAAGTTCACCGCCGATCACAATGTTTTTATCTATCTTTTTCGCCCCGTCAAACATAATATGGCGCTCTTCGTTAAATCGAATTTTCTTCTCGCCCTCCTCTGTTTCAGGTTCAATCACCAGTTCTTCCCGCCCCGCAGCTGCGGGGCGAGGCTC
>Ga0209541_10004300_pt1 | contig 25369 bp, 30 predicted proteins | sample RifCSPlowO2_01_FD_184027 | JGI IMG/M metagenome (GOLD analysis project Ga0209541, IMG submission 184027) | Groundwater microbial communities from Rifle, Colorado - Rifle CSP2_plank lowO2_0.1 (SPAdes) (version 2) | ecosystem: Environmental > Aquatic > Deep subsurface > Groundwater | place... | reverse complement strand
TTATTACATCCTGGGAAAAAATAAGTTTTTTTATCCCGCCCGTAATTAGCTTTTATTAAACAGCTAGGCTTGTCCAGATTTATCGTTTGGGTGCACTTTTCGCTGAATAATCCCCGTTTTTCTGTCCATCGAGCCAAGGCCCATTAAGAGCGTTGCGTTGTTGCAGTTCGGCAAAGATGGGCCAACCAGAGACAGCAACGAGGACCTTCTGGTTCGAGAACTGGCTGAAAACGTGTTTGGCGCAAAAGCGGTTGCTGATGTAATCTTGTCCAGCGCGCTGATGCCATGGGAAAAGCGCTAGCGTTCGGTAGTGTGTGAGGGTTGCTGGGGGAGCAAGTTGTGGAGAGTTGGTGAAACTCAACACGATAAGCTTTTTCCAGCAACCCGACAGTTCTTCCCCAGTTCATGATCCACTTTGATACACTTATTCAAAAATAGCCTCAGTTCTACGTCAGACATAGACAGACGAAACGTGTTTTAACTCGTAATTTGAGGCAAAATGGAGTATAATTGAAGCTAGAGAAATAAATTTTCAATTTGAAATTTGAAATTTTCATTGAATTCCGATTCGATCGGAATGAATTTTAAAATTTAAATTTGAAAACGTTTAAATATTTAATATTAAGATTTAAAAATTGACTTTAAATTGAAAATTTAAAATTGAAAATTATTTAAATGAAGGTACCTCGTGCTGTCCAGAACTTAATTGACTCTTTTGAAAAACTGCCAGGAATCGGACCTAAGTCCGCCCAGAGGCTTACCTTTTATTTACTTCATGTTCCCCAAGACCACCTCGAGTCATTCTCGGCCGCGTTGACAAATTTAAAGAAAAATACAGTTTTGTGCTCAGTTTGTAAAAATGTTGCAGAGAGCGATCCTTGTAGCATTTGTTCTGATCCGGGGCGGGATCAAAGATCAATTATGGTTGTTGAACAATCTTTGGATGTTTTGGCGCTTGAGCGAACTGGACGTCACAGAGGTGTTTATCATGTTTTGCACGGATGTATTAACCCATTAGAAAACATTGGACCTGATGAGATATTTATAAGACAATTAGTAGACAGAGTAAGAGAAAGAGATAGAGATGTAGTGGAGGTAATATTAGCAACGAATCCGACGATGGAGGGGGAAGCAACGGCAATGTTTATCAAAAAACAAATTGAACAATTGCCGGCAAATGGTGTACTCATAAAAACTACTCGTTTAGGATTAGGTTTACCAACAGGAGCGGATTTGGAGTATGCCGACGAAACAACTTTAACACAAGCAATTGAGGGAAGAAGAAACTTCTAGATTATTTTGTGGATTCCGGCGTACGCTGGAATGACAGTCTTGAATAGGCTTTAGTCAATCTTCCGACTGATTGTTCCTTTTACTCCACCTTGTGTCGTGCAACAAATTGTTTTTGGTTTCAAACTCGTGTTGGCCAAAATTTTCGTGATAGTGGATTCAACACGTTTACTTCCAGATTCACTCCTTACACCCTTTGCCTCAAGTGTTAGTCCAGTTGCACCTTGAACGACGGTTAAGGCATATGGAGTTTCGATTGTCTCATCGCCAACTCCGGATATGAAAATTAAAGAAATGTGGGGTTCAAATCTTTCGGCTGCTAAAACTGAATTACAAAGAATAAATTTTACTTTTAGAGTTGCTTCTTGGATACTTCCGTTAACGTACGGAGGAAGTTCATATACAAAAGCAATAGATGAAGGAATTGGTTCACCGGCAAAGCTTTCAGTTGTTCCGTAAGAATACTTCTCGATTTGGTATTTTTCAGGGTGAGTAAGAATATCGCTCAATGCAACGGCGGTTCTTTCAAGAACCGGAATGCCACGCCAAAGTTCCCAAAGTTTTTGGGCATTATCAATTTGTTCTATCAGGATCCCTTGGTAGGTTGATTGTTCAACAAACATTGCTGGTAATTATATATCAACTTTGTGCCTACTTCAAATATGGCATCTTTTGTGATAAATTAAGTTGTAATGCAAACCTCTCCTAAGCCACAAAAAAAGCCTGAACCAGGCAAGCCATTTGTGCCCGCTAAAGGCCCGCTTCGACCCAGCGAGGCGAGCGAGGCTCGTGCGTGGCGGTCCGCAGGCAGCGTAAAAAACCAATTTGAAAACTTAGGTAAAGCTGCAGTGCAACAAGCAGGAGAAGCCTCAATTGGCGCAGTAAAGGACATGCCCGCACAACTTTTCGGCCAAGTACCCACTCAAGAACAATTAGTTGCGCAACAGCAAGAAGCACAAAAAAAAGCTGCCGAAAAAAGGCAAAAAGAGGTAAGAATGGTTAATGCGTTACAAGCAGAACTTCGAGATATTGAAAACCGAGAGGAGCAAGAAAAAGTGCAAAAAGCTCAAGTTGAAGAGCAACAAAAAGCAGCAGAAAGACAACAAAAAGCTCAAGCTGGGCAATTTGTTGAAGAGCCAACTTCAGCACCCAAGAAGGGTTTGATGGGCGGACAATCAAGAAAGAGGAAACAAACACAGATGGAAACAGGCAAAGTGACGGGATAATCCAACTTCTTTGTTTACTACTTGACTTGACCTCTTACCTTAATTATAGTCTGCATGAATGATAGCTAAAGAAGGATCGCCAATTCACGAAAAGCACGCAATTGCTGAATTTTGTTCAACTATTGAACTCGCTGAGGAAAGAGGAAAGGAATTGGAAGTTGAAGGTACAGTTTTGTTTTTCAAAAAATTGGAGGAACTTTCTCCTGTATTACTATATTCTCCAGTAGAAGTTTGGTTTGGGCACGACGTTGACTGGCCCAAATTCCCAGATTCATGCTTGCTTGAACAAAAGTGGTTACAAATTGGAAAAGGAATGACGCAAGTTCAAATTTTACTTTTCAATGTAGATTGTGGAGGTGAGGAGTTTACAACAACAGGCATTATCACGATCAACCCGGAAGGAGTAAGCCTGAAGAAAATTATACTTAGTTTAAAGAATTATCATGACGGACAAGATCTGTCGAGGGCATGGGTTCAAGTAGAAGTTGAAAAACCGACAAGGTTTAAAGTTGGAAAAGGTGCAGAAGTTGATGAAGAACCCGAACCAAAAGAAATAAATAAATTGCACCTTATTCAAATCTCCTGTTTAATTGCAGAAAAGTATGTTGAGGGGATGGAAAAAGTACGACTTTCCCGTTAGCTTGATTGACAAACTTTTGGTGTATCTAAGGAAGGGGAAAGAAATGGACAAGACGACTCGTTTGCATCAGATCGTGGGATTGGTTTCGTTGGCCGTTGGGCTTTCGATCACTTTATGTGCTTGCCCAGAGCACGCCAACTTCAGAACGGAGTGTTAATTTGATAGGGAACGTGGTAGTCAACACATGGCTGTTGCTCTCAGTTGCATCTAAACTGGGGATGATATTCAAGGTGCAGAAGAACGTAATATTCACCCGGATCACAGAAGTTTAGCCATTAGCGTCATGGACGTTATTTTAATAGATAGTACTTTGCCCGCAAAGGCAAAAAAACCATTAAAAGTACCAGAAATTTTTCTTTACAATTCATATGTCGTTAACAAAAAAAGAGTTTCAAGTATATACTATTAAATAATATGGCCTTACAAATTTATAATTCACTAACTAGAAAAAAAGAGGAGTTTAAGCCGATAAATTCGCCTTCAGTCGGAATGTACACCTGCGGGCCGACGGTTTATGACTTCATGCATATTGGAAACCTTAGAACCTTCTTGCTCTCGGATATATTGTACCGCACTCTTGTTGCTAGCGGTTACAAAGTCAAACTTGTGATGAACATAACAGATATTGAAGACAAGATAATAAAACGTGCAAAGGAACGAAATATAACGCCTAGTGAATTGACCAGCAAATATACAAAAGCGTTTAAAGAAAATTTGCAAAAACTAAATATACTGCCGGCTGATGTTAATCCTCACGCGACAGAATATATTTCCCAAATGGTTGAATACATAAAAGCATTGGTGGAAAAAGGTTTAGCCTATGAAAAAGATGGCTCTGTTTATTTTGATATTTCCAAATTTCCAGAATATGGAAAGCTCTCGGGAGTTGAGACGCGGGAACTTAAAACAGGGACAAGAATTTTGTCGGATGAATACGCAAAAGAAGATGTCCAAGATTTTGCTTTATGGAAAGCAGTGGACAAAGATGAAGTTGGTATGATGAGCCCTTGGGGTTGGGGAAGGCCTGGATGGCACATTGAATGTTCCGTAATGAGCCAAGAACAACTTGGCGAAACTTTGGATATTCATGTTGGTGGAATAGACCTCATGTTCCCGCATCACGAGAACGAGATTGCACAGTCTGAAGGCAAGACGGGCAAAAAGTTTGTAAATTATTTTGTTCATGGTGAGTTTTTGTTGGTCGATGGAAAGAAGATGAGCAAGTCGCTTGGTAATTATTACACTTTGTGCGATATTGAAGAGAAAGGCTTTACTCCCGCGAGCTTTCGTTATTTGGTTTTGACGGCGCATTACAAAGACCAAATGAACTTTACTTGGGAATCGTTAAAGGGGGCACAGACGGCATATGAGAGGCTCAAGAGCCTGGTGTCGGGTGTTGCGCAGTCGGATAGGACTGTTCTGTCGGCTGAAAAAGAGGAAAAGATTGATGAGTATAGGGAAAAGTTTTGGGCAGCGGTTAACAATGATTTGAATATGCCACAAGCACTGAGCGTTGTTTGGGAAGTAGCAAAGAGCAATATACCGAGCCAGGACAAAAGAGACTTGATACTGTTGTTTGATGAAGTGTTGGGGCTCGGGTTGGGAGATGTGCGTAAAGATACAGATACAGATGAAGATAAAGAGCTGTCGGGGGAAGTGAAAAAACTTGTAGAAGAAAGGGAAGAGGCGAGGAAAAATAAAGACTTTAAGAGAAGTGATGAGTTGAGAGACAAGTTGCAAGAGATGGGGTACGAAGTTGAGGATACTCCAGAAGGTACGCGCGTCAGACACGCAAAAAAATAAAAAATGTCAGCCCGTCCCGTATAATCTTACCATTCGCCTTTTCAGTACTATTCGTACACGGCTCATGGAGCGATTTAACGGGATTGCGGCCAATATATTGGCCTTATGAAGGAATTTTTTTGGAATCATGATTCTGGGGTTAAATTAATTTTGATAACAGTCCTTCTTTTTATTGGGCTCAACCTGGTCTACTTGAATAAAAAGATAGGGGAAGTAGGGGGAGTTGGGGAGGGGATAATAACAGAAAAAACTTCGGAGGCCTCGGTAAGTTCTGAAATTTGTGGCGACCTTTGTCAAAAGATCATCGACCAACGGGTTGCGGAAGCGATATCTACTGTATCGGGACAGAAAAAAACCACAACAGTTGTTGTAAAAGAAAAACAGGAACCAAAAACAACTTTTATTCCGCTTGGCGGGTCTTATTCAACGCAAGGGACAGACTGGACAGATGTTAAAAATTCTGAGGTTTATGTAAAGGTTGAGGACTATGGAACGGACCCTTACGTTGATTGGAACGCATTCTTGAAAGTAACAAATGGGAATGGAGCAGCGTATGCGCGTTTGTTTGATGTAACCCATGGTGTTGCGGTTGACGGGAGTGAATTATCAAGCTCGGCTGAAAACTTTGCTCAAATTTCGTCAGGAAGAATTCGCTTGTGGTCAGGGAATAATTTGTATCGGGTGCAAATAAAATCTTTGAACGGATTTACTGTGTATTTTGATTCGGGAAGGATGAAGATTGTTACAAAGTGAGTATAAATAGTTGATAGTTAATGGTGAATAGAGAGTGAGATTGAGTACAAAGAATGAATTTACAAAAACGGAAGATTTTCCGGACTCGGATTTAGTTGTTGATAGTTTTGACAAGATAACAACAGCGCTTCTTGAAAAGCTTTACAAAACAAGACTCGTGTCATTCTAATCTTCGAGAACGTGTTCGGGAGGACATTAGGCCATGTTTTGTTCTACGGCTTCCCAGTTAACAACGTTCCACCAGGCATCAATATATTCAGCCCTCTTGTTTTGATATTTTAAATAGTAAGCATGTTCCCAAAGATCAAGCTCAAGAATTGGTTTTTGCTTCTCCGAGATTGGGGAATCTTGATTGGACGTTGAACGAATGATTAAATTGTTCGAGCTGTCCGCAACAAGCCAAGCCCAGCCACTTCCAAAGTGATTTATCGCAACTTCTGTAAACTTCATCTTAAATTCTTCAAAGCTGCCAAAACTATTTTCAACCGTTGTAAGGATGCTGCCTGTTGGAGTAGCTGTTTTTCTATGCCCCATAATTTTCCAAAAAAGTGAATGATTATGGTGACCCCCGCCCTGGTTTCTTACTTGATCGCGAATTTTTTCTGGAATCTCGTTAAGGTTTGATAGCAATTCTTCAATACTTTTGTTTTGCAAACCCGGGTAGTCTTTCAATGCAGTATTTAATTTATCAATATATCCTTGATGGTGTTTGGCATAGTGGATTTCCATAGTGCGGGCATCGATGTATGGCTCAAGTGTGTCGTATGCATATGGCAATGGTGGTAGTTCAAACATACAAATAAATAATAAACAGTAAATAGTAAATAGTGAATAGAAAATTGTTAGAGAATGGATAGAAATTTCTTTACAACTTCCTTACTTTCTGCTGCTCTTATTCTTATCGCCGCGATATAGCATTTACTAAATATGCCAGGCGAACCTAAAATTACAACCGACCATGACCAGATAAAAACTTGGGTCGAAGCGCGCGGCGGAAAACCAGCAAAAGTTAAAGGAACGGGGAATGGTGAAGGAGGGTTGCTTCGAATAGATTTTGGTGCAAAAACTGCAACGCTTGAAGAGATTTCCTGGGATGAATTTTTTAAAACTTTTGACTCGAAAGAATTAGGATTTTTATATCAAGATCAAACAGCAAAAGGGCAAGAAAGCAGATTTTTTAAGTTTGTGGTGCGGTCCCACGTTGCCAAGGCTTAGCGGGGCACGGTCAAAAGAACGTAAAGTCCGACTAAACATCAAGGCCACGTTTTAAAACGAAAGGAGAAATTTAGTTGATATTTGAAAACATGCAAGAGGCAGCACAAGAGCTGGTACGAAAACTTCGGCGATATAAAAGCAAAAAACTTCAAATCGTTGCGATAGTTCCAGGCGGCGTTCCAGTTGCAAAAGAAATAGCGGATGCACTTGGTGCGCAATTGGATGTTGTTATTACAAAACCTTTGAATATTTCGGATGACGGAGGGCTAGGTCAAATTGGGGCAGTTGCAGAAGGAGAAGTTAGAGTAGTTGACGAGTTTGCGATGGAAATTGCACAAGTTCCATGGGAGTTGATAGAACATGCGGCATTTGAATCAGAACAGGAAGTAAAAAATGAAATTTTGAAGTATAGGGAAGGGCGATCGCTTGATGTTAAAGATAAAAACGTAGTAGTTGTTGCGGATGGTGTTAGCTCGGAAGCAGTTGTTTTGGCAGCTGTAGAAGCAGTCAGGCGATTGGGGGCAAAAAAGGTAATATTAGCTTCTCCAGTTTGCGCTCTATCAATTGCAGAAGATATAATCGGGGAAGTTGATGAGGCTGTTTTTTTGGCAACGCCATTTGATTTAGGAGAAGCCAGGCTTTGGTATAAAAAATATGAGGATGTTGCAGACAAAAAAGTGCAAAGCATTTTGAGAGGTGGAAAGCGGGAACCTTCAAAAGCCTCTAAACATCAAAAGACGTTTTAAACCAAAGATAATTGATAATGGTCTTCGAGGATCGAGCTCAAGCAGGAGAGTTGCTTGCACAAAATTTAACCAGATTTAAAGGCAAAGGTGGTGTAATTTATGTACTTCCAAGAGGTGGAGTTGTTGTTGGGCGGCCTGTTGCAGATCGTCTTGATTTGCCCCTGGATTTGATTATTGTTAGAAAAATTGGCCATCCAAGTTCGAAGGAGTATGCGTTAGGAGCGGTGGCGGAACACACGGAAGTTTTGAATGTGGCTGAAATTGGGGATGTGGACAAAGAATGGTTAAACACAGAGATAGAGCGCCAGAAAGAAGAAATAAGGAGAAGAAAGCGAATTTATTATGGTGGGCATCAAGCAATAAGTGCGAATGGAAAAATAGCTATCTTGGTTGACGATGGGATCGCGACAGGGTACACAATGGAGGTTGCCATAAAAGAAATTAAACTTCAAAATCCTCAAAAAATTGTTGTTGCAGTGCCAATAGTTTCACCGGATGTTGCCCGGAGGATTGAAGAAGAGGTAGACGAGTTAATTGCACTTGATATTTCTTTGGATTTTCTTGGGTCTGTTGGAGCATATTACATGAATTTTCCACAAGTTGAAGACGAGGAGGTAATTGAGCTTCTTAAGAAGTAATAATGTTATATCGTACGGTATCACGCTCGTTCGACTTCACGGCTAAAGTTCGGGGTATGATATACGCCAGAGTAATCAAGGTTCGAATATAAACTGAGTAAGTATACCATACCAATAACCCGATAGTAAAAAAGTAAAGCTTGATAATCAGACAAAAATGGAATTAAATAAATCCAATGCCTGAAGAAGTAACCGATCAACCGAGAGTTTACCTTCAAATTGAAGGATACAAAAATCTTTACAGAGAAAGTGAAAGGGATGTTGAAACTTTAACACCGAGTGAGTATAGAAAAATTGTTATAGAGTCTCGTGAAGCTCTTTTGCGTAAACTCCCGCATTTAACTAGTGAGATTAATGATATTTACAACCTTGCATACAACGTGCTTTTGGCTACGGAAGCGCAAGGACCGGAGGACGTTGCGACAAAAATTATTGGTGCTCAAGTTCAACATAATCTGGTTCACAACATTGTTTTTGCTTCAACTGCTTATCCGACTCCCGACAGGAAAGATATTCAAAACTATGCACGCAATGTCTTTTTAGTGGCGGAACACACCGAGAGAGTATCTACAAGGTTTAATGCTTTTGAAAGAACTGCCTCAAAATTCATTTCAGGTGCTAAAGCTGAATTAGCTATAATTAAGGCTTTGGTTGATGAAAATTTTCCGGTTTATGTGCCCGATTATTCACAAATGGTTGGTGATCTTGGACAAAACGAAATTTATCAATTTGATGTTTTATCAGGAATCGACTTTTTCACATTGGTTGAAAGAAGGAATGGAGTTGTGGCGGTACTGGTTAATGCGAAAGGCTTAGCACTCGAAGAGATGGTCCATGTAAAAAGAGAAGATTCCAGTCGGGTTAATAATTTTGTTGAAAACACTTTGAAACAATACGGAGTTACAGAGATTGTTCGGGCAAGAATTACTATTCCAACGTCGGGACTTGGCTTTGGAAATATGGATTTTCGGACACCCATTGATTATCAACGGGAAATTGGGAAATATTGTGATTTGTCACTAAGTTCGAAAGATGCTATTGTTGGGGGCGTTGAAAATATAGCGCGGATGGAGTTGATAAGGAAATAAGTTTATGCCAAAAGAAATTAAAAAAAATCAAATAGAAGTACCAACAGGAGATAAATTATTCAACCTCTGGGGGGAGGCGATGAAAGACATTGACCAAAGGTTAGAACAGCTGATAAGAAAAAAAAGAAAGGAAAAAAGGCGGCAGAAAACTTCAGAAGACGAGAAAGCTTCGCAAGAGTAGATCCGTTCGCATTTTCTTCGGTATATCCTCAATTATATTGTTAACTTGTGCATAAAAACACATCACACCTCCAGGGAAGTATAACACAGCGAAGTCTCATAGTTAAGAAAGAGGACTAATTTTCAATTTAAAATTTGAAATCACTTTACCACTTCCAGTGGGGTGGTTTGTGTTTTTACGACGGCAGCATTAAAGACAGTTTGAGGTTGGGTTGAATGTTGGGAAGGTTGGGGTGATAAGGGAGATTGGGGACGTAAGATAGGTTGGGATTGTTGAGCATTTTGCGGTCTGGCAGTATCGCGAATTTCTAAAGGCTTGTTGGGCTGTTGGGTCGGTTGGGATTGTTGGGGTTTGCCACCTTGGTTATTTCTTGGGTGTTGATTATCTCCATGTTGGGGGTTTCGGGAACGTTGGGGTGATTGGGGATTAGAAACAGGTTGTTTGAGATGTGCAGTATCGCGAATTTCGACGGGTTTGTTTGATTGGGGAAGTAAGGGTGATTGGGGAGATGAGGGTAAAGCAGATGGAACAGGGCGGGCGTACCTTTCGCGCGAAACCTTTATAACTTTATCTTTACTTTGTGTTCTGCTTTGCGGCAACGGCAAAGATTGGGCAAAAAACGGAGTACTTGTTAAGTTATTAATTGCCATCTTGATAATAATTTGAAAATTTCCAAGAGCCAGCAAATCTTCAGGTTTAAAACGCTCTGAAAATTCTTTTGCAATCAAGTCAGCGTCTTCTGCTCCAATCAAGAAAGTCATCATAGTTCCAACGTTTCCGAAAATCGCAGCGCGAATTGTTTCGTCAACTTGCTTTATATACTGGTTTGCTAAAATAAGATTAAGTTTATATTTACGGGCCTCGGAAAGAATTTTAATAAAGCTAGTTGTAGCAAAGTTTTGGAACTCGTCAACATAAAGATAGAAATCTTCTCTTTCCTCCTCTGGAATGTTAACTCTGTGCATTGCAGCAAGCTGTAATTTGGTAATAAGCATTGCTCCCAAGAGGGCCGCGTTGTCTTCTCCCATTCTTCCTTGAGACAAATTAAGGATTAGGATTTTTTTGTTGTTCATAATATCCTCAAGATTAATTGTCGATTTTGGATGGCCTACAATATTTCGAATAATTTGAGATGATAAAAATTGCCCGACTTTGTTTAAAATTGGAGAGACTGCTTCGTTCCTAAAGTTTTCGGACATCTTGTCAAACTCATTTTTCCAAAAGGCTTTAACAACTGGATCTGTGATTTGATCAACTGCTTTGTTTCTGAAATGAGCGTTTGTCAAAAGTTCTGGAATTTGAAGCAAGGTTGAGTTTGGAACTTCAAGCAAAGTTAAAATAGTGTTGCGCAAAATATATTCAAGGCGAGGCCCCCAGGACTGAGCAAAAAGCTTATAGAAAATAGCAACAATTCCCGAGGCAATAATATCTTTTTGAGAGGGATCAGTAATTTCCAAGGGGTTAAGGTGGAAGGGGTAGTCCGTGTCTGAGGGATTAAAATATATAACGTCATTAACTCGGTAAGACGGGACAAATTCAAGCAAAGTTTCGGCAGTTTCGCCATGCGGATCAATCACGCCAACCCCTTCGCCATTTCTTATATCATTTATCGCCATATTCATAAGCATTGTTGATTTTCCAGTTCCGGTTTTTCCAATTATGTAAACGTGCCGACGCCGGTCGTTTTTCAAAATTCCAAAAGTTGTGGGTTTACCTTTATAATCAGTTTTGGCAAAGAAATTAACTTGTTTTTTGGCTTCTTCGTTAAAATTAATAGCAACTGGAAGGTTTTCCGGAGGTTCAGAAAGAATGGTTTTACTCCACGTGATGTTGGGGATATTTATAAGTTTCTCACTTGGAAAGTGATAAAGTGTTGCGACCTCCAGAATGTTCAAGTATTGATACTTTGGAACAAAAGATGCGCTCCTGTCTATGATCGCTCGCAACATACCTCCCTTTTGCCAAAAGGAGGGTTTTTCCAGGCCCATTGAGTTTCCGTTTGGATTGTTAAAACTTGTAAAAGTTGCACCAATTAAGCCTAAAAGCGCCGAGTTATTGCTTTTAACCAAAAGTCTTATTCCGATTTTAAATCCCGGGAAGGCAATTTTATCTGTGATTTGTGTTTGATAGGTTTGCAAACCAAATGGGTCGGACTTTACCTCTCCTTCTTTTACGGGCTTGCCTTTTTGTTCGATAGCGCGTCGCCCTGCGCCTTGCCAACCTGAGCCGGATGGAACTAAAACAAACTGAACGAGGGCAACATCGTCCATTTCAAGTTTTGAAAGAATCCCTAAAAGCGAGGACAGAGGGTCAACATCTGCAAAATCTTTGTATATTTTTAATGGATAGATGTAGTTGTGTTGCAATTTCATTTGGCCAAAATTGACTTTTGATGTAAGGTCGACTTCTTGAAGCGGATCTTTTGAGGTTGTAATAATAGCTTTTGGATATTGAGACAAAATTTGGCTTTCAACAAAAGATTGGTAATTGACCGGTACAACTGCTAAAAAATGCAAAGTTTGGTGAATCGTCAATATTTCAAAACAAAGTGGAATTTCAGTTTTTTTAAACAATAACGATGGGGATTTAATGCTTGCAAGGCTAGTGAACATCTGGGCCATTGATTCTGGTGTTTCAAGCCCTGTTCGAGGTGTCTTTATCTCAAGAACGATTTTCTCATCCATTGGAGCGCTGAGTTCATTGTAGCAGCTTCGAGTTTAAGTGTCCAATGGTACAAACTTAAAGTTTTATCCTTTTAATCTCAAATGGGATTTCATTCCCCCTTCGTTCCGACATTGTGTCGGAACTACGGTGGGATGTGATGGAAGTCGATGCACTAATCCTTATACCTATAAAGTCAATTTTGGGGAAAACTTTTCTTACTTCGGCACGAAACTTATCTGCTAAACTACTTGAAAACTTGCTGTAAACGCTCCGTTCAGATTTTCCACAAACCTTATTTTCGTATTTTCTTATCAGATCATTAATCGCCTGACCAACGAGATTGAACTCATCTTGGTATTTTTCAGGGTCAAGTTCGTATTTGTTATGAATTTTCCGAAATTCGTCAAAGAGGCCTTTGTTTTGCTCAAGCATTTCTTGGAAGTAGAGTTTATATTTGACCACGATATTAATCTAAACGAAAAAGGGGAAATAGTAAAGATCAAAAAAAAGAGTTGATTTATCGCTCCGTATTACATATCGAAGTGTAATATACCCATTTAACTCAAGTTTGCAACCTTTGTTAAAAGGTCGAAAAATTACAGTTGAGTTTAACGAACTTTTTACTCCTCTTTTGAACAACCTCAAGAAGGTCGCCTCAGACCTCGAGGGGACCTTAGACTATATTTTGAGAGAAAGAGAAGACTCAGCAGAGGTATAATGGAATATCAAAAAATATTTTCTACTTGTGCTGCCGTTTATTATAGCAATTTCCTTGTCGTATGTTTTTCAAGGCACAATACTTTCTCGAAATGAGGAGTTTGTGCGGTGGCTTTCGGATTTTGGCCCTCTAGTTATTTTGGTGTATGTTCTTTTGCAGTCAGTTACCATAATTTTTGCTCCGATTGGGGGCTTTTTCATGGTGATTGCAATGATTACTCTTTTTGGCCCGGAGATTGCCTTAACGCTCGTGTATTTGGTCTCAACCCCGCTTTATGTTGTAAACTTCTATATAGCAAAAAGGTTTGGCAGACCTTTGGTTGAAAAGTTAACAAGCAAAGAGGTTTTGGGAAAGGTCGACCATTTTGTTCAAGACGCAGGGACACTTGCAGTTGTTGTTATGAGGCTTTTTCAAGGTGGGAATTTTGATTATATTTCCTATGGATTGGGATTGACTAAGTTTCCGCTAAAGACCTTTATTTTGGTTAATTTTCTAGTTGGTATTCCCTCAACGCTGCTAAACTACTTTGTTTTGACAAGGTTTGAAAATTTGGTTTTGAACGTTGTTGTGTTTTATGCAGTGACAATAACACTTACCGGGGTATCAATTTATATAAACCACCGAATTAGAAAACACAAAAAATTATTATTCCCATAGGCACCCGAAGAGTAAACCGTTAAAATATCCGAAATACTGCCGAATAATTATGAGTTCGGAGTCTTCGGCCGTGAGTCCTTCGACAGTGAGCTCAGGACCGAAGGGCTCAGCCGAACGGTGTGATATGATTTTATGCGTGTGGAGTACTGAGGTAGCCAAAATGCCGAAGTAAAGGCGAAGACAGTCCCCTTTACAACGCCGTAAAAAGGGCTTAAAAGCTCCTCTTGAAAAGTAACAATGATTTGTTGGATTAGTGTAAAATAGTTTGAGTGAAGAGGTTTTTGTTGAAGAAAATTGACTACGTATGCCTTCTCCTAATTTTTCTTTACATTCCTTTATTTTTTTACAAATTGGGCCAGTCGTCGTTGGTCAGTTGGGATGAGGCTTGGTATGCGGAGATTGCACGAAACATTTTGAGGTCTGGGGACATTTTCAATTTAACTTGGAGTGGAGAACCTTACTTTGATCATCCCGCTGGAGGTTTTTGGTTCATTGCCCTTGCATTTCGTCTTTTTGGCATTTCAGAATTTTGGGCCAGATTTACGCCTGCATTGGCCGGATTATTGTCACTGGGCATTATCTATTTATTAGGTAAAGAACTTTTTGGTCGGGTTGTGGGTTTTGCCTCTGCCATAGCGCTGCCTTCATCGTTTTGGTTTTTATATAGATCCCGTTCGGGAAATTTAGACATTTTCTTAACACTGTTTTTCTTGTTGACACTTTTTTTGGCTTTGAAGGCGGCAAAAAATAAAAAGTATTTAATTCCATTTTCTCTCAGTCTTTCATTTCTTTTCTTAACCAAAACCCTTGTGCCACTAACTATTATTCCGCCACTTTTTATAATCTTTTGGAGATCGAAGTCAATTGCCTTGAGAAATTTAGTTTTGCCCATATTAATAGTTGTTGTACTTGTCGGCGGATGGACTTTCTCCCAACTTCAGCACAAGGATTTTATTGACAGGTATTTTCAAGTGGGGTTGCCGGGAATGGACGCACAAAGTAATTTAAAGGCAAATGTTTTGCAAGCAAAAGTATTGCTCCACAACGGAGTGGGGAAATGGTTTTGGCTGGGCATTGGCTCGCTTGCCATTGGTGTGTTGGCGCGGCAAAAAAGATTTTTAATATTAGCGGCCTTTTTTGTAAGTTTTGTAACTCCGTTTGCATTTTCCCAAAGAAGCGGAATTTGGCATTTGATACCGTTGCACCCAATTTTGATCTTGTCGTTTTTGGGACTTTTATATGTAATTCTTGAAAAAATAATGGGCGTGTTTTCTAGAAACAAAGCATGGGTTGCCTTGCCAATTATTTTGTTATCTATCTATATTTCTTATCCTCAAATTAAACGTTCTTGGTATGAGTTTATTAACGTTAATCCTTATACGTCTGACGAGGAGGTTCTCGCGCGCGAGGCTGGCAATTACCCGCAAAAACTTTTTATCGCAAGTTCAGACTTTCGGCCGGCTGCAGTGTTTTACTCAGGGAAAAATGTTCCTCAGATGATACTTGGCATAAAGCTTCCCGATATGTTTAAAAACAAAGAGGAGTTTTTACTCATTGTGCAAGAAAATGATTTGGCCCAACCTGGTATTTCCAAAGACTCCTACGAAATTCTCCAAAAAGATCGCGACAAAATCCTCTTGTTGAAAAAATAAAAAATAACGTGTCAATAAGAGTGATATTTCAACCCGTATCACACCTCGGAGGTGTGATGTTGGGTGTGATGTTGAAAAAAATGAGAATATTTGTTAAGGCAAAACCAAAAAGTAAAAAAGAATATATCAAAAGGGCCCAAGATGGAAGCTTTATTGTGGCTGTAAAAGAACCGCCGGAAAAGGGCAGGGCAAACGAGGCGGTTTTGAAATCTTTATCTAAGTTTTTGAATATTCCTGTGTCTTCAATCAATTTTGTTTCAGGTCAAACCTCTCGTCAAAAAATTTTTGAAGCCCCAATGACTTCTCAAGACTTAGACAAAATTCCTCAAGATGAAAAGGGGCAAATTAAACTGTTGTGATTATTTACTGAAGTAATTTGTAGAGTTTTGAAAGATTGTTGTCAAAAGTTACAAAGTTTGCATCTCTACTTTGGATTTGTTTAATAATGATACAGTCTGTAAAACTTACTTCCCTTGATTGTTTATATAAATTTATTGAAAAGCTAGTGTTTTCTTTGTTGTCCGTATCCAAGTTATTTACCAAAAATAGCTCTTCGAAAAAATTAATAATTTCTTCTTTCGGCTGTTTATAGAAAGAGCGCAAAACCCATTCCGTCTCAAGAATACAAGGGAGGGGAATGTAGATGTTGATTTTTCCGTCAATGCATTGTTTGAAGCATTTTTGTGCAATTTCAAAGCCTGGTTGCCTTTTAAGCCTGAATTCAAGAAGAATATTCGTGTCAATTCCTATTGATTGCATTTTTTCGTTTTTGAGCAATTTCTCGGGAGGCAAGCTCTTGAGTTTTTAACCGGATTTCTTTTAGTGTTTCTCCGTGGTCTAAATTCTTCAAATCTCCTGCGAAATCTAAGATTCTAGATTTTCTTTGCAATTTTCCTTCAAATCCGTCTTCTGTGGGGTATATCTCAACACGCATTCCCTTTTTAAGACCAATCTTATCTCTTACCTCTTTTGGTATTGTTAACTGCCCTTTGGATGTGGTAGTAGTTGTATAACTCATTTCTTACTTAGAATAGCATATTCTTACATTGGCGTCAAGTCCTTACCACACGGCAGACCACAAAAAGGAAATCTGTATTAGCGATGACCGTCGAAAATGCTAAACTCTCATCACTTGCAAATCTTACCAACTTATATCGGTTTTCACAGTCCTTCGCACCATCATTACTTGAAATCTATAATAATTTTGTTTACTATTAATAAAATATGCAAAAAAAATTGGCCGTTGTAGTTATTATTCTACTTTTAATAATTGCTGTAGTGCTTTTATATAACTCACGTGGCAAAAGTAATGTCTTTGTGCTTCCTCAAGCATCGACGGCAGTAAGTTCGCCAAGCCCAGTTACCGTTGCACCAAGTTCGACTTCTCTTCCATCAAGCTCGTCCAGTACCCAAACTTCTCAAGTAAGTATCAAAAATTTTGCCTACAGCCCAGCAACAATCACAGTTAAAGTTGGAACAACCATTACTTGGAAAAACGAAGACAGCGCACTCCACACTGTAACAAGTGACGACACAAGCGGACCTTTAGACAGCGACCAATTAGCTACGGGAGACACTTACTCTGAAACTTTTTATACTGTTGGGCAGTTTAGCTATCACTGCGATCCTCACTCCAACATGAAGGCTGCTATAATAGTGACAAACTAACTCTTCTCTGTGTATAATAAGAACCCGTTTCAAAACTCCAATATTTGACTTCAACTTAATGTTGTCTTTGCTCAACACACATGACGTGCCGCTAGCCATTCCAACCATTGCAAGTAATCCTGTTGGAAAACCAAGAATGATCTTAGCTGACAAAGGATATGGCTCAGATAAATTAAGGTTAAAACTAGAACAAACTGGAATTAACACAAATATTCCAACCAGAAACATCAAAAACAGGAAACAACAAAAAAGCTACAATATCCCACTAAGTAAAATGAGATTTAAAATTGAAAGAACAAATGCTTGGATAAAGAGTTTCAGGAGACTGCACTTCAGATTTGATTACACCCAGGCTTCATTTTCAGCCTTTACCTACCTGGCCTTGATAGTAATTTGCATACGAAAACTAATTTGACTAAAAATCAAAGATTAGCTGGGCTAACATCCATTGAGTTTTGAAACCAGTATAAAGATTTAATAACCAACTAAACACTCTTTTGACAAATAATTTTAAACGCATAAATCTCTTAATATTGAACACAGCTAAAGCGTCTTTATTTTTCCACTTTGTTTGCCTACCTCATACCAATTAAAAGTGGCAGTGTGGTTGTCTTTTATTTCGTAGACATGGACGGTGTAAGTTTTTTCATCTTCATTATCGATTTCAACAATCCCACTTGGAACTCTTTTTAAATAGTTTTGCACATCAGGAATGCTATTAATATTGTCAAGTGCTTGTTGGGGTGTAATTAGTTGTGGGCTTTCTGTTGCTATTTGGGGTATTGTTGAGGGTTGGGTTGATTTGTTTGCATCTTGAAAGGTGTAAAATCTGGGTACAACAAGAAATAATAACAGCACAGATAACAATATTTCCATATAAGTCAACTTTAATATAACTGGGTAAATAACTCAAATTATGCTTTTGTTTGACATGGTATTTTCATTGGTGCTAATCTGATATTAGAGTGAAAAAATTCCCGCCTACACTAAAGTTTTGGCGGGCAGGCATCCTGCCCATACTTATCTTTTTTGTGGCTGTTTTTGCTTCTTTGTTCCTCATAACTCAAAAAACTAATGCACAAGAAAACGCCGATTGTCAAAATACATTTGATAAGGAACTTTACAAATGTTTGGTGGAATCTACGACATGTATTGACGCTTGTGTTGATAAGGGTAGATCAGTTATGAGCGTTTCGGTAGATGGTGCAAAAGTCAGCCTTGAGTGCCAGAGAAATACTTGTGATCCTGCCAAAGAGGCTTGTGATGATCAGGTGAAGGCAAACTACAAAGCCTGCAAAGGCGAGGCTAAAGAAGCTAAAATTAAAGAAAATTCTCTAGAGGAATCTTGGACGTCAATTAAATTTAAAGACCCAAAAAAGGTGAATGACTGGATCATTGAAAACCTTGGTGATTATGAAATAAAACCGGCTCCCGCCAGCGAGACTCAGGTTCGGGATCGGACACCGCAGATTAAGCCCGATCAACTCGCCAAGGACTCGGTTCTTCATCAGATGATTGAAGAGCAACTAAAGGCTGGGGCAATTGCCACCAATTATAAAGATGGCGTACTGATTGAAAACCTGTTTGAAGGGAAGTGGATCTTTATTAGCCCAAATGCTCTGGTGACTTATTCTCCCGAAATAGGGAGGCATTCATATTCGGTTCAACAAGGAGAGGTGGAGATAAAGGAGGACGTGTCTAACACCGACGTAGAGACACCTAATGCCGCAGTTAAATCCAAAGATACCCACTATTGGGTGAGTTATGATTCGGACAAAAAAGAAACGACAGTTGGTGTTTACAAAGGAAAGGTGGAAGTTAAAACACCTGATGGAAAAACAACTACCGTATCGCCTAAGAAGGATGGTAAGCCAGGAGTGGCGGTCGTTACCCAAAAGCTTCCAGTTGCAAAACTTGCCATTGGAGGTTTAATTCCAATGGTTGTTATAGTTGGATTGTTCTTTGTTCTAAAGAGGAAATTCGCACAGAATATCTCGGGTAAAAAGAAAAGGTAATTTCTATTTTTTCTCTTCAGGAGGTTTGTAGTCTGGGTTGAAGTAGGTGTAGAACCCCTCAACTTCTTTATGGACTTTATTAATTTCCGCAACTTTAGCGTTATACTGATTGACCAAGCCGTTAAATTGTCCAACCAGGCTATTAAATTTGTCTACATCGCCGGAATTTTTAAGTGAAGTAAGTTGATTATTCATATTGGTAAGTTTTGTGTTAAGCGGATTTAGTTCGTATTTTAATTGATCTATACGCCTTACGCGGCTGTTGAACCCACCTTTTTGAAAAAGATCTACAACTTTGTTTCTGTTGACAAAATATTGTTTGTAATACTCTTCGAGTTCCGGGGAAAGATCTTTATATTCAACACCAAACTTAGAGTGTAATTCGCTGTGAATGTCGTCCTTACCCTTTTTACTTTTCTTATCGAGGGTCTCAATTACTGTGGTTAAATGGGGGTCGTTCTGATATTTTGACAATTCCTGATCCAGAAGTGTATTGAGTTGTTCTTTCTCGCTTTGGCTCAACCTGTCATAGGCGTGGTGCAACATCTCATGGATAGAAGCTGCGTACTTATGATCAGCAAATTTTGGGTCGTCAATTTCCAAAAGGAATATTTGCCGCCCCCCAAAAGGGCCTCCTCCGGCTTTCGGTCCAATACAAGCCAGCGCTTCCACACCACCAGCAGCGCAATATCTCTTAAATGTGCTTGCGTCAACAAATATCGGATCTGCTCGGTAAAGGATTGCTTTGCCTTTGTCGGTAAGCCCGTTTTTTTCGGCGAGTTCTGTAACCTTAGAGGCGGGCTGGTATGTTTTTAAAACTTCCTCGTCAGAACGCCGAAGTTGGGCAGTTGCAAAGAAGAGAAAACCAGCAAGTGCAAGTACCGGGACGAGAAATATTATTAAAACTATTTTAAAAGATCCTTTGTGGCTATATGAAGACGACATTTTAAAAATTTTTTAACGGCTTATTTAACCTTTAGCGAAGATGCAAGAGCGTTGGCGGCGTTTAGAAACTTATCAAAAGAACTTTGCTCTGCGGTGTAGGTAATAACATAAGAGGTTTTATTTTTAACGCCAATAATTACCATACCCTTAAGACTTTTATCTTGGTTGCTGATTGTGTAAATCAATTGGTCAGCCGATTCTCCCGCAAGAGTTGTTGGTTTTCTGTCAAGTAAACTAAACGAAGGTGCGCTTTCACTTTGTTTTATCCAACTATCTGTTAGCTGTGCCGATGTCATATTCGGCTTAGAGGAAATATCCGTCGTCGACAGGTTGATATTGTCGACAAACTGATCGTCGTTGCTTTCTTTTGGAGATCCGAAAGCTACAACAACTCCGGCAGCTGGATTTTCTTTTATGCTCCAAGCAGCGGAATACTCCAAACTTAGGTTCAGACTATCATTTTGATACGTTTTCGTTTCAGGAGTGGGTTCTCCCTTTGTTGCTTCGCTGGGTTGTACGGAGGAGGGTTTGTTTTCACTTTTTGAAACTTTACCTTCAAGCTTAAGGGCTCCGGATACTACTAGAAGAGCTATTGCCGCGCCTACAACTACCACAATGATCAAAATTATACTGGCAAATCCTTTCTGGACAGAATCTTTTCCCACTAAATTTTATAATGTGCTCTCCAAAAAAGTTTGTCAACTGGTATTTTATTTATTGATGATTTTCTTTCGACTGTTGTTGAGAGTTAATTGCAGCACTTGTTTTTTCTTTATTATTATGTTTCTTGTTATATACTCCTCATACTCCAGTTTGCATGCATGAAATTTGACAGGGAAGGGATTGGTGTGGTCTCATAATTAGTAATGCCTAAATTTTTAACATACGAAGAGTTTGTTTCTTTAAAACAACTTCACAGAAGCCTTAAGAACAAGAAAGCGGCTGACAGGGTAAAGGTTTTGATCATGCTCCATCTGGGATTTACTCCTACCCAGATATCACAAGCATTGATGCTTGATGAAACTACACTTTCAAGATATGTAAAAACGTTTAAGGAAAAGGGGGTAGAAGGACTTTTGGAAGTAAAGTATACAGGAGGTAAAACAAGATTAACTTTGTGCCAGGAACAAGAACTCAAAGTGTATCTTAAGGAAAATATCACGCGTACTGCTAAAGAAGTTGTTGATTATATCTTCTTAACTTACAAAGTTAACTACTCAATAATTGGAACAACAAAACTTCTTCACAGATTAGGATTTACATGGAAGAAACCAAAAATAGTTCCCGGTAAGGCAAACAAAGAAAAGCAAGAGGAATTCCTAAAAACCTACAACAGCCTCAAAGAAAGTCTCAACATTAATGATCAGATCTACTTTCTTGATTCAACTCACCCAGAACACAACACCAAACCTTCATATGGATGGATACTTAAAGGAAAAGCAAATGACAAGTTTGTTAAAACAAACACAGGACGGGAAAGACTCAACTTAAATGGGGCTTTAAACTTTCAAGGTAAGGTTGCACTTGTACTTGATGAGGAAACAATTAACAAAAAAGCAACAATTCATCTCCTTGAAACAATCAAAGAAAAACAAAAGAAAGGGAAGGTATATCTTGTCCTGGACAATGCCTCACATCACCATGCAAAGGAAGTTAAAAGATGGGTTCTACACCATCCCAGATTTAAACTTGTATTTTTACCAGTCTATTCACCAAATTTAAACTTGATTGAAAGACTCTGGAGATTCTTCCACAACAAAGTAACATACAACCACTATTTTGAAACTTTTAAAGAGTTTAGAGACGAAACTCTTAAATTCTTTAAAAACCTTAAACAATATGACAAAGAACTATCTACTCTTTTAACCGATAACTTTCAACTTGTTCCTACCTAATTATTGCAAACCTGAGTTAGTTGGGTATACTTACTTAAAGTACGAAAATTTATGCATTTATAGATAGTCAAAATTTGAATTTAGGTGTTCGTTCACAAGGATGGAGGTTGGATTGGCGGAAATTTAGACAATATTTGCGCAACAAATATGGCGTAGTTAAAGCATATTTATAGGTCAAGTAGCTGGAAATGAGGCTTTGTATACCTTCTTACAAAAATGTGATTATGTTTTGATATTTAAACCTAATATCGTGCGCGTTGATCTATTGCGGGGTTCTTTAGAAGAAAAAAACTGGAATTAGCAGTCGGTCGAAACCTTAGGCTAGTCCAGTCATCGTGATGCTATTATTGCAACATAAACAACCGCTTGAATCAAGGGTTTTGTCAGTTACGAAACTAATGTGGATGAAATAAGCAAATTAACCCCTTTTTAAGATTGTTATTCCTATTATTGAAAGTATAATTTGCTACTTTTAAAGTGGTATAGTTAAATTAATGAGCATGAAGTTTCTTAAACTACTTCTGTCTCTTGCTCTTTGTTTGGGAGCAGGAGTTTTGGGTTCGGTTTTTACAACTTCAGCAATTCCAACTTGGTACCAAACTTTAAACAAACCTTTCTTTTCTCCTCCAAATTGGCTTTTTGCACCAGTTTGGACTGTACTTTACGTTTTGATGGGGATTTCTCTTTATTTAGTTTGGACCTCAAAAAGCAAGTTAAAACAAAACGCACTTACTTTGTTTTTTATTCAGTTGGGGCTAAACGCTATTTGGTCAATAATCTTTTTTGGACTTCAAAATCCGCTTTTTGCTCTCGTTGAAATTGTGGCAATGTGGTTAGCAATTTTTCTAACAATTAAAGTTTTTTACAAAATTAATAAACCGGCAAGTAATTTGTTAATTCCGTACCTTGTCTGGGTCTCATTTGCCACAATCCTTAATCTGTCGATTGTAATCTTAAACGCATGAACAAACAAACAACAACTGTGTTACGCTTGCGAACATTCCTCGACTGATGTCTCTAGTTTCATTTTCGAAACTCTTTATTGGAGGGTTTTTTACACAACGAACAATCATATTTGGGAAGATGTGTTGTTGTTTTAAAAACCCACAAACCTACACTGTTGGATGTTGAGGAAACGGAATGGGAAAATTTGCGTGGTGTAATTGCAAAACTGGCGCACGCAGTTGAGAAAGGGTTGGGTGCAACAATGTGCAATTGGGCATGTTTGATGAACGATGCGTACCAAGAAGAGATACCCGCACCTCACGTTCATTGGCATCTAAGGCCAAGGTATATGACAAAAATATCGAAATTGATGGAAAGATCTTTAATGACCCTGACTTTGGACACCATTACAACAGGGATGGAAAAGAGACAGTTGGAGAAGAGTTGGTAAAAAGCATAGCCGAGAAAATTAAAGCTGCATTACCTGGTAGTTAAAATCCACGATCCTCATTGTTTCGGGATACGGATCACAAGGTGGAGGAGCTGCGGGAGCAGTAGCTGCTTTGTCGAACCGGCGAGGTGAGTTGGTAGGAACAGTCAACTCTGTTGAGAGGCCTAAATTAGCGATTGATGCTTTTTTGGAAACTTACAAAGGAGAATATGAGTTACTTAGTACCCCAGAATAACTTCAACATCCAGATGCTCAAGTGATTATTAAGAAGATTTAAAGCTAAACTCTTGTTATACCCAAAATACATTAATTTGCAAATATAAAAATATTATTTTGGGTTCAAAATCACTTACGAGGAGTTGTAAACTCGAGTAAGTGGAGTTTATAATGTCCCCATGTCGTTAAAAGTAGGGATAGTTGGATTACCAAATGTGGGAAAATCGACACTGTTTAATGCGCTTTTGAAAAAGCAGCAGGCGTATGTTGCAAATTTTCCATTTGCAACAATTGACCCGAATGTTGGAGTTGTTCCTGTTCCGGACTCGCGGCTTGATGAGTTGGCAAGGGTTGTTAAAGAATCTGAGGGAATGCAGAATTTACCGCCAAAAGTTCCGGCGACTGTTGAATTTGTTGACATTGCTGGACTTATTGCCGGTGCGCACAAAGGTGAAGGACTGGGAAACAAGTTTTTGTCCCACATTCGAGAAACTGATGCAATTGTCCACGTTGTCAGGTCGTTTTCTGACCCTTCGGCAAGCTCAGGGCAAGTTCAAATTATTCGAGCAGGTTCGATTTCACCGAAAGAGGATTTAGAAATTGTTGAAACAGAGCTTGCGCTTGCAGATTTGCAAACTTTGGAAAAACAGCAGGAACCAAAGGGAACAGTCAAAGATAAGAGTCTAAGTCTAAGATGGAACGCTGTGTTGAAAATTAGAGACGCACTCCAAAAGGGGATTGTGGCCAGAAATATAGATCTTCTCAAGGATGAGGCGGAGGCTGCGAAAGGTTTAAGTTTACTAACTGCGAAACCAATACTTGTTGCTCTCAACGTCGATGAGTCGGATTTGTCTCGTGCCGAGGAAGTAGAGCGCGAGTATGCAAAAGAAACGGGATTGGACCCGGATCAAGTGATTGCAATTTCAGCAAAAACTGAGGCCGAACTGGCCCAACTTTCTGAGGAGGAGCAAAAGCTTTATTTGTCCGACTTGGGAATTACACAATCAGGACTTGAAAGATTGATACGTAAAGCTTTTGTAACGCTGGGATTGATGACATTTTTAACTGCAGGAGAGAAGGAAGTCAGGGCTTGGACTATCAAAAAAGAAACACGAGCACAAGATGCAGCTGGGGTGATCCATACAGATTTTATCAAAGGGTTTATAAAGGCCGAAGTTGTTAAATATGAGGACTTTATTCATCTTGGTGGTTGGAAGGGTTCCAGAGAAAAAGGCAAAGCTCGTTTTGAAGGCAGAGACTATGTTGTTCAAGATGGGGATGTAGTGGAGTTTAAAATTAACAGTTGACTTATAAAATCGTAGTTTTATAGTTATTGGTGAAAGAATTGTTATGGGCATTGAAGTGCGAGATAAAGGTGGTAAAGGGGTAGGATGGTGTGGAACGCGCATGCCCCACGCGGATGGTTCAATTGATTCCATCGAGGTGGGAAATTACGAATTTGAGAAGACCGAGATCGCAATCGGGATACTGAGATTTTTGGCCGGTTCCAAGAGCTTCAAGATCGGTAATATTTTTGTTCGAGTTCCTGACACTCCACAAGGTGACGTCGTTTTTGGGCACTTAGAACTTCCTTATGAGGAATTTGTAGCTGGAGTTTGTTGGTTTTTGGGGCAGGGCGGGCGGCCTGGTCAAGAATTTCAGATACCCGCTAACTACGCTCTTTGTTCTTTCGCAATACCAGCATTACGCAAAAGTCTGCTTAAAGAAATGCCAAATCCTAAACCATCTGTTTGGGAAGCAGCAGAGGGCTTTGAAGCACAGTATAAAAAACCTGAAGGAATTTACGGATTGGCAGGTACTCGGTAATTCACTCCTTTTGATATTTTCGGTACTGAGCCAGCAGATGGTATCCACTCCAGGGACCTAAATCTACAGATACCCGGTCAAGAATAATGGGTGGGACAACTTTAATTCTAGTATCAATATCAGGTAATTGTTCTTG
>Ga0209541_10004299_pt1 | contig 25381 bp, 24 predicted proteins | sample RifCSPlowO2_01_FD_184027 | JGI IMG/M metagenome (GOLD analysis project Ga0209541, IMG submission 184027) | Groundwater microbial communities from Rifle, Colorado - Rifle CSP2_plank lowO2_0.1 (SPAdes) (version 2) | ecosystem: Environmental > Aquatic > Deep subsurface > Groundwater | place... | reverse complement strand
ACCATGAGTTTTCCAATCTAAGTATAATTGCATGTGGCTACGCCACCAGTGAAACTACACACAAACAATGAAGAAATTACTTCATTGTTGTGCAGAAAAGTGATAGTTTTCACTTTTCTTGCACTGGTGGAAAACTCATATTTTAATCTGAAATGGAAAGTCTTGACAATCCAGTTTGTAACATTCTCACTGTTGCCGGATCTCTATAGACTACAAAAGTAATGTTTTTCAAATTAGTTTGCCCACCATACTTTAATACAAACTCATTAATACCTTCTGACATTCTTGCCACAGCTTCCTCAGGTGTTTTTTCAACAACACCAACCATGTCACCCATTCTAATTGTTGGTACGACAATTTTTTCATACCCATGCTGATGTGCAGCTTCTAATCCAGCATACACAACACGATTTAAAGGGTTTTGTAAATCATCAACAACAAAGATGACGTCCCTAAATTCTCCGCTATGGCTTCCTTTGTTTCCTTTCGCTACAACAACTTGCAAATCTCTTAATGGCATTGCGGCTTTTGCTTGTGCATGATACTGATTTCCAGCAGCTCTTTGAATGGCCTCGTCAATTCTACCAAGCCACATTCCTCCAGAATTTATTGCAGTCATAACTGCATCAGTAAGTTCCTGAGTTAAATCGCCTGAAACCACATACAATCCTGTATTGGCTAACTTTGCAACTAAATTATCATTTTGTGCCATATTATTTACCTCTCAAGTGATATTATCTAAAATAGTCCTGAGCACTTTATAAACTTTACGTTTTAATTATCACTCTATAGTTATAACTATATGATGAACTCCCCCTGCGATTGGTGTATCAGCAACTTTCTAATTATTAATCCATCAATTTTCAAGAAAATATTTAAACCACACTCTCTCCCACCCATTCTATGTCCCTTTCCAAAAGCACCTGCCTCAAATTCTATAAGCGTAAAGACGTCCAAGATGCTTTAGTTGCTCATGCCCAATCTAAAGAGATAGGAATGCGCTTTAATGAAAGTTTTGGTAAACGGCCCGATACTCTCACATATCCCCGAGATGTTTTAGAATTAGTTCTGCAAGGAGTTACCTCTTTTCACGCCAGCGAAGAATTATGGAGTAATCCCCTTTCTTTGTTGAGCAGCAATACTAAGCAAGATTTAGATAAATTGAGAATCGGCTGGGATTTACTATTAGATATAGATTGTAAGATCATGGAATACAGCCGAATTTCTGCAGATCTTATTGTTAAATTCTTGCAATATCATGGAGTAAAAAATATTTCGATTAAATTCTCCGGCAATAAAGGATTTCACATTGGTGTTCCATTTGAAGCTTTTCCACAGAAATTAGGAAATGACAATACCAAAGATTTATTCCCCGAAGCTCCCAGAAGGATTGCATCCTACATTAAAGAAAGTATTAAAGAAGAATTAGGCAAGAGAATTTTAGAATTTGAAAAAGGAAACATTTCTGCCGTACAAGAAAAAGTGGGTTTGCCTCGAGAAGAAATTACTCGCTACGAGAAAAATGAATGGGGAGATAATGTAGCAAAATTACAAGTGGATGGATTTTTAGAAATTGACACAGTTCTTTTAGCTTCACGCCATTTATATCGTATGCCTTATAGTCTACATGAAAAATCTGGTTTGGTAAGCGTGCCTATTGATCCTAACAAAGTTTTAGAGTTTGAAAAACCCATGGCCGATCCGGAGGTAATCATCGAAATACTACCATTCATGGAGAGAAATGTATCTGGTGAAAGTGGTCGACAATTGTTACGAGAAGCATGGGATTATCAGCGAAAAATGCCGGTAGAAAAAGAGATTAAAAAAGAAGGAAAGCAATTTGAAGAAACAATTATTACGTCGCCCATCTCAGAGGATTTTTTTCCACCATGTATCAAAGCGATGTTAAATGGCATGGAAGATGGAAAAAAGCGAGCAGTTTTTTGTTTGATGAATTATTTAGGTAAATTAGGTTGGAGCAAGCCGGATATTGAAGCATATTTGATGAAATGGAATCAAGAGAAGAATAAACCATCCCTGCGTGAGGTCTATATTAAAGGGCAAATGGCCCATTTTAAGCCCGGAGAAAGACTTCCGCCTAATTGTGATAACGATGCCTATTATCCGTCTATGAATGTAGTATGTAAACCTAATAATCATTGCCAGAAATTTAAGAATCCGGTGAATTATACTTTGTATAGATGGAAAAGACATATGCAAGATAAGCAGGAAGATGAAGAAAAAGAGAATAGGAAGAGGGGAAGGAAGAAGAAAGAGAAGAAAGGAACAGAAGAAAATAAAAAAGAGAATATAATTGAAGCTAAAAGAGAATCAGAATCAAACAAAAATTCTACCTCTTAATCTTAATAATTCCATGATTAGCATTTACTTCTACCACATCATCATCTTTCAATACTTGCGTTGCTATTTTTGTTCCAACTACACAAGGTATTCCCAATTCCCTGCTTACAATGGCGGCATGACAAGTTATGCCCCCTTCGTCAGTAATGATGGCCGAAGCTCTTCTCATCAGCGGGACAAAATCGGGAGAAGTCATAGTAGTTACCAGAACCTCACCCGTCTGAAAGTGTTCGCTTTTCCGAGGATCGAGAATTACTCTCACTTTTCCTAATACTTTACCGCCTTCAGCTCTTCGTCCTTCAAATTCAGTAATTTCATTTTTATTCTTAAGACCAAAAAATTGGTGGTAGAGTTGATGGTATTCTTTGCCGGTTTTGATTATAGTTTCTGACTCATTTATTATAAGTACACATCCTGCTTGACGTTGAAGAAGTTCACTAACATCAAATTTACCATTTAGCAAAGATTCAAATTCAAGAGGGGTAGAAAATTGTAAAAGTTGTTGATTTATTCCAGTACGTTGAGAAAGTTCTTTCAAAAATTCATTCAAATAATGATGACCTTCCAACAATATTGCTTTTCTATCGTCTTGAAAAATGCTGAAATAATCAACTATTTTTATCAGTTGGAGGTATTTTTCATCAAGATTTAAAGATGATAAAGCGTGATTCTTTTCTTCTTTAATTTTTTCAAAACGTTGGTGGATTATATTTAACGATTCTTGCGGATCAAATCCCTGTTCAACTATTTTTTTTATTTGCTCAATGAAAAAAGACTCATCGCAATATTGAACGGAGGAATAATTATTTTGCAGCCAATAATAGTTATTAACGTGGAGGGATAGAGTTTCTTGATAGCGGGGAAATTTTTTCAGATTGTTGAGTATATTGGGGATATCCAACGAAAACATCTTGGTTAATTTTGTATCTTTTTTCACCATTAAAGCCAACTTTAATATCTCCTCTTCCTCTTGAGTAGAATACGATTTTTGAGAAGGGGTGGTAATTATGCTAATCATTTTTTCATCAACTACTTGTTTCAATAAATATTCCGCAGGACCAGCGATAGATTCAGCTACTTGACTCATAGCCCACCATTCTTTAAATGCAAGAGAAAATTCATTCATTCTTTGAATAAGCTGAGCGTCATTAAGTGTGGTTAAATTTTTATTTTTGAGATATAATTGTTTGAGATTCTGAGTAAGCGGTTCACACTGTTTTATTTTTTCATCGAAATATGATTTATTCAACAGCTTGTTAACTATGTTTATTCCATATTCCAAGAATGTTTTAAGATCCCAGATAAATTTAACCATTCCATTTTGAAAAAAACCAGTCGTATCTCCCCATCCCCACCCGTAATTCTTTGTCTGTGGTACAACACACACCTGAGCACAGATAAAAACAAAATATAAAGTACAGGGTCTTTCCCAGATCAGATATTTATCACGAAGTTTAGATTCATCAACAGTAGTGCTAAAGAGACATTCATTAGTGTGAAGAAGTAGTTTTTGTAATTCGGGCATTTTCTCTTTTGCCAGAAGTTCCAATTGCTTTTGTGGCAAGGGTTTATCTGAAAGCAGTACTCGTATCTTCTTATATTTATGACCTACTCTTTGCGTTTGAGTAAGATAATAGTAAGTACTCTTCCCTTTCTGTTGTTTTTCTATAAAAACCATCTAAAGAGAATAATGTGGACACATATTTAAATATTACTCCTTATTTTGTGGACACATGAAGAAACCAGAACTTATTTAGAGATATCACTAAAAAGTAAGAAATATTTATATAATCAAATTGATTTCCTGAATTATGATGGACTACCAAGCCGAGATTTCTAGATTAGAGGCGGAAGTCCAAGCACATCAAAGATTTCTGCAGAGAGATAGTTTGTTTACTATTGTAGGCATTGACCAAGAACAAACAGTAACCGGTTGGGATTCTAAGAGAGGAATAGTTGAAGGTCTTAAAACTAGAAATCATGATTTTGAACCTTATGCGTTACACTTTGTAGATAACACCAATGGACAAGTACGTCTTTATTTTGAGACTTGGGATAAACAAAGTACACACAGTCAGTCTCGAAATCCGACTGAATGTGTTGTTGAAACATATGAAAGCAATAATAATTATATTACCAGACCAGTTCATCCCGCCATCATTCTCTTTCCTCGAAGCACCCCCATTGATTTTTATACAAATATGTCCGACCGTTATTTAGATGTTTTAAATGAATTTAAAAAAAAGATTATGAAAAATGCAAGAAATGAAAAAAATCATGCAGAAGGTAAACTAGGAATGTTATTAACAACAGGAGCAAAAGAAGAAGCATTAAGAAAAGATGAAGTACTGGGAAGAATGGAAGCAGATAAATTAAGAGATTTAGAAGCAGCCAGAAGACTCCAAGAACAGCTTCGCAATGGCGGGATTAAAATATGATTTTTCTGAGAAATCTCCGACACTCCACCGTAACCTTTATAAATAACCCCCATTTTTTATAGATTAGTCCGAGTTAACGCGTTTAGGGCTGCTAAATGTAAGTTCTCAGACATATAATATAATGGCAGAAAAATTCGTTCCAGGACCAAATTTTCAACACATCGTTCGTATTTCTAACGTAGATGTACCTGGGGCTAAAAAGATTCTTTTCGCACTTAAGAAAATTAAAGGAGTAGGTGATAACTTTGCTTCCGCAGTTTGCGCTGCTGCTGGAGTAAATATCAATACCCGGGCCGGAGAATTAAAATCGGATGAAATTGAAAGATTAACTTCTGCTTTAAACCATCCTGCTAAATCAGGAATTCCTTCTTGGATGTATAATCGCAGAAAAGATTTTGATACTGGAGAAGACAAACATCTAATCACCGGAACATTAATTTTTACTCACGATAATGATTTAAAACGTATGAAGAAGATCAAATCATACAAAGGTCTGCGACATATTAAAGGCTTACCTGTACGTGGTCAGCGCACTAGATCTAACTTTAGACGAAGCAAGGGTAAAGTTGTTGGTGTAACTAAGAAGAAAGCTACTCCCGGATCAGACAATAAAGATAAGAAATCTGCTGATAAAGGAAGTAAGAAAGGTAAGAAATAGTTGATTTGCAATGGGAGATATTAAACGATTAAAAAAGAAGTACTCTAGGCCAATGCATCCTTGGAGTAAGACTGCTATTGAACAAGAAGCTAAGCTGGTAAAAGAGTATGGCCTAGTTAAGAAAAAAGAGATTTATATTTCTACTACTTTGTTAAAAAAATATAAAGATATCGCTAAGAAACTTATTGCAGATAATACTGTTCAAGGAAAGAAAGAAAAACAACAGATGTTAGAAAAATTGCAACGAATAGGATTAATATCAGAAGGAGCAGATGTTGACCAAGTATTAAAATTACAGATCAAAGATGTTTTAGAAAGAAGAATTCAAAGTATTATCTTCCGTCGAGGATATGCTCGAAGCATGGGACAAGCCAGACAATTCATTGTCCATCGCCACGTCTTAGTTGGTAATAAAGAAATTACTTCTCCCTCTTATATTGTGGGTGTAGCTGAGCAAAACGCTATTGTATTCAAACCAAAATCAAATTTATCTAGTGCTGATCATCCTGAACGTGTAATTATCCAAAAAGCAACAAAAGAAGAGAAAAAAGAAGTGGCAAAAGAAGAAGTTAAACCAAAAGAAGAAAAGATTAAAGAGGCTTTATTACAATGAGAGTAGATAGACGAATCCTAGATGAATCATCCCGAAATGATGGAAGTAAAATCCGTTGGGGAATTGCTCACATTTATTCCTCATATAACAATACTATTATTACCGTTACTGATATTACTGGAACAGAAACTTTAGCTCGATCCAGTGGTGGGCAAATTGTGAAGACTGATCGTCTAGAGAGTTCACCAACTGCCGCCATGGGTGCAGCAAAGAAAGTTGCTGAAATTATTAAAGAAAAAGGAATTAATGGATTATATATTCGTGTTAGATCAACTGGTGGACATAATGGTCCTGCTAGCCCCGGACCTGGAGCACAAGCAGCTATACGCGCCTTATCCAGAGTGGGAGTTAGGATAGGAAAGATCGAAGAAGTTACCCCTGAACCACATAATGGATGCAGAATGAAGGGTGGAAGAAGAGGAAGAAGAGTATAAAAATGACTATCAAACTAGAAAAAATCAAAGAAGAAAGGAAAAGGAATCGGTTCGTTTTTATGATTAAGGGAGCGAACGAAATTTTTGCTAATACTATTAGAAGATTGATTCTGGAAGAAGTTCCCACTTTAGCTGTAGAAGAAATCGAAATTAAAGATAATGGTTCTGCTTTATTCGATGAAATGTTGGGTTTACGATTAGGATTAATTCCCATTAAAACTGACTTGAAAAGTTATACTATTAAAGATCAATGTAAATGTGATGGAGCAGGATGCGCCCAATGTGAATTAAAGATTACTCTTAAGGCAGGAAAGAAAGGATATGTCTATGCTGGCGAAGCAGAAAGTACTGATCCAAAATGCACTTTTGTGTATGAAAAAATGCCCGTAACTAAACTTCTTGCTAAACAGAAATTAGATGTTACCATGACCGCAATTTTAGGCAGGGGTAAAGAACATAGTAAATGGGCACCTGGCTGGGCTTTCTATAAGAAAGAACCATTATTAAAAGTAGGAAATGTTAAAGATCCTGAACTGATTGCTAAAGCGTCTACAGATGGGGTATTAATATTAAAAGGCAGCAAAATTCAGATAGATGATGAAAAGGTATACGAAAGCAATTTATTAGAGTATTATGCTGAATTAAATAAAGCCATTACGTTAGAATATACTGAAAATTTCATTTTCACTTTAGAAAGTTGGGGACAATTAACTAGTAAAGAGATCCTTAACCAAAGCGCAGACATATTAATTGAAAAAATTGAGGAATTGGAGAAGTTAATATAAAATGGCAAAACGTACTGGTCCTACGAACTATCAACTGCAACAGCTTTTAGCAGAGATGGCTCCGAAAGTACAAAACAGTAATTTATGGAGAAGAATTTCAGAAGATTTGCAAAAGCCCAGTAGACAACGTCGGATAGTTAACCTATACAAAATCCAGCAGTTTGCTCAAGATGGAGAAATCATCTTAGTTCCGGGTAAAGTATTAAGTGTAGGAGAAATAAACAAGAAAGTAGAAGTTGCCGCATTAACCTTCTCCACTGAAGCAAAAAAGAAGATCTTGGAAGCAAAAGGTAAAGTAATGTCTATTCACGATTTATTGCATAAAAATCCCGAAGGGAAGAAGGTGAGGATACTCGGATGAAAGTCTACGACGGAACAGGGGTAATCTTAGGACGATTGGGAGCTGCAGTAGCTAAAGATGCACTATGCGGTGAAGAAATCAAGATTATTAATTGTGAAAAAGTAGTCATCAGCGGGGCAAAAGCGCAAATCATATCCTATGAATTGCAAAGAAGAAATAGACACGGATATCCATTAAAAGGACCTCAAAGATCAAACTTACCAGAAAGATATGTACGAAGAGCAATTCGAGGAATGTTGCCTTGGAAGAAAGCAAGAGGTAAAGATGCTTTTCAAAGAATCTTATGTTACAGGGGTATTCCTGCAGAATTTGCTAACATAACACCTATTGTTTTGAGTACATCAACAGTATCAAAATTACCCACTTTGAAATACTCCACAGTATCAGATGTATGTAAAGGGGTAGGTTCAAAGGCATAAAAATGGAAAAACTAATACAAACTCATGGAACCAGAAAAAGAGCAGTGGCTCGAGCAAGTTTAACTTCTGGAAAAGGAAGAATAACTATTAACAATCAATTATTATCCAGTTTTAGTGGACCAACTAATCGCTTGAGAATCAGTGAACCTTTAGTACTTGCTGGAGATTTAGTTAAGAATATAGATGTGGATATTTTAGTTAGGGGCGGCGGAGCTAACGGACAAGCTGACGCCAGCAGACTAGCTATCGCCCGAGCTTTAGTAAAATACGATCCTAAATTAAAAAGTCAGTTTTATGAATATGACAGATTGTTATTGGTAGGAGACGTTAGACGTAAAGAAGTACGTAAACCGAACGATTCCAAAGCCAGAGCAGCAAGACAGAAATCGTACAGATGAGGTTGCAACAAAAATGATTATACCAATACGATGTTTTTCCTGTGGAAAGCCAGTTGGCCATTTATGGGAAGAATATCAAGAACGCTTAGAAAAAGGCGAGAAAGCACAGAAAGTAATGGACACTTTAGGATTGGATCGATACTGCTGCCGAGGATTATTCTTAGGACATATAGACTTGATTGATATTGCGGGAGAATTTAAGAAGTGTTAGGTTTATGAGGATAATTTTTGGTATCTTCATTTATACTTTATTAAATTCAATAAATCTTTTCTGAGAAATAATAGAATAATTAAACATCTAAATGTATCTTATCAAAAGGAGCCATGTCAATACTTCTACGTAAATATCTGAACAAAGTTTCAGCATTAACTCCTTTTTCATATAATACATTTCTAACTTTAATACTGGCTTCACGTATCCCCCTAAAAGCCATTGTTCTTGAACTACCCACTAAGAACCATCCTTGTGCTACCGTTTCAGTTTCCATTATCTCTCGAGCATTAGCCCAATCAGTAGTACAATACATAGGACGAGAACGAGTTTGAAGCACAAAGTCGGGATCATAATTTACTATTCCCGTTCTATCAAAACAATAGTGAATAACTTGTCTATCCATAACTTCCATTACACCAAGCGCTTCAATTGTTCCAAAATAACTGGCCATACCATCAACATCCAAAGGAGCGTCAACTGCGGCAGAAAAAAAGTCTCTTAAATACCATAACCTATCCTCTCCAGCAGCAATAGCGTAGGGTTTGGGAGTTAATCTTCTAGTTAATCCATCTAGTTTAAGATGTTCAAAAGCAGCAAGTAAATGTGGTTCAGGTATATGCATAGCATAATTTTCTCTTCCAGGAGCGACAGGACTGGCTTTGTCTTCATTGTAAAACTGAGCCGTTGCATCTTTATCAAACTTTTTAATAACTTTTCGAACAAAGGGAGTAATTAATTCTTCTAAAGGGTATTGTCTAGCCTCACGCATGATTAGAATATTTCTAGTCTTTTGATTTCTAAGAAATACAACATTGGGGCGCTTAATAGCTCTTCCAGGGTCAAAATCAGTTCGTCCCATAACTACATAGTGCCTATATGAACCATCTGCAAAGCCTATAGTGGCATCAATATCGGGATTAGGTAAGGTTACACCGGACGATTTAGCTCCTTCTGCCCCTTCAGAACAATTTAATTTATATCTATCACGAACTATTTGCTTTCTTCTTTCCTTACTATGTATAATATCTTTACCAAGCTCCCGTTTGACATTTGCTGTTACTTGATTATCAAAACGAGCATACATTAATTCAAAAACCTCTGCCGGGGTAATTTTAACACTTTCACATACAAAGGTTATTTCTTTGGGACCACCAGCTAGAACTCTATCTGTCATTTACACCTAATATAATGACTTCTTTTTAAATCTTTTGGTTTTTATCACTATATAATAGTTAAATAACTGTTAGTTCATATAGCGGTAGGTAACAACAATCTTTAAAAAAGTGCCATCCCTTCAAATATGGTGGCAGAAGAAAATGAAAGTAGTACTATCAAGAATATAGTAACGAGTACTATAAATGGTGATGACGGTACAAGTACAAACAATACCAGCGTTTTAGATATTGCTGCTGATGATCTTACCCCCGGAATGAAGCAATACCAAGAAGTTAAAAGAGCTCATCCTGATTGCTTAGTAATGCTCAGAATGGGTGATTTCTTTGAAATGTTTTACGAGGATGCCATTGCTGCTTCTCGAGAATTAGAAATAACTCTCACTGCTCGAGGAAAGGGAGATAAACGGGCACCTTTAGCAGGTATTCCTTATCATGCCTTGGACCCCTACTTAGCTAAGTTAGTTAAGAAAGGATACAAAGTTGCGTTGGTAGAACAATTGGAGGATCCCAAACTAGTCAAAGGATTAATCAAAAGAGGGCTAGTACGCATTGTTACACCAGGAACAGTAATTGAGTCATCCATACTCAAAGAAAAAGAAAATAATTACATTTTATCCCTTACTGCGTATGGTGATGAATTTTCTCTAGCTTTATGTGATATGTCTACCGGAGAATTTTTGACTACTACCCTCAAGAGCATTTCTGCTTTATGGAGCGAGATTGCTCGATTCAATCCCAGCGAAGTGATTATTCCCGAAAGTTTGAAAGTAAATAAAGAATTGATGGACAAATTGAAAGTTAATAGCTGTTTCATCAATTCTGTGGAAGATTATTATTTCTCGGGAGAAAAAGCCAGACAAATATTATTACAGCATTTCAACCTGCAACGATTAGATGCTTTTGGACTGGAAGATCATCCTCGAAATATTGCTGTATCGGGAGCTTTACTGCAATACATGCTTTCAACTCAGAAAAACTCTTTATCTCACATTAAACGAATTTCCATACAAAGCAACCGGCAATCCATGCTTCTAGATTCAAGTACTATTCGCAATTTAGAATTAATTCAGAACATTCGTGATGGAACTTCCCGGGGAGCTTTACTTTCAGTTTTAGATCAAACCGTTACCTCGATGGGTTCGCGTTTATTGAAAAAATGGATCAAAAATCCTCTTCTCAGCATCAAATTGATTCAAGAAAGATTGGATGCCATTCATAATTTAAATCAAAAAGTAATCGAACGAGAGGAAATCAAAGAATTATTAGAAAAAGTATTCGATTTAGAGAGATTAATCAGCAGAGTAAATTATGGCAACGCTACTCCTCGAGAGTTATTATCATTAAAAGTTTCTTTGCAGCAATTACCTTCTTTGAAGATTAAATTAAGTGGAAAATCAAAGATAGAAGATACAATTACAGAACATAAAGTTACATTACTAAAAAATATTTCCCAAATATCAGGAATGGAAGAACCAGCAGAACTTCTTAGCCAAGCTATCAGAGATGATGCTCCCATTACTATTAGAGATGGAGGGATTATCAAACCAGGATTTAATCAAGAGTTAGATCAATTATGTAGTATTCAACATAACAGCAAGAAATATCTTCAGGAATTGGAAGAAAGAGAAAAACAAAAAACAGGAATTTCAACTTTGAGAATTAGTTACACTAATGTTTTTGGTTATTTTATTGAAGTTACTCGAAAAAACACTCATCTCGTTCCTGCCACATATATCCGCAAGCAAACTACGGCTAATTCTGAGAGATATATTACTGAAGAACTGAAAATTGAAGAAGAAAAAATACTGGGTGCAGAAGAAAAGAGCAAAGAATTAGAATACAAATTATTCCAAGAGATTATCAAAACTCTAGCTACAAAAACGGAAGAAATTCAAGATATAGCTGCTAAATTGGCAGTATTAGACGTTCTCTGTTCCCTCGCGTCCATATCTATGGAAAATGGATATACTATGCCTGAATTTGTTGAGCAAAAAGTATTACAAATAAAAAATGGCCGTCATCCAGTAATTGAAAAGTTAGAATCGCGTTTTGTTCCTAATGATATTTTCATGAATGGTGGGGAGATGATGATTATTACCGGACCTAATATGGCTGGAAAAAGTACAGTGATGAGACAAACTGCTTTAATTGTCTTGATGGCCCAGATAGGTTGCTTTGTTCCGGCAGATAAAGTAGTTTTGGGAATAGCTGACAGAATTTTTACTCGAGTAGGGGCCTATGATGATCTTAGTTCCGGCCAATCCACTTTTATGGTAGAAATGAGTGAAAGCGCGGCAATATTAAATAACGCAACCCAAAACAGCCTTATCATTTTAGATGAAATTGGTAGAGGCACATCTACTTTTGATGGTGTTTCCATCGCTTGGAGTGTGGCGGAGCATATCCATAATACTATTAAAGCCAGAACTTTATTTGCGACGCATTATCATGTCATGAATAAATTGGCGGAAAAATTTGCCAGAATAAAGAATTATAACATTGCCGTACGAGAAGTAAAAGGAGAAGTCATCTTTCTGCACAAATTAGTTGAGGGAGGAACGGACGAGAGCTATGGTATCCATGTAGCTAAATTAGCTGGCTTACCGGATGAAGTAGTGCAACGAGCTAAAGAGATACAGGAAATATTGCAGAAAGACGATGATATGATGCGTAAGATGAAAGCCAAGAAGTTGGAGGAGCAGACTAGGTTGGAGGGGTTTTAAATTTTTTAGTTAAAGTTCATAAGTAGTACTATTATCAAGATTCCTTCTCCACACTACCATAATTCTTTTAAACTCTAAAACTACCTAAAACCTCATGCCCAAAATCAATCTTCTGAGCGAGGATTTAATCAATAAAATCGCAGCCGGAGAAGTTATAGAACGTCCAGCTTCAGTTATCAAAGAATTAGTTGAAAATTCATTAGATGCCCAAGCTACCAAAATCACCATAGAAATTGAAGATTCAGGAAAAAAGTTGATCCGCATAACTGATAATGGAGAAGGGATGGATCAGGAAGATGCGGAAAAATCTCTCTTAAGACATGCTACCAGTAAAATTAACTCCGATGAAGATTTATTTTCAATAAAAACATTAGGATTTCGAGGAGAAGCGCTGGCTAGTATTGCTGCCGTATCTCATCTTACCGTCCTTACCAAACAAAAAGATAAAATTGAAGGGCACAAAATAGTAGCGGAAGGTGGAAATATCATTCAATCTATCGTTGCGGGAAGGGAAGCGGGAACAACTATTGAAGTCAATAATTTATTCTTTAACACCCCTGCCAGAAAAAAATTCTTAAAAACCGATACCGTAGAATTACGCCATAGTATCGATATCATAGTTCAATATGCTCTCTTAAATCCTCATGTTGCTTTTAAATTAATCCATGAAGGACACGAATTAGTCAATTCTCCCGTGGTAGGTAGTTTACGAGATAATATTGCCTCTATCTATGGTATTAGCACCGCTAAAGAATTGTTGGAAGTGGAATATGATAGTAACAAAGATGAAACTATTGACCACGACAACCACGACCAAAATGAAGATAAAAATAGCGATATTAAAATTCATGGCTTCATCAGCAAACCTTCTGATGCCCGTAATGATAAAAATCAACAATCAATCTTTGTCAATGGACGATGGGTCAAGAGCGAAGAAATATCTCAAGCAGTGTATGATGCTTTTCATTCTATGTTGTTCGTAAATAAACATCCAATTTTAGTACTGATGTTGAAAGTAAATCCCGATACTATCGATGTTAATGTCCATCCATCAAAAACTCAGATTAAATTCGAACAGAGGGATAAAATATACTACGCAGTATTTACCGCAGTTAAAGAAGTTTTGAGAAAGAATAACCTGATTCCCATAGTAAATGTTGAATTTGAAGAACAGATGCGTTTTGGAACACCTAAATCAAGTAAAAATATAAGCAATAGATATACAAACAAAAACGGAGAAAATAAACCCAACAAATATGTTTTTGAGTCTTCTGCCCAAAGCAGATTAGAAGTTAAAGAGTCAGATGCAATTTATGGGGGGAATTCAGAAGAAATTATTACTGGAGAAAATATTGTTTTAGAATTGAATAATGAGAACAATAATGAAATACTTCCCAACGAAGTTGAAAATGAATATATCCCTCAATTTCCCCCCCTAAAACTCTTAGGCCAAATACATAAGACTTTCTTCGTGGCAGAAACTCCCGGAGGGATGTTCTTAATTGATCAACATGCCGCCCATGAGCGAGTTATGTATGAAGAATTAATGGACCAATTTATGAATCAAAATATGACTACCCAACATTTATTGCAAGGAGAAGTTCTTAATTTAAGCGCTGCAGATTATGTCATAGTTAAAGAACAGGAAAAATTATTACATAAATTAGGATTTAAAGTTGAACCATTTGGAAATAATACTTTTGTTTTGAAAACCGTTCCCACTATTTTAGGAAGAGTACAACCATTAGAGATGTTTCAAGAAGTACTATCTAAAATGCAAGAGGGTGTAAATCAACTAGAGAAATTTCAGGAAATAATCATAACCAGAATGGCTTGCCGAGCAGCAGTCATGGCCGGGGATGAATTATCCATAGTAGAAATGGATGCCATTTTGAAAGAATTGGCTGGAAAGAAAGATCCGTACACTTGCCCCCATGGTCGTCCAGTTATGATTAAAACTGATATCCTAGAGTTGGAAAAGAAATTTAAGAGAAAAGGTTAAATATATTTCAAAAGCGGTTGAAAAAATATCAAATTCTCTTAAATAAAGCTGAAATCGGCATCAGCAACAACCTTTAAATATACACTTACTTTTTACATCCGTATACAAAAAAAGAAGAAAGAGCAAATTTATTAAAACATGAAATTTAAAGAATTTACCCTAGATCCATTTCAAGAAGAAGCTATAAAAGCCATCGATAGTAATTATTCCGTAGTTGTTTCTGCTCCTACCGGATCAGGAAAGACACTTATCGCTGATTTTATCATTGAAAAACATAAAGATGATGATAAACGTATCATTTACACTGCCCCCATAAAAGCTTTATCCAACCAAAAATACCGTGATTTCTCCAAAGAATATGGGGAAGATAAAGTGGGCTTAATGACAGGAGATATAGTTATCAATTCTAGTGCTAAAATTTTGATCATGACTACAGAAATCTACCGTAATATGGTAGTGAGCAACGATAGTGATATTAAAAATATTGCCTATGTCATCTTCGATGAAATACATTACATCAATGATATTGAACGAGGGTATGTCTGGGAAGAATCGATTATTTACAGTTCAGAAAAAGTACGTTTCTTATGTCTCTCTGCCACAATTCCCAATGCCGATGAATTTAGTAGATGGATACAGGCTATTAAAAAACACACCGTTAAAACCATCATTTCCACATATCGAAATGTTCCCTTGCAACATTCATTTTACGATTATGAATTAGGTATAAGTACTTTGGAAGAAATAAAGAAAGCGGTTGACTCTCCCCAATATAGACAAAATATACAACAGGGAAGAAGTAGAAATAGAAGAGAAAGAATTCCTGAGCCAAATCATATTGAATTGATTGAAGAAATTAAATCCGATAAATTACCTTGTTTATTTTTCCATTTTTCTCGAAGAGCCTGCCAAGAAAAAGCAAGGGAATTAGCCCAAAGAAACTTTTTTCCCAAAGACAGTTCTTTACTATTATTCTTAAACAGCAAATTAAGTCAAGCTCCCACCGATATCAACAAATTAATGTCTACCAGAATCTTAAAAGAAACTATTTCACAAGGAATAGCATTTCATCATGCTGGACTCTTGCCCGTAGTTAAAGAAGCGTTAGAAGAATTATTTACCCAAGGAAAAATCAAAGTATTATACACTACGGAAACATTTGCGGTAGGGATAAATATGCCGGCAAAAACAGTATGTTTTGACAGCTTACGAAAATATGACGGAATCAATTTCCGCAGCCTCAATACTAAAGAATATTTTCAAATCGCCGGAAGAGCAGGAAGAAGAGGGATAGATAAGATTGGTTATGTAATTAGTATGATTTACCGACCAACTTTCAACTATTCTGAGATTAAGAGAATTACTTCTAAAGATATTGAACCAATTCAATCTCAATTTAGGTTATCTACAAATACTGTGCTTAATTTAGTGGATCAGAAAACACCAGTTGAAATTGAGAAAATATTACGTCTTAGTTTTTATTCCTACCAAAAATTTGGAGATAAATACGATAAAATACCCACTAAAACACTGCTGGCCAGATATGAAAATATTCTCAAGAAACTTCGCAAGTACGGTTATGTTCAAAATCAAGAATTAACCGATAAAGGAAAATTTGCCGCCAAAATATTTGCCGATGAAATAGCCATTGGAGAGGTTTTTGCCACCACTATGGTTGATAGTTTAGATGAATATCAAATATTATTGGTCTTAGCGAGTTTAATTTACGAAACGAGGGAAGGGAACATATTTCGAGAGAAATTTGAAGATGAAAAATTGAGAGTGTTAAAAGGAATTCTCTGGAAGAATGAATACTTATCAATGGAAAGGAAATTTTTAAGTTTAGATATAATGACTACCCTCATTAATCCAGTGTATCAAGGTAAGACTTTCTTTGATATCATGACATATACCAATTTATTAGAAGGAGATTTGATTAGGTTTTATATGCAGATATTAGATAGGATTGGTCAAGTACGAAAAGCTACAGTAGATTATAAACTTATTAATAAAATGAAGAACTGTCAGGGGATAGTGGAGAGAGCGTTGGAAGGAATTTATTTAGTTTAAATGGAGAATGAGAAGCCCATGACACAAACAATCAAACCAAGAGTAGTTATTGTGGATAAAAACGATAAGATTATTGGCCATAAACATAGGGGAACTTTGAATAAAGAAGACATTTATCGTGTTTCTGCTTTATGGATTACTAATTCTCAAAAAGAAATTCTTCTGGCTAGACGTCACCATACTAAAACCCATGATCCTCGAAAATGGGGCCCGGCTGTTGCGGGAACAGTTGATGAAGGAGAAAGTTATGAAGATAATATTATCAAAGAAGCTGAAGAAGAATTAGGACTGATGAATATTAAACCAAAATTAGGTACAAAAATAAAAGTAGATGATAAATTTCACCATTTTACACAATGGTATACTTTAACCATTGATAAAAATATCAATGAATTCAAAATACAAGAAGATGAAGTCGAAGAGATCAAATGGTTTTCTCCAAAAGAATTCAAAAAAGAACTTATGGAACATCCTGAAGAATTTTTGCCTAGGATGAAAAAGTATTTGGAATTGTTTCAATAAAAGTGGATTATAATGAAAAATAAAACTCAACCCACTTCACTTAATAATCCCCTGCTTTCTCAATTTCTCTTGAATAGTCTCCTGATGTTTCTGTTCATGAGCATCTTTTATTTGGATAATCTTTCTGAAAGCAGCAGGTCCTTTGGCCATAGCTAATAGACCGCCCAATAATAATAATACCGCTCCTAAAATGGCGATAGTAGTATTATCTTTAATACCCTGTACTACTCCGATAAAAGCACCCGTAAGTAAACCACTAGGATTATCTGCAGGTTGAGCTGCAGCATTGGTTGAGGAATCTGCATCCTTATTAATTTGTTCTATAGTGCTAACTACACAACTCTGATTTTCTTCCGGTTTCTGATAACTTGATCCACAGGCATTGAGATCTTCACATGCTCGTACTTGTTTGCCATTGCTGCAACTACTCCATTCACTACAATCCCAGCTGGGTTGACAGGGCATTGCTTCAGTAAGAGTTTGTGGCTGTTTGTTTGCCGTGGTTGCAGCTGCGCCCCCTCCTCCTCCACTGCTTCCACCGGAAGATCCATCAGAGGTTGCAGTTGTGGTTAAATTGTAAACGCTGGAATTACTACATTGATTCCATTGATCACAGGAATTTACTAGGTAAAAGTATCTAGTAGATGAAGTTAGTGAAGCAAGACTGATACTAGGAACCGTTGTAGTTGTAGTGCCTACACCAGTCAGAGTTAAACTGCTAGTACTCGTTCCAAAATAAACCGTATTATTAGATTGTTCATCAACATTCCAAGCAATAGTTACCGTGGACGAGGTAAGAGATGAACTACTTACACTAGAAATAACCGGAGTTATATTATCTTGATAGAAAGTCCAAGTACTACTCCAACCAACATTTCCAGCTAAATCAGTACAGGAAGTATTCCAATAATGAGGACTATTGGAGTAAGATACAGATCCAGAATACAGAACTGTATCAACATAGATGGAACAAGCAGGTCCAGCCGAATCGCTAGTGACATTGAATACTAAAACACCCGCGGGATAATTATTGCCGTTAGTAGGATCATTTAAAGTTACAACCGGTGCAACTGTATCAACTATTACTACTCTGGTTTCGCTTACCCCCATATTTCCAGCTTGATCACCACATTGAACACTCCAATTATAACTCCCATCAACTAAAGAATTATTAAATGTATAAGGAATGGCAGAAACAGTACTGGTCTTGGCAATACCCGCGCCAATCAATAAATCACAATTAAAAGTGGAACTATTACTATCGGTAACATTGAATTGGAAATTATAACTATTATTGTAAGAATTATTTGCGGGTGAGGTTAAAGTGATTGTCGGATTAATGGTATCTACCGTAAAAGTGTAAGTAGTTTGATTACTATTTCCCAAAGTATCATTAGCATACACCACTACAATTCTTAATCCGCTGGCCCAGGAACTAGTGTTCAACATATAGTAACTACCACTAGCAGCAATAGGAGTATTTGCACCGCCATCTACACTATACCATACTGAATGAGTCGAACTGAGATTATCAGCAACGGAGAAATTAACATTCCATCCTTGCCCTATAACGGCGTTGTTAACAGGATTATTTAATGTAAATCCGGGCCCATGTGTATCTAATAAGAAAGTACGAGCTGCAGAAGTAGTATTCCATCCAGCAATATCAATAGAACTAACGTACCAGGAGTGAGTTCCATCTAGAACTCCCGCAAAGGAAATATCCACATTCACCGTAGAATTATTGGAAACAGTAGTAGAATTTCTTTGAATACTATCAACATATAACACACCACTTAAGGTAGGAGTAAATCGAGCATCTATGCCAAAAGATTTATCGCTAGTTACAAATTGAAAATTATAATTAGTAGCATTAGTAGCCATACTCTCAGCAGGTGAATTCAAAGTCACTGTAGGAGCATCAGTATCTACATAAAGCCAATAGTATTTAGTTATATTCTGATTTCCGGCTTTATCAGTCACATTAAAATAAAAACCAACATAATTTTTATTGCTAGGAGGCACTAAAGATATGGTGCCGATACATTGTTCATTACAAGACATTTCTTGCCTATCGGTAATTCCAGATTCTGCAACAATATTGTAATAATCATAAAAGAACAGAGTATTGCCAAAACCGGATTCTTGTTCTAAAGGTGTTAAATTGAAAATGAGCTGGCCAGATTTAACTATACTGATATCTGCAGGAGTGTTAAGATTATAACTGGGATTAACGGGATCGTTAGCAACATCTAATTGTAAGGTCTTACTTACTGAACCAGATTGATTATCAATAACCACCACATCCCAATTGAAAGCAGTATCGATGGCAACATTAGAAGCAGTGATATTTACACTAAGAATCTGAAAATCACCCTCACAAGTTATGACCCCGCTATTAACCGTGCATCCGGAAGGACTAAGAACCTCATTGATGGTTGCACCGGTCGTAGTTATATTCGTTTGAATCAGTTGGCTACCTGGATGATTTATTCTAATATCCACTGTTTGAGTATTATATTCATAAGCGCTGCTTGAACTTAACCACGTAATTCCAGCAGGGGTTAAAGAATCCAGGGAAATATCCGCTTTCGCAACTAAGAAACTAAGTGATAATAATACCAATAACCCCATCAACGCGCTCTTTTTCACAAACCAATCACACCTCTCAACAATGAGTGACTCTAGCTATATAAATTTTATTGTTTTGTGAACAGAATATTATAGATTAGCTTGAACAAAATTACTTCAAAATCACCTAATCTCTTTCTTTTCAATCTCTTTCAACAATTGCGATACGAAGTCATCAACTTTGACATCAAACTTAACTTCTCCATCTCTAGTTCGTACTGCCAAAGTTTTCTTCTCCACTTCTTTATCACCAATAGTAATCATATAATTCACTTTTTCCATCTGGGCATTACGAACTTTTTTGCCAATAGATTCTGCTTGATCATCCAATTCTACCCGAATGTCTTTTTCACGCAAAATCTGAAGTATATTCTGCGCAAAGGGAATATTTCGATCCGTTACCGTTAATATCTTAACCTGTACTGGACTTAACCACGAAGGGAATTTTCCGGCAAAGTGTTCAATCAAAATACTCATGAATCGTTCCAATGATCCGGATATGGCCCGATGAATTACGATCGGACGTTCTTTTTCACTCTTCTCATTCATGTAATATAAATTAAATCTCTCTGGCAGATTAAAATCACATTGAATTGTAGCGAGCTGCCATTCCCTGCCCAAAGCATCTTTGAACATAAAATCTAATTTAGGACCATAGAATGCCGCTTCTCCCAATCTCTTTTTATACGGCAATTTGAGTTCTTTAACCGCTTTTTCCAAGACAGCTTCAGCTGTCTTCCAACCTTCATCAGAACCTAAATATTTTGTTTTATCTTCTCCTTTCACTGATAAACTGACCCAATAATCTTTATCTAAGCCGATGGTATGATAAAATTCATGAATAACTTCCACTATAATCCGAACTTCCTGAGTTATTTGAGACATTCTGCAAAATAAGTGCCCATCATCTTGAGTGATGGATCGAACTCTCACTAAACCATTTAATTGTCCTGATTTTTCATCACGATAAACTGTTGCCGGTTCAAAATAGCGCACAGGAAGATCTTTATAACTGAAAGAAAATGAACTAAAAATCTGCATGTGATGAGGACAATTCATGGGCTTAAGAACAAAATCTTCCGACTTGCCTTTCACTTTAAATAATTCATCACCAAATTTATCCCAATGCCCGCTAGTTTTGTACAGTACATCTTTAGCTATGTGCGGAGTCCAAACTTGTTGATACCCTTTATTCTTATGTAAATCCCATAAATATTTTATGATTTCATTTCTAATTATTGTTCCTTTGGGAGCAATTAAAGGTAATCCTGCGCCGACTAATTCTGAAACTACAAATAAGCCTTGCTCTTTACCAATCTTTAAATGAGAGCGATTCTCGGCATCTTCTTGTTTAGCAATATATTCATCTAAATCTTCTTTTCGAGAGAAAGCAACAGAATAAATTCTGGTTAATTGTTCATTGTTAGAATTATTTTTCCAATAAACACTGGCAGAATTAAGAATCTTGAATGCGCCTATTTCTGTGGAAGATTCTACGAAAGGAAGATCAAATGAAGGGACCATAGTTAGTGAAACAAATGAACTGCTTGAAGAAGAGGAAGAAGTACCAGCAACCAATTTATATGCCACTGCTTTTTTACCTAAATCTTGGGCGATTTGTAATTGTAATGAATCTTTAACCTCATTTAATTTTGCTGCTTGGAAAGATATTTTTTCAGTAATTATTTTATGTACCTGCTTCTCAATTCGAGGTAAATCTTCTTGTTTTATTTTTATACCAGAAATATCTACATACGCTTGATCATGGTAAAAACCAATTCCGCCAATCTTAATATTACTTTTAGTCTCGCTCTCCTTAAACCCAGTATACAAATCCATAACTGCTTTAGCACTTAAAATAGCAGCAGATAACTTTATTTTATGCTCTTTTGAAAGTATTTTTGATTCAAAAGTGAATGATTCATCTTTGTATTCACGTTTTAGATTAGCAGTTTCAGATATGGGTTTATTAACCAAAGCTTTACCATCAGCCCCATCAGAACTAAACTCCCTACTTAATTCTGAAAGAGGATGTCCTTTACAAGAAATATTAAACGATTTATACCATCCAAACGGTGCCCTAGTTACTTTGTACTCAGTTGCCAAGATTTTTTCTGCATCTTTCATTAATTGTTCGGCAATAATTGGGGAGGATAAAGAAGAACTAAGATGGGCATAGGGATAAAGCACAATATTGGTAGCATGTACTTGTTGAGCTACATTCTTAATTTCACCAACGTATCTTTGAGTAACCGCCGTAGTGTTTTCTTCATCTCTTTTTTCAACAGCACTAAAGACCACTAAACATTCCTCTATGCGCTGTTTTCCTTCTTTGATACTTTCTTCAGCGCCTTTAAAAGCCTTCTTTTTAGCCTCAAATTCAATGAAATCAGCATGTATGGTTAGTATTTTCATTTGTACAGGGGGTATTTTCTGCTTATTTAAAAATTAATTGGTAAGTAAGTGGATAAGTTAAGAACAATGGAACTTTTTACGAATATTCATTAACAGTCAAACAGTGACATAAATTTAAATATTGATTACTCTGAGCAGTCAGGTCATGAACTTACCTTGCTCCAGTGAGAGAAGATGGAATAGTGGAATTGAAAGACTTCCCGTAAAACCAAATGATGGTTCAAATCAAACTAGAGACATGTTTTGCAGCAAGTTCATTTCACAAAAAAGCGAACAAGGTTTGGTTGCCAGAGTCGAAATGGAAGAAATAGTGTATGGAAGGAAAATAGAAGTGAGAGCATATTTGATGGAGGAGGGAGAACTTCAAAATCCTACTCCTAATTATACTTTTCAATTTTTTCGAAGATATAATGGTGATGGAGCAAAAACCAGAGCTTCGATGAGCATACAAAAATTAGAATATTTCATTGATGTAAAATACTTCCATATGAACCTGCCAGAATTGCCAATGTGATTTTAGGTTTAGAAACCTTCTTAAATATAGTAATTATTCTAAGAATATGCAGAAGAATATATCCCATAACATAGTAGTATTCAGCGCCCATACTGATGATTTCGTGATAGGAGCAGGAGGGACTATTGCTAAATATACCCAAGAAGGAAAAAAAGTTACCGTGGTAGTGTTTTCGTTAGGAGAAAAGTCACACCCCTGGCTCAAAGAAAGTGTCATTAAAGATGTAAGGGCTGAAGAAGCTCTACGAGCAGGAAAAGTGTTAGGATGTGAAGTAATTTATTTTGATCTAAAAGACCAGGATATTCTAAAAGAATATAGAGAAAAAAAGATAGAACCAAAACTACTCTCTTTGCTTAATAAGATTAAGCCGGAGAAGATCATTACCCACAGCAGTATAGATTCTCATCTTTCGCCGGGAATGTTAGAAGGAAAAGATGATCATAAAGCGGTTAATAAAATAACCATGGAAATATTCTCCAAGTTAAAACATAAACCAGAATTATATGCCTTTTCCGTTTGGACTTTGATCTCATTTAAAAATGATTTTCCTAGAATCATGGTTGATGTTTCTAACACTTTTTCAACAAAAATAAAAGCACTGCAAGAATTTCCCAGCCAGAGATTTAATGCCATTTATCCTCTGATTATACTTATATTGTACCGATCCATCAAAGATGGATTGAAAATAGGTAAACTATTCGGAGAGAGTTTTATTAGAATAAAATAGAATAATAGTTTGATGCAAGATTAAAAGAATATTAATAAAATAATGAAATATAATAATAAACCTGAGAAAATATCTCCAACCCAAATAATTTCCAACTAAAATGAAACCAAAATTAGTAGTGGTAGCAGACACCTATTATCCTAAAGTAGATGGGGTATTAATCTTTATGGAAGAGTTTTTGCGAAGGGCTCACCATGATTTTGATTTGCGTCTTCTTGTGCCAGCATTTAGTAAAGAAAAGAAGATAGATTCACTTAAAATCACTTTTTTGGATGTGTACTACAAAATGAAGATGTTTACCTATGAAGGCATTAAAATTAATGTAAAAAATATCCGAAAAATAAAAGAGGCTGTATATGATGCTAACACCATTTTCATCCAAGAACTTGGTCCCGTGGGAATAATTGCGTTACACTATGCCCAGAAATATGGTAAAAAGAAAGTACTCTATGTACATAATACCCCGTGGGATTTCCTCAGTAAATATTTTTCTTTGAATAGATTTTGGTCTGAAATTATTAAACAATTTTTTGTCAGGTGGTATAATAAAAGTGATATACTTTTGATTCCTTATCCGGGACTGATTGATGAGATTAGAATTGCAGGAGTACATGCAGAAATGCAAGTAGCTAGATTAGGAGTAGATATTTCCCGGTTCTCACCACTCAAAGACAAGGACAAAGCTAAGACAAAATTACAACTGCCGCTTAAACCAATTATTGGATATGTGGGAAGAATATCTAATGAAAAAAATACCCTTACCTTACTTCATGCATTCAAAAAATTAGGCAGAAAGGATGCCATACTCTTAATGGTGGGTGACGGACGGACAGAGTTGGTAAAAAAATTCCGGGAATCAAGAAATGTTATTGTTACCGGTTTTGTAAATAATGTTGAAGAATATCTCCAAGCAATGGATCTATTTGTAATGCCTAGTTTAACCGAGACTACCTCGCTGGCTACTTTAGAAGCCATGGCTACGGGATTACCAGTTATCGTTACCAAAGTAGGATTTATGAAAAATTATATTATTAAAGATCACAACGGTATTTTCTTTCCCCGCAACAGTGTATCCTTGCTTTCTCTAAAGATGGATAATTTATTACGTAAATCAGAGTTACGAGAACGATTAGGTCAAAATGCCCGCAAGACCGTAACTTCAAATTTCACCTGGGAGAAATCAATTAATAAAATTAAGAAGTTTTTGGATGGATAATTTTTTGAGCGGAGAAAATATGAAAATAGGAAAAAAAGTGTGGCCGGATTATTTTCAAAAGATAATTGATGGAGTGAAAACGTATGAATTACGCTTGGCTGATTTTGAATGCAAGCAGGATGATGTTCTTATTTTGAAAGAATGGGATCCTAAGACTAAAGAGTATACCGGCAGAGTTATTGAAAAAGTAGTAACATATGTTGGAAAAACTAAAAACCAAACTTTCTGGACTACAGAAGAAGTAAATAAATATGGATTTCAAATTATTGCATTCAAATAGCTATTAAACTAGCGGTAACCATTCTAATAAACACTTTGGGATATAACTATATATAGTATAAACAAAACATTTAAAAAGGAGTTATCAACATTCAATTAATATGGCAGAAGATGACGAAGTAGGCGAAGAACAATTAGAACAAGACTCTCCAGAAGAGGGTTTCACCCGCGGTTATACTGAGGAAGATGACGTTGCTGAATGTGCCGAGTGTGGGAAAGCTGTAACTGTGGAAAAGAAAGTTACCAAGCAGATTGAAGAAGAGAGTTATATCTTCTGTTCAAGTGAATGTGCTAAAGAGTTTGAAGAAACTCTGGCTGAAGAATAGATTGTCAAAGAAAACCGCCCACCACTGGTGCAGGAAATGAAGCAAGGACTTCATTTCAGCACAGAAATGTGATATTCTTCACATTTCTTGTGATCGCCTG
>Ga0209541_10004298_pt1 | contig 25383 bp, 21 predicted proteins | sample RifCSPlowO2_01_FD_184027 | JGI IMG/M metagenome (GOLD analysis project Ga0209541, IMG submission 184027) | Groundwater microbial communities from Rifle, Colorado - Rifle CSP2_plank lowO2_0.1 (SPAdes) (version 2) | ecosystem: Environmental > Aquatic > Deep subsurface > Groundwater | place... | reverse complement strand
GGGCAGGAGGGCTGGTTTTGGACCAATCAGTCTTTGGAATTCCTCTGATTCTATAGTTTCTTTTTTAAGAAGCTCCGAAGCCAGAAGGTCAAGTTTTTTTCTAAGCTTAAGCAATATTGAAACGGCTCTTTTATAACCTGTATCAGTTATCCTTTTAACCTGCTCGTCAATTTTTGCCGCCATCTCCTGCGATACAGTTGACTGTTCAAAATATCTTTTTTTCTCTCCATCTAAATTTATAGGCCCGAGATCACTCATTCCGTATTCAACAACCATTGTTCGGGCCACCTCCGTGGCTTTTGCAATATCATCGGATGCTCCTGTTGTCATCTCCGAAAAGATTAAACTTTCTGCTGCTCTCCCGCTTAGCATCACGCTTATATGTTCCAGAAGCCTCGTTTTTGTTTCGTGAACATGCTCGGTTGGCTCCATCATTGTATGCCCTAAAGAAAGTCCTCGCGAAACGATTGAAATTCTATGAACTGGATCCATATGCGGCATTTCCCACGAAACTAATGCATGCCCTGCCTCATGATATGCTGTCATTTTTCGATCTTCATCTGTTTGAAGTCTTTTTTTCTCAGGTCCCAGTTTTACTTTTGTTGCAGCTTCCTCCAAGTCCTTCATGTCGATTGCCTTTTTCTCCAAACGAGCAGCCAAAATTGCCGCTTCATTTAACATGTTTTCGATATCGGCTCCCGAAAAGCCGACTGTTCTTTTTGCTACTTTTTCCCAATCAACCGCCTTGTCAAAAGGCTTTCCCCTCGCATGGATTGCCAGAATAGCTTTTCTTCCAACAACATCAGGCATATCCAAAATAACCCTTCTATCAAAACGTCCGGGTCTTATCAATGCAGGATCCAAGACATCGGGTCTATTGGTTGCGGCAATAACAACCAGCTGTTCTGTGGGAGCAAATCCATCCATCTCAACTAAGATTTGATTTAAAGTCTGTTCTCTCTCGTCGTGTCCTCCCATTATTCCTGCTCCTCGCTGTCTTCCGATTGCGTCAATTTCATCTATAAAAATTATTGCAGGTTGGCTTTTTTTTGCAGTATTGAATAAATCTCTTACTCTTGATGCTCCAACCCCAACTAACATTTCCATAAACTCGGATCCTGCCATAGAAAAGAACGGAACGCTTGCTTCTCCTGCAGTAGCCCTCGCCAAAAGTGTTTTTCCCGTTCCTGATAGACCAACCATTAGAACTCCCTTTGGCGTTCGGGCTCCCATTGCCTTATATTTTCCAGGGTTTTTAAGAAAGTCTACAATTTCTGTAAGTTCCTGCTTTGCCTCATCAACTCCTGCAACATCTGAAAATCTTATTCTTGGAGTATCTTTTGAAAATAATTTTGCTCTTGATTGGCCAAAAGAGAAAATATTTTCTTGCGCTCCCCGGGCTTGGCGGAAAATAAAGTAGAAAAATGCAACCATTAATATTATGGGAAGAACAGAGGATATAATATTGACCCAACTGTTTAGACCTGTTTCATCCTTTACCAAAACCTTTGTCTTGTCCAAAGACACGCCTGCATCTTTGAAAAGTTGATATGTGTTTGCTCCCGGTTCTTTAAAAGCCTGCACTGTCTTATCTTGCTCTTTAATTGTTAATTTATTATCGAGTATCGAAATTTCTTCAACTTTTCCTTGTTTTACATCGGAAATTACCTGAGAAAGAGGGACTGTGCTTATTTGTTCCAAAGGCGCCGTTGCGCTTAAAAAAAGAAATCCTGCAATGAGCACAAGAAATCCGTAGAGAAAAATATTTTTCCAGGAAGTATTTAGTTTTACTTTGAAGATTTTTTGTTTCTTGCCCTGCTTGCCCAAAGAAAGATTGCTTTTTTTGCCGTTTGTCATAGAGAAGAGTATACCACACTAAAATGTTTTTGCCAATCCTAAAATGAAGCTAGTTTTAAAGACTCGTTTTATCACTTAAAAACCCGAATTACCAGCGCACGACTGCAGGAGGTAAATTAGCTATTCTCTCACGCCTCACCTGTTCAGCGCATTCTTCTAAATCGGCAAATCTCTTAATAAACTCCGGCAAATCTTGTTTCTTGTCTAGAATAAGATGTCTACAATATTCCACCCATTCCTCAGGCGTCACCAGCACAGGATCAACTTCTAGCGGTTTCATTGGTACTCTCAACTCATTGCTGAACCTTCTCTTTGCAATATGGCTTGCCTCGTCTGGATTTGAATGCAAAACGGGCACCTTACAACGCTGGTTTGGAACGTAAGGATTCCAAACCTCAACAAGGTAAGATTCATCGGGGTTTGGCATTTCATCAACCGAACGATATCTTGAATCTCTTAACCTTGGGCAATCTCTCGGAACAAGAATTAAACGAAGATCAGATCCATCCGTATTTATAACGTTTGTCACTCGTAGACTTCTGTCATTAAAATCAGGCAGATTAGCAAGCTTTTCAAGAATAAGTCCTTCTTCGGATGTACCATCACCATCTACTGCTTCATTTTGTCTAAAAAACAACTTATCAAATTTATTTAAATCGAATCCTCTTCCCTGCAAAAAATCGCGATAGTGTTGACCTTCACCAACCAATTCTTTAACCATAATTAAAATAATCAAGCTTCATCGCCCGTTTGACCTCATCCAAAGTCTTCTGCGCTTCGGCTCGGGCTTTTTGTGCTCCTTCTTTAAGAATTTGCTCGACTAACCCCTGATCTTTTTCGAATTTATCTCGCTTCTTGCGAATCGGCGCCAAAAACCCTTCCAACACCTCCACTAAAAACTCTTTAACTTCAACATCTTGAACTTGGCCTTCTTTATATTTTTTTTCATAATTCTTAATTCTTAAATCATAATTCTTAACTCCCGATTCTTTTCCGAACACTCGCAGATAGATAAAAACAGGATTATTGATATTCCCCGCTTCATTCCCATGTACCCGGTTTGGATCTGTATACATACTCATTACTTGTTTGCGGACAACCTCTGTAGAATCCGAAAGATTAATAACATTTCCTAAACTTTTACTCATCTTTGCCTTCCCATCTATTCCGGGCAATCTTTCAATTTCTCCAACTAAAGCTTCCGGCTCAACTAAAACCTTACCATATAAATCGTTAAATGTGCGCACAATTTCCCGCGTCTGTTCAATCATCGGTACCTGGTCTATTCCAACAGGCACTAAATCTGCTTTCAAAAATGTAATGTCCGCCGCCTGCGAAACCGGATAAGCCAAAAAACCCAAAGGCACATTTGCGCCAAACCCTTTTTGTTTCATTTCGTCTTTAACCGTTGGATTGCGCTCCAAACGAGCCAAGGTTACTAAGTTCATATAAAAAACAGTCAGCTCGGCAATTTCCGGAATCTTAGATTGGATAAAAATCGTTGCAACTTTTGGATCTATTCCAACAGATAGATAATCTAATACTACTTCTCGAATATTTTTGCCTAACTTATCCGGATGTTGGTAATTATCTGTTAATGCTTGGACATCGGCAATCATAATGTAAGTTTCGTAGTCGCGCTGAAGCTTCACTCTATTTGCAAGTGAACCAACATAATGACCCAAATGCAAACGGCCAGTCGGTCTATCTCCGGTCAGTATTCGCTTCTTAACCATAAAGTTTCCTTTCCCGCTTGCCCTTCCGAAGCTTTAAGCGAAGGAGGGTCGCCCTAATCCCAGACAAAACCCGTTTCTTCATATTCTCCTTCCTTTCTTAAATACAGAACTAAAATATGATAAAAATGCCTCGATCAGTTGCTTATATGAACTTTGGAAGAACATATTTTCTACGCCAAAGAATAGTAACTTACCGTCTATAATAATTAAACGCTGGTAATAATTTATATCTGTTTCGTATTTAAATATATAATTTTTTGAATTAAATTTATACATAAAGCTAATTTGATTATATTCTTCTTTGGTTCCAAATCCAAGTCTTTTTACTAATACCCCTTGCTGTACTTTTTTCTGCAAGAGAGCGTGATATGAGTTTGGTAGGGGATTTTTTATCTCTTCTGAAAGTAACATCGTTGCAAAAATTTCTTTCTTTGCTTTCTTAACTTCTTTTCCGACACACCTTACGATATTTTTCTTATTTATAGACTCAATCATAATTATTTCCTCACAAACATGAATCTAAATACAGCTAGTCTCGGTCCATCATTTCCCTCCATTACTGCGTCTGAGGGCTGAAATGGTAAGGGTATTGCAGTCAAGCTTGTGACCTTTCTGTCTTTTCTTCTTTCATTCTCTACTGCTTTATAAACTTCAAAAAAACTCCTTACATCATACCTAAAAGTAGGGATATAATTATCGCTGTCGTTAATCGCAAAGTAAACAACATCTGCGTCAATGTCTCCTTGTCTCATTGCATTTTGAATTGCTAAGTATTTTGCATGAACACCTTCCCTTTTATCCATTGCCTGTGGCTCAATTATTTTTAGAAACTTTGAAAGGATTGGTTCATTTATCGTTTTTCTTTCAAAAGTCGTTGCTTCTTTTTCAAAAAGCTTGATAAACGGATCGGGATAACATTGGATTTCTCCATTAGCAACCCGCGCAAGCAACAGTTCGTAACCATTTGCTTCTGGCGATACATTGAGCAAAACTATCGAACATCCGTTTGGCAAATTAGCAATATTGCCCAAAGAGGATACCGAAATACTCTTGCCTCTGTCTAATAATCCACTTGTAATTGCTTGTATCTCTAGGCTTTCCAGTGTGTCTTCGCAGTTCTGTAATACCTCATCGCGTGTAATTAGAACTGTGCCTCCATTTGTCTGATCTGCGATAGTATTAAGAACTACTTCTTTAATCTTATTGCTAATATCCTGAATTCTTTGTAATGTTTCATTTGGAATGGATTTTTCAATTTCCGTAAGGAACATGCCCAAATCAGGAATATTTATTCTTTCTATATCAAAGCTTCCGTCTTTTCTTATTAATATATCCGGCTGGAAATATAATAGACTGGGATTTATTATCGTGATAAAATCTTCTATTTCATAAGCCTTTCTAACAGCATCCTTTATGCTCAATCCTGACTTAAAAGCTAATTTCGCAGCAAATGCTAATCGATCAACTCTCGCTACTGCTTCGCTTGTCTTAACAGATATTCTATCCGCTAGATCCCCTCCAATAATTACGTCTTCTTCAAGTTGTACTGGACGGAAAAAGAAAAACTCTTGCCTCCCCACGCCCGCGCGTCTGGTTGTTTCAATACCGTTAAGCTCCCCTACTTGTCGAATCTTAGTTATTATCTGATATGCTTCTCTATAATCTCCTCGCTGGTAATGTTCTTGAACCTCAGTAAATAAATCTTGCATAAGCCGCTGCGTCTCCAAAGGCGCACAGTTTAATCTTGTCTTTAAAAATTCTTCAGGCAAAGCGACTCCTTCTTCCCTTAATATTCTTCCTTTTAAAGAGCCTCCCCTAGATTCATCAATACGAAAATATCCTACATTACCAGCGGGACCTTGATCTGTTTTAATAGTCGGTCGATAAATACCTAAGCCCCGAAAAGCTGTCCGCATTGCTACTTCATCTTGTGGAAAAAAGGCTAGGCGGAAAGGAAAAGATGGTTTTTCTTTAAATGCCGCAAATGCTCTGCTCGTTTCAAAAGCAGCATCAGGATCATTTGGAGAAGCTATAAATGGTTTTGCCACGTGATATATATGAGCGATACTAGCACCAGCAGTTTTTATTCTGCCTCCTGCCATTACCATACTATACCGCTCAGCAATTTTTTCTGTTTCTTTAGTAAAAATTCTGTTTTGTTCTGTCATATTTTTCCATCAAAAAACCCTTGCAAAACCACAAAAAAAATGTGGTCTTACAAGGGCTCTTCAGTATTCGGCTTGCAGTTCCGAAACTTTAGTGAAGGACTGTGCCACCTTGCTTTATTTACAAAAAAATGCTTCCAAAATGGAAGCAAGTCATGTAAATTCTTATTCATGACGAGCTCCGTTTCCGACACTCGTTGCTGACTTTTACGGTTTCGCCTCCGTAGCTTATTCGTCCGTTTCCGGATTTGCAGCTCAGCTCCCCGATTCCAACCCTTCGGATCAACGCTTTTATTAAACTTTAATTATTATACCATATCTGTCAACTTATTTACTTCTTTCTTAAACAAATCTCCTCTCTCTTTGTAATTTTTGAACATGTCAAAAGAAGCGCAGGCAGGAGAAAGAAGCACAACATCTCCGGGTTTTGATATCGATACTGCTTTTTGAACAACCTCTCTCATATTTTTACAACCTTCAATGATTTGTGATTTGTGATTTGTGATTTGTGATTTTATTCTCTTCCATTCTAATCCTATTCCGATAATTGCTTTTATGTTATTGGAAGATAAAATAACTTCTCCCAATTCTTTGAAATCACTATTCTTGCTCGATCCCCCAAGAATTAATATTTCAGGCTCTTTAAACGCCTTAATTGCCGCAATTGTTGTCTCTGGAATTGTAGAAAAAGAGTCGTCATAAAATCTTATTCCGTTTATCTCACGGATAAGCTCCAAACGATGTTCAAGCCCCTTAAATGTTTTTAAAACGGCTACAATATTTTCTTTTGAAATTCCGCAAAGAAGCGCCGCCATAACAGCCGCGCAAATATTTTCAAGATTATGTTTTCCTGGCAAGAGGATATCACCCGTTTTTATAATTTCTAAAACTCGGGTCTTGTTTTTTCCAAAAGTAATTCTTGTTTTTATTTTTCCATTTTCAACATAACAACCATCCAGAGCCATATTTTCTCTTGATACTTTATAAACTCTGCCTTGCGTATGAATATCCGATTCGCTACTTGCAGGATAATCTTTATTTACAATCGCAATGTCTGAGGAATTCTGAAATCGGAGAATATTTCTTTTTGAATTAATATATTCATGTGTATTTTTGTGATAATCAAGATGCTCGCTTGTTGTCATAAGCATAATTGCAATATGAGGAGATTTTGTAAGGTCATAAAGCTGAAAACTTGAAAGCTCGAGAACAACTTTTGACCCGCCTTGCGGCGAGGCAGGCTGAGCATTAAGTTTATCCAGAAAATCTAAAGGAGGCTTTCCAATATTGCCTCCTAGATACGCATTTGAACCCTGTTTTTTTAACATTTCATAAATTAAAGAAGAAGTTGTCCCCTTCCCCTTGGTTCCGGTAATTCCAACAATAGGACAGGGGCAAAGATCAAAAAATAGTTTTGTTTGAGAAGTTATTTTATTTTTTGATACATATTTTTCTAAAAGATCTAATTTAATCCCCGGACTTCTTACAACCATGTCATACTGATTTAGATTCTTTAAATAATCTTTGCCAAAAATAAAGTTTACACCCAAATCTCTTGCTTCTTTTAGTAAATCTTTATCTATCTCTTTCTCTTTTTTTTGATCTAGAACTGAAACTTTTGCCCCATTTTTTACCAAAAATTTAGTGCTTGATAATCCCTCAACTCCAAACCCAATTACTGCGATTTTTTCACCTTTAAACCTGTCTATCATAGAACTATTATATATCGAACCCACAAGAGAAAAATTATAGCATAAATTACTTTATTGAGGTGTAGAGAAATAAGAATGGGGGTATTGATCTATTATGAAGTTTTAGATGACAATTGATTTTTCTGTAAAAATAGTACTATTATGGTAGATGGTACTAAAAAAATAATACGGCATATTATACCGCTTAAGATATTGCTTGGAATCCGAACAAGCGCCAATGAGTTAAGAATTTAAAAATTAATCATATCCTAGATCCTAGTTATTATGGTAAAAAGAATTAAAAAAGAAACAAAAATTCCAAAAATAACAGGGCTAAAAGGGGCGCGCGTTCCAAAAAAGAAGAAGACAACATCTAGGATTGGGGTTCTGTCTCTTATTAAATCCGAAGAAAACCCGATTATTTCGCCAAAACCGGAAAATAATTGGGAGGCTTGGCAGACTTTTAATCCCGGAGTGATTCTCCTTAATAATAAAGTCCATTTTCTTTATCGGGCAATCGGCGAGGACGGCATTTCCAGATTGGGCTATGCAGTTTCAAGCGACGGATTCCGCATTGACGAGCGGCTGTCACATCCTGTCTATGAACATCAAGTTAAAGAAGGGGGCTTTAATGTTTTCTCTTATTTTTCAGGCGGCAGCTGGGGAGGAGCAGAAGATCCGCGATTGACTCGAGTTGACGAAGAAGATGTTTTGTACGTGACTTATACGGCTTGCAATAGCGAACTTCGAGTGGGATTGACTTCAATAAAAGTTGACGATTTTTTGAATAGAAAATGGCGTTTCAAAGCACCAAAATTTATTTCACCTCCTTCGGAAGTCCATAAAAACTGGGTTATTTTCCCGGAAAAAATTGGGAATAAGTATGCTATTCTCCACAGCATTAATCCTGAAATCAAAATAGAATATGTGGACAACCTTGAATTTGATGATTCTTACTACATTAAAAGCGATTATCAACCTTCGATCAGAAAACGCTGTTGGGATGGCTGGAGAAGAGGAATTGGCGCGCCGCCGATTAAAACTCAGTATGGCTGGCTTGTTTTTTACCATGCAATAAACGCCCAAGATCTTAGTAAGTATAGAGCTGGGGCAATGTTGCTTGATTTAAATGATCCAACTAAAATACTTTACCGTTTAAAAGCGCCGATCTTAGAACCAAGCGAAGATTATGAAAACAATGGTTTTAAGGCCGGAGTGGTTTATATTACAGGAGCAGTCGTTAAAGAAGGTCTCTTGTTGATATATTATGGCGCAGCCGACAGTTTTGTAAGCGTTAGTTATGCGCCGCTTGACGAATTTTTAAGCGTTTTAATACAAAAAGAGAAGCCAAAATTGCGAAGGGGATTGTTAAAATAGAAAAAATAGCAATATGCTTGTAGAACGCTTTGATAAAAATCCAATACTTGCGCCAAATAAAAGTCAGTCTTGGGAGGCTGACGCTGTTTTTAATGGCTGTCCCGTCAGGAAAGACGAAAGGGTTTATCTTTTGTATCGAGCGGTTTCGCTGCCTCATTACCACAATAGTGCCAAAACAAGACTTATGGTCTCCGACATTGGTATTGCCGAAAGCCAGGATGGCATTACCTTTAATAACCGCAGGCGCCTCATTATTCCCGAGAAGTCCTGGGAACGATTCGGTTGCGAAGATCCGAGGGTGACAAAACTCGATGATAAATATTACATTTTTTACACCGCTCTTTCCGAATACCCTCCGCGCGCCGAAGGCATCAAGGTGGGTGTGGCGATCAGCGAAGACTTAAATTCTGTCAAAGAAAAACATCTTGTCACTCCTTTTAATGCCAAGGCAATGGCTCTTTTCCCAGAAAAGATAACAGGCAAAATATGGGCGATTTTAACCGTGCATACCGACAAGCCTCCGGCAAAAATTTGTCTTGCCTCTTTTGATAAAGAAAGTGATATCTACTCAGATGATTATTGGCATAACTGGTACAGGGATTTTGAAAAATATGCTCTGCCTCTTACGCGCCGGCTCCAAGATCATATCGAAGTTGGAGCTCCGCCGATAAAAACAGATTATGGTTGGCTGCTTTTTTATTCTTATATCCGGAATTATTTCTCTCCCCAAAGACTTTTTGGTATTGAGGCGATACTTTTGGATTTGGAAAACCCGCACAAAATTATTGCCAGAACAAATACGCCGATTTTAATGCCGGAAGAATATTACGAAAGAATTGGGCATGTGCCGAATGTAATATTTCCCTCTGGCGCCATGATAGAAGATGATCACATTTACCTTTACTATGGCGCGGCCGACACAACGTGTGCGCTTGCTTTCATCTCCTTTTCAGATTTCTTGAAAAAACTCCTTGGGGCTGATAAAAGCACTGCAAAGTTTTTGCGAGCTAAAGAAAATCCTATCATCGCTCCCAAAAAAGAAAATGACTGGGAGGAAAAGGCAACTTTTAACCCGGCGGCAATATATCTTGAAGGAAAAGTTCATCTTCTTTATCGAGCACAGTCTCTTGACAATACTTCGGTTTTAGGATTTGCCGAAAGTCGAGATGGTTTCCATATAGATTACCGTTTGCCAAAGCCGGTCTATGTGCCTCGGGAATCGTTTGAACAAAAATTAACACCCGGAGGCAATTCTGGTTGTGAAGATCCTCGCTTGAGTAAGATCGGCGATAAAATTTATATGCTATATACTGCTTCTGACGGCAAAAACCCGCCGCGAGTTGCGCTAACATGGATTTTGGCTGACAATTTTTTGCAACGGGCGTGGGATTGGGCAAAACCAGTACTTATCTCGCCTCCTGATTTAGATGATAAAGACGCGTGTATTTTTCCAGAAAAAATAAAAGAGAAATACATGATTATTCATCGAAGCGGCGATGATATTGATTTTGCTTTCTGTGAGGATCTGGATTTTAACGGAACTTGGCTTGAAGAATATCGCTGGATTGCTCCGCGGAAAGGAATGTGGGACTCGGAAAAAGTCGGCATCGCCGCTCCCCCGATTAAAACCGGGGATGGCTGGATTTTGCTTTATCATGGGGTATCTCAAGAAGATAGATTTTATCGAGTTGGGGCGGTACTCCTTGATCTTGAAGATCCGACAAAAATTATCGCACGCGCTGATGAACCACTTTTAGAACCAGGAACTTCCTATGAAAAAATAGGACAGATGCCCAATGTGGTATTTCCCTGCGGTGCGGTAGTCATCGGAGAAGAAATTTTTATGTATTATGGCGGCGCTGATCAAGTAGTAGGAGTAGCGACTTTAAAAGTGAAAGAATTATTAAAGATGCTTAAATTATGTAGGTGCTAAAACTATAATCAAATGAGAAAAATAGATGGTGCGCTATTGCGAGGATTGGAAGCGTTAGTCCTGAGCACTTCGAGTTCCTCAGTGTAAACTTGCCGAAGGGAAATCAGAACCTATTTCCTCGCACAAAGTGGGGCTGTATTTATTCCAGAATTGCAGTGACGGCTATCTTTCAATCTCTCAACGCATCTATTCCAGGTAAGGATTTTTTGATAGCATATTCAAGCGATGCTCCACCGCCATTAGAGACATGTGTTAGTAATGATGATAATTTTCTTCTTCTCACACATTTCTCCGTTTCGCCTCCTCCTACAAAAGTAAACGCATCGTTAACTCGAGTTATATATGCGGTTGCATCGGCAATAACATTTGTCCCATAGGCTGCTTCTTCATTTTCAAACTTTCCCATTGGGCCATTCCAAAATACAGTTGTAGTTTGTAATCTTTTAATAATTGATTCGAAGTGATGAGCTGAATCCTCCGATATGTCAAGCGTGTTTTCTCTTAAATCTGCGACAATTGCATTATCTGGTAATACTATTATTTCCCTGCCCTCGACCGATAGTTCGTATCTTCCGGGGTCAACCTCCTTTGGCAAAAGTCCTCCGACTAAAATGTATTCCGAATAGGGTGCAAGTCTATTTATCAAAGGCAATTTATCCTTAATCTTAGCACCACCTATAATCGTCACGAATCCCTCTTTTGGACGAGCAAAAAGTTCTTCAAAAGCCCCTACCTCTTTCTCTATTTGTCGACCCGCTGCTGAAAGTAAAACTTGAGGCAAACCTACAATTGATGCATGTTCTCTATGACATGTTCCGAACGCATCGTTAACAAATATATCTCCCATTTGTTCAAGTTCTTCGATAAATTCTTCTCTCTCTTCAACAGCTCTGCTTGTTTCACCAGACCAAAAACGCAAATTTTCAAAAAGTATGACCTGCCCATCAAGGACATGAGTAAAATCAGGAGCAAAAGCAACTTCTCTTCCTAATACCTCTTGAAGAGGGTCAATAAGATGATACGTAGAAACAGAAGGGTCAACTATTCCATCTGGGCGTCCAATATGCCCTAACAGAATCACCCGTTGTGCTCCATGAGCAAGGATATAATCAAGAGATGCCCGTATGCTTGTAAGCCTTGCTCCTGGACCGTCTTGTTCCAAAGGAAGAACATCTAAATCTGCTCGAAGCAAAACAGAGCTTCCTGTAAATGATAGGTCAGACAAAACTCTTAACCTACCATTTGCTTGAGTCCTCTCATTATCTCTACTGTTCTCTTGGGAATAAAGTTCGGGTGATGCCATAGATTATGATTATACCAAAGGTGCGAACCTTCCGAGCTATTGATGAATTTGAAGCTAAAAATTAGCTTTAATTGAAATACTCCCTGAGCATTTGACGAAGTGTTACTTTGCCTTTGGTAGTTTTAAAATATTCTTCTCTTCTTTTTGCATCTTTTTCGTTTCGATAAGCTTCGTAAAAAATTAAATCAAATGGGGCATAATGTTTAGTTGAGAGCTCTTCTTTATTATTATGTTCAAGAAAACGTTTTTTGAGATTTGCAGTAGAACCTACATAGATAAAATCTTTCTTTATACTTTTTAGAACATAGACATAGAAAAATTTCATAAATAGGCGGTTTCTTTTGTTGGGACGTACCACTCGCAAGCTCGGGTACATCTCTACGCTCACCACTCAATAAAAATACCACCCATTAAGCATTCGTTGCAAGAGTGATTTATCACTCGCTGCAGTGAACCTGAATGAAAATGAGTGGTTCGCTGTTGCGGGGCCAGGAGTTGCGCCTGGCCTATGAGATTATGCTTTCTGTTTCTCTAGTTACCCAGAGTGTCGGACTATATCTTCACCCTCGATTTAATCAGAGGGGCACAGCGTGTAGTCTCTACGGGATCCCACGATTGAATCGGGGACTTCCCTCGGTATTACCCTAAAAAGGGTTTCACCGATATAGCTGAGTACTATTTTAATATTGCTATCAAAACGGCCCATTTTGAGCCTCATGTGCACTGTACACTACCCCGCGTATGCTATTATGCTACCAGAAAAAACTTTGATAGTCAACAATTGCACAGATAAATTATATAAATAATCTTATTGACATAGAGCAATTAAATCCAGATAATTAAATCATGCGTCATAAACAATTAATAAAAGCGAAAGTGCGTAGTCTGCGAATAAAAGGTCTGAGCTTAAATCAAATCTTTAGCCATACTAATATTCCTAAAACAACTATTAGAACTTGGATAAAAGATATAGAACTCTCGGCAAAACAGATAGCTATTTTAAGAGAAAGAGTACAGGAGAAATTACAAGAAGGAAGAATAAGAAAACAGAAAATACAAAAAGAACTGAAAATTAAAAATGAGAAAACCCTAATGAATAAAGGAAAAAATCAAACTAAAAAACTAACAAGACGAGAGCTCTTGATAGCTGGAGCAGCTCTTTATTGGGGAGAAGGATTTAAAAACAGACATGAACATCGTTTGGGTTTTTGTAATTCTGATCCTGAGATGATTAGATTTTATATAAAATGGCTTGAAAAGTCTCTTGGAGTTAAAAAAGATAAAATAATTGTTAGACTAACTTTAAATGAATCTTATAAAGAAAGGGTCAGAAAGATAGAAGATTGTTGGTCAAAAATTACAGGAATCCCAAAAAGTCAATTTACAAAAACTTTTTATCAAAGAACTCAATGGAAAAAGCAGTACAATGACGATAGTTATCATGGCGTTTTGAGAGTTCATGTAGGAGATAGTTTAAACAAGTTGCTATTGATGAGGGGTTTTATTGAGGGATTTAAATTAAATTTAGAGAAATAGCATTTTTGGTTTTTTCTTGATAAAATATCTCGGATGAGCCAGCGTAGTTCAACGGCAGAACGAGGGAATCATAACCCCTTAACGAAGGTTCAACTCCTTCCGCTGGCACAAGGGTTTGGCAGGCGGGGAATCCCATCCCTAGTACTAGAAGAATAGGTCCCACCATTTTCTCCAGTTTGGACGCATATCAATATTTTTTCTTTGCGAACTTTGGGAAGAGAGGAGATCTTGAGGAATTATCACCAGCTGCTCTCCCGGTTTTATAAGCAAAAGTTTGTTTCGTGCCTCTTCTTCTACAAATTTACTACTCTGAGCCTGAGACAATTTTGATTTTAACTCCTTATTCTCCCGCTTTTCACTATCCAATTCTTTCTGAGCCTTTGTAATTAGGTCTTGTTTTCCCCAAAGATCGTAAATCGAGCGGACAAGGCTGTTTATGATGAAGATTGAGGCTACAATAGCAACGATGAATAAGATTTTTTTCATGACTGACTTAAAATTTTTCCATCTTGACTAAAGCTAGTTTTATTGATATTATAGGACATCGCTTTTATGATCCTTCGATTCCGCTCAGGCTCGAAGAGATCATACTGAGTGAAATCGAAGTATGAAAGACGTAAAACTCCGGGATGCCCACCAAGAGTTCAAAAATTTTCTTAAAATTAAAAAGCATTCAAACTCTACAATTGTAGCATACGGCAAAGATATAGAGCAGCTCGTCTCGTTCTTGGAAGTTCTGCAGAAAAATAAAATTTATGAGGTAACCCGGGAAGACATTGAAGCATTTCTTGGTAAAATGCAAAAAGAAGGATACACCCCTAAATCTATTTCTCGAAAAATAAATTCTACCCGCACATTTTATAGATTTCTTAAGATCAATGAATATGTTACCGACGACCCCTCGCTCTTGGTAGCTCACCCAAAATATCAGCTTGCACCGCCTCGAATTCTTACTCCAACAGAATATAGAGCTTTGCGGGATACCGCACGAAACGATCCGAGAATGTTTGCAATAATCGAACTTCTTCTTCAGACAGGGATAAGAATCGGAGAGTTGGCAAATCTAAAAGTTTCAGACGTTAAAAATGATTCTTTGCACATAGAACCTTACGAAAAACATGAAGAAAGAGATATTCCTCTTAATAAAAGGGGGCAGGAAGCACTTCAAAAGTATACTGAGATAAGACCAAAAACCAAGAACAGCCATCTTTTTATTACAAAGTCCGGAAGACCGTTTTTGGTTAGAAATATCAGAACTTCTATGGAAAGATACTTTAGGTTGGCAGAAATAAAAGATGCTAAGGTAAATGACTTAAGACATACATTTGTTGCTCATCATTTAAAACAAGGTGCTTCTTTGGTTCTTATTTCCAAAATTTTAGGACACAAAAGATTATCGACTACCGAAAGATATCTTAATTATGTCGGAGAAAGAGGCAAAGAAACGACAACCCTCTCCGATCTATAAAAATGGCGCCCCAACCGCCAAAACAATCTTTTTTTCATCCCATCTTTTTTCATGTGCGTCCGCTTGGAACTTCTTTTTCTGGTGGGCCCGGAAAGAGTCGAACTTTCGACAAGACTTTATAAGAGTCCCGTTTTGCCGTTAAACTACGGGCCCGAATTTAAGATATTAAGCGAAAAAGATATTATGATATTAAGTGCTTTGATATTAGGTGATAAAGATATTATCAAATTTTTAGCTTTTTGCCAAATTTTCCGTGCTTCTTATTAAACCTCCCAGGATAATTCCTGTTTTTTCTGTTTGATTGAATATGTCATCAAATTGTTTTTCTTTTATAAACTTTAAATCTTTGGCTGTAATTAATTGACTTTGAACCTCGCTAATTGACCCTCTTGCATCGTAATAAAATCTCAAACGATCTTTATAATGATAACGGGAAAACCCCTCGGCAATGCAAGATTCTATCGAAACTGCTGCGCGTCTTAATTGAGAAGTTAAACCATAAAGTTCTGATTTGGGAAAATTGTTTGTAATCTGATAAATAACAAGAGTCAACTTATGAGCCTCTTTCCATACCTCAAGATCTGTAAACTTATTTATTTTCATTCCCTGCTCTTAGTATCTTACATATCCTAATATCTTAGTATCTTCTTAGAGTTTTGCTCTTTTTGCAACCTCTGCCTCAACGACTGCGGCGTCTCGTCCGTACTTAAGTCTTGAGAGTTCGCGGATAAGCTCTGAAACTCGTGGATTTGCGAGTTTTTTCTCTGCACTCATGTCCCGCGTTAAATCCATAGAAAAAGGCGTAACCGGCTCTCCTCTTACAATTGTTTTAACATAAGTATTAAATCTTTCTACATTTATTAAGTCCGCTTCATTAAAAGTTGGCTGAAACTCATGCTGAAGATAATTCGCATCTGTTACTCCGACTCTAAACGCAAGTACAGAACCTACATTCCCAAAGATTGCATTTTTAACATCCTCTTCCATTTGTCCTATAAACTGGTTTGCGACAGTAAGGTTGAGGCGGTATTTTCGGGCTTCGGACAGTATTTGGGCAAAATCCGGCGTTGCAAAATTCTGAAACTCGTCAACATATAAGAAGAAGTCCCGCCTTTGATCAATCGGCATATCCTGGCGAGACATTGCGGCAACTAAAATCTTAGGAACAAGAATAAGACCTAAAAAGTTTGAATTTTCCTCCCCAATTTTTCCTTTGGACAGATTTACAAGAAGAATTTTACCTTCGTCCATAACTTTTCGAAAATCGAAGGAACTAACTGACTGCCCAATAATATTTCGAATCATTTTATTTGTAACAAACCGGCCGAACTTGGAAACTATGTAGTCCAAAACTTCAGATTTATGAAAATCCGAAGTCTGTGCAATTTGGTCTGTCCAGTATCTTCTGATAATCGGGTCCTCTACTTTTGGGAGAAGCTCTTGTACATAAGTTGCGTCTGTTAAAGCTCTTACTACTTCAACAAAAGTACTTCCCGGTTCATACATTACAGTTAACATCGCATTCCTTATGGCATGCTCAAATCGGGGACCAATAATTCCTGTCTGATGAGGATCAAAAAGCTTATACATTAGCCCTATTATTGAAGAAACAACATAATGCTTCTGTTCCTCTGTCTTTGCATCAAGCATGTTAAATCCCATTGGCCTTTGAGTGTCAGATGGATCAAAAAGAATAACATCTTCTGAACGCTTTGAGGGCATAAGTTTTAAAACGTCATCTATTAAATCTCCGTGAGGATCTATAACAGCCAAACCTTCTCCGTTTTTAATATCCTGCATAATCATTGCTTTTAAAAACTCGGATTTACCCGTACCTGTTTTCCCTATAACATACATGTGTCTTCTTCGATCATCTATATCGATATAAATCGGCTTGTCCACTCCTCTATATTTACTTCTTCCAAGAAAAAGTCCCGATTGAGATATCTGTGCAGGCGCAGGAGCTCTTTTTGCTGTAACCCAATGTATATGAGGAGTCTCAACGCTTTTATTAGGGAAATGAAACACAGTCGAAAGTTCTTCGTTTGTCAAAACAGATGTCTGACCTCTTATTGGCGTGTATCTATAAATAAAGTCATGCATAAAAAGCCCCTTAAATCTATGAGAATTTTTTGTGAAAGAATTTAATCCGTCAAATTGACTAAAGCTGTTCACAATATTGTTAAGATGCGCCTGGGCTGCTTCCATTGTTTTTGATGAAACAACGGCCCGGATAACCACATCAAAGCCCGGTTTACCGATTTTATTTTCTATTCCCTCAAGCTCCTTAGGATCTGCTGAGTATTTTGCCGTTTCTGGATTTGATTCCGCTTTTTTCGTTTTTGAAATATAAGTACGCCCCAATTTTTTCCATTTGGAATCGGCAGGACTAAGCATTATTTGAATGGCAGCTCCTTCGCCGAGAGCCATTTTTGCCAAGACCGACGTAACGGATGAGAGTGGATCTGTTGGAAGGTCCTTGAATACTTTTATGGGCATGTAATTTGAAGACTTAAGCTTAAGACTTGCAAAAGCTACCTTTCCCTCTTTCGGAAAAATATTATACTCATTTCCTACCGAATATCCTTCTCTTGCAAAGTTAGACTGATCCACCTCTTTTATTTCTGCCTCAGGATATGCGCCGTTTATTTGTTTTTCTACGAAATCCCGCAACTTATTTGGAGTATTAACATAAAAACGGATATCCTCAGGCATCCCAACAATTTCAAAAGAAATATGAGGTTGAGAAGCTAAAAAGGGAAGTCTTCCTCCCTTTCGAAGGGATGCAAAGCTTGCAAACATTTGTTCGGCCGCATCTATTTTAATTTCATTATCCCGTGGCATTGAAACCTGAAGAAGAGTTGAATCCAGAGATTCTTTTTCCCTGTTTCTGTTTCTATACCAAAGAAGCAGTCCATATCCTAAGAGAAATAACAAAAAAACGATAACAACTGCCAAAAAAATTCCCAGCAAAAAAATTGCAAAAAAATTTATTATATTTGCAGACGAAAATGTTTCCAGTGTCATATCGGTTTTGGCAAAGATTGCTTCTGATTAAATCTTGATCTTTTAATTTGTCTTAGTATTGTGCCTGCAAGCCAGGCAATCGCATCTGTGATCCTGTTTTTTTTAGCTGCAACCATTTCTGTTTGGGTAAGCGGTGATTTAAAACCCACCGGTGCTATGGTTGTTACTGGTTCAACCGGACTTTGGGAAACTTTTATACCTGCTTGCGTATGTTCTTGAGTCAGCTGCGGAGTTTGCGAAACTTCTTCTACTCCTATTTCCCTAAGTTCGGCAGAAATTTCCGGTCCTTTCTCGGATGGACTTATCAAACCCTGCGAGAAAGGTTCTACTTCTTTAGCAAGCCCTCCAACAGGTGGGGGAACCGGTGGAACCACATCCTGATTATTGGGAACAACTGTTGGTTGGTCTGTTTGATCTTGAGTTTGATCCATATTTAATTTATGATACCACGAAACATAAAGCGTGTCATTATATTTATCCCGCACCAAAAAATGGTGCTGGATTTGTCTAACAGTTTCTTAACTAAGCGGACTTTAACTGAAGAGAATCCTGTTTGTCGAATGTTTTTTCACAGGACTTGCAGATTTTACACGGACCAACCATCGTATTTTTTTCTCCGCAAACAACACAATCCCCGTGACTATATTCCCAGTTTTTCTCCGAATTTTCGTGAAACTCCATAAGAGTAGTTGCGCTTGAACCGCAACTTCCGTATGCAATTGGAGGAGCCTCTCTTCCGAATTTATCAAATATAACATCTGTTTGCTCAATATTAATATTGTTCCTTTCTGTTGTTTCTTGATTAAGAAGATGAGGCCTTATGCTTATCACGTAGTTTTCGATTGCATTTCTTGTGCGATTCAACTCCCCATTTGATGCCTTTTCTCTAACAAGCTGTATAAATCCCCCTATCAAAGGCATTATTAAAGGGGTAAGCTTATTACGCCATTCAATATTGAACCTTTCGGTCTCTCCGATAAAACTTATTATGTCGTCTGGTGTTTGAATAGCTTCTGATTGCTCGATAATAACTGGATTTGCCAAGAAATGCGTATCTTTATTAAAAAATTGAGCATCTTTATTGAAATATTTTAGATACTCTTTATGTTCCTCCAAAGATAAAACATTTCTATAGGGAATTATTCTTAAACGCTTTTCCCCCTCAGGGTCTTTCACAACTTGTCCAATAAATGTAAAGCTATGATCCCCATATCCATCAGCCTTTGGTCCAGGAGGACTAACCCATAAAATTAATGTTCCTTCTTGAGCATCTGCAAGTCCTTCTTGCAGTTTTTGGAACCCTAAACATTCTGCTACTTCTCTATCTATCGGAAGTCCTCTTTCTTCTTTGTAACTAATTGCCTTCCTATAGATATTCAATATGGGTCCTGGATCTGCGTGGGGAGATGAAAGAAAAAAGTCACCACTTTCAGCATCTTGCTCAAAATTATAATGAAACTCATCATATTTTACTCCCAATCTGTATTCACCCAGATATCTGATTATATTTTCGCGAATATTTGCTTTTCTTCTTTCAAGAATCTCTTCTTGCGAATAATTATCGGGTATTGGCGCGTGATAATTTCGTGGATCAAAACCTACTGTATATGCTTCTAGTCTCATAAAAATTCCTCTCTAGGTTTTCCAGATAATTTCTTCTTTTTTTTCTAAATGATTTATATATCTTGACATTGTTAAAAAAAGATCGGAAAGTCTATTTATATAAACGATGAGGTCACTTTGAACTTTTTCTTTCTTAGATAACTCAACTATTCTTCTTTCCGTTCGCCGGCAGACTGTTCGGGCTAAATGAAGCATTGAGCCCGCTTTTCCGCCTCCTGGAAGAATAAAATTAAAAAGCGGAGGCAATTCTTTGGCCATTTTATCAATTGTTTTTTCAAATTCTTTTACTCTTTTTGAAAGATTCAATGCTTGGCGGGGATTTGCCAAAGCACTTCCAATCACAAATAGGTCTTTTTGAATTTCAATCAACTCATTTGTAATTTGTGATTTTGGGTTTGGAATTTGCGAGATCACGAGGCCTATTATACTGTTTAACTCATCCACTGTACCGATTGCCTCCATTCTAAAACTTGCTTTTGAAACTCTTTTTCCAGAAAAAAGTCCTGTCTGTCCTTTATCTCCTGTTTTTGTATAGATTGGCATGATATTAAATTAAAAATTAAAAGTTAAAAATGAAAAATTTCGCAGATTCAGGAATCTAATTAATTCTGAGTAACTAATTGCTAATCGCTAATAGCTAATTTAGCATTCCGAGTATCCACAACTGTAGCACTTTCTGCAGCCTTCCTCATACGCCAGGCTTCCGCCGCCGCATTCAGGGCAAAGATCATAAAGACTTGTTCCGCCCATCTCATGCAAACTGCTATCTTCTGCCATTACTCCGCTTCCCTTTCCTACTAATGCCAGCTGCTGCATTTCAACAACTTCGGAAGTTTCTTCGTTTTCCATTTTAATTTCTGTTTTTTTATTAAAAGATCCATTACCATTTGTAAATACTTGGGGCTGGATGTGTCCATTTACTTCGGTATTTTTGTCTTCTACTTGACCATTTACTGCAAAGCCAAAATGCATTGCAAGTATTTTTGCAACACCGTCCGGTAAAGATCTTACCTTATCTTTTCCAAATCCAACACTTCTTGCTCCTCCTATTCCCGCAAGCTGTGCAACAACCTGTCTTATCTTTTCTCTTGGAGAAAGTCCGCCCAAAAGGCGGAGGTTTAAAGAAATTGTTCTGCCTAAAGCATCTGCCATTGCCGCAACATCAGATCCTGACTTTCCAATCGTTATAAACACCTCAAACGGTTCTTTATTTTCGTTGTGATTAATGGTTATGTATGTTTTTCCAACAGGCGTTTGGATCTGATAAGTTACTCCCTCAAGCTGCATGGGTCTTGGAACAACCGGCTTTCCCTGAGCGGAGTCGAAGGGTTTTTCTTTTTTATCTTCAATCCTTGAGAGAACTCCTTCTCTTGATCCGTCTCTCATGTAAGTTACTCCCTTAAGTCCTAAGTCGTAAGCTGCCATATACAATGTTTTTACATCCTCAACCGTGTGAGAATTTGGTGCGTTAACTGTTTTTGAAATCGATGCATCTATATATTTTTGAGCAACTGCCTGAACTTGTGCATGCTCAAGAGGAGTCAAATCGTTTGCTGATACAAAATAATCCGGCCTTTCCGGGACTTGCCCTGAGCCTGCCGAAGGGTTTTCTTTTTTCCACTGCTCAAAAAGCGGATGATGCATTTGGTGCTCTCCGGTTCTGTCACGCCGAATAAAAGTGAATTCATAAACCGGCTCAACTCCCGAAGTAACGCCAGACAGAAGAGACGTTGTTCCGGTTGGAGCAATAGTTAAAAGAACCGCATTTCTTATTCCATTTTTTGCAATCTTTTTTTGAATTTCTGGTGTCAACTCTTTAATATGGTAACCTTGCAGATACTTTGCCTTGTTAAATTTTGGAAATGCTCCTTTTTCTTTTGCAATATCCGTTGATGCTTCGTATGCGCTGTTTCGCAAGGTCTCAAAAATTTTGTCAATAATCGGAAGTGACTCTTCGGCCCCGTATCGAATTTTCATTTTAATAAGTGCATCTCCAAGACCCATTATCCCAAGACCGGTTCTTCTGATGTCTTTAGCTACTTTTTCGTTTTGTTTAAAGAAGTAATAAGTCTTATCTATAACATTGTCCAAAAATCTTATTGCAACTCTTACATCTTCCGAAAAACTCTCGTAATCAAACTTTTCATTTTTTACATAAACCGCCAAGTTCATTGCTCCCAGATTACAAACAGCCCAACCGCCTAAAGGCTGTTCTCCGCAAGGGTTTGTTGCGATTAATTTTTCAAAATACCAGGTGTTACTTCTTTTATTTGACCTTTGAAGAAAATGAAGACCAGGCTCTGCACTTCTCCAGGCTGCTTCGCAGATTAGATTCCAGAGTTCCCGCGCTTTTAGAGTTTTATGTACTTTTACTTTACCCCCCTGTTTTTTCCAATCATCTATTTCTCCGTTCCATTTTGCATCGTATTTTGGATCATCCAAATCCGGATAAACCAGATCCCAATCTTCATCTTTTTTAACTGCCTCCATAAAGCTATCAGAGATACAAACAGAAAGATTCGCTCCGTTTATTTTGGAGAGGTCTTGTTTTACAGTTATAAATTCCTCAACATCAGGGTGCCAGTCCCAAAGCATAAGCATGGTCGCCCCGCGCCTTGTTCCACCCTGCTGAACAACATCGTGGGTCGCATAAGAAAAAAGGCCCGCCCAAGTTACAGGGCCGGATGAGATTCCATTTACTTTTTTAACTCTTGCTCCTTTTGGCCGAAGAGAAGAAAGATTAAGACCGACTCCTCCTGATCTTGATTGAATCTCAACAAGCTGTTTTAAGGATTCCAAAATTCCTTCACGGGAGTCTTTTGGGGATGGAACAACAAAGCAATTAAAATATGTTACCTCATAATCTGTTCCGGCTCCGGAGAGGATTCGGCCACCGGGAACAAACTTAAAATCCTCCATTACGTTGTAGAATTTTTTCTCCCAGAGGGGTCTTTTGTTTTTCTTCTCATTCCCGGCAATACCCCTTGCTACTCTTTTCCACATCTGCTCAGGTGTATTTTCCAAGAGCTCTCCTTTTTCGCCTTTTAAGGCATACCTGTCCAAAAATACTTTTTCTCTTATTCCGTCAAGTTTCATAGTTTTCTCTATTAATTTGGTAATCTTATATCGTTAAGACTATATTTTTTTTGATCAAAAACTTTTAGTAAAGTTGATCCGACCTCTTGTTTTCCGTCACTTAAAATGAATTTATATTCTCCTTCTTCTTTAAATCCAAGACCTGCAAGTTTTACTATCAAATTGTTTTTACCATTAGGGCCGGTGGAAGTATCAAGATTAAAACTACTTTGCTCGCCTGCAAAACCCCCAGATGGTTCAATTTTTAAAGTTAATTTATAGGGGGTTGATGGCGTACCGCTAACAGTTGCTACAAAAAATGCGCGAGCTATACCACCGGGAAAATTCTGAACTCTTAATTCGTCAAAAATTCCATTTATGCTTAACTTACCTTCTCTTGATATACTAGCGTAATCGCAAAGTGCTATGATTTCTGTTTTTAATTGTTTCATAATTTATTTTTGCTTTGCAGAATCATTTTATTAACTTTTTTAATTCTTTCTCAAAATCCTCAACGTCTACAAATCTTCTAAAAACGCTCGAAAATCTAATATATGCTACTTTATCTATCTTCTTAAGTCTTTGAGCAACCATCTGTCCTATTTTCTTGCTATCTACTTCTACTGAATCTGCTCCTCTTAACTCTCTTTCTACTTCTACTACTATTCTTTCTATGTCCTCCATCGAAACCTTTGTTTTTTCGCAAGATCTTATTATTCCTCTTTTTAATTTATCTCTGTCAAACTGCTCTCTTCTACCGTCCTTTTTAATAACTACCAGATTTATATTTTCGACTCTCTCGTAGGTTGTAAACCTTTTTTCGCACTTTAAGCATTCTCTTCTTCTTCTAATAGTTTCTAAGTCTTCGCTGTCTCTTGTTTCTACAACTTCTATTTCGGATGATCCGCAGTAAGGACATTTCATAAAATCTTGGCTTAAAGACTGCTTAAAACGGATCGCCGAATTAAATAGATTATCAACGATCGCAACACTACTTATAGTGCCAAGAAGGATAGTATTACACTATATCTGGCGTGTCAACTAGAAATTTTTGTATCAAAGGCAATCATCGTTTTTTTTAGCCTCGGTTTTAGACATTTTGCTAAAACACCAAAAAAATAGAGTAAAAAACTTAGACCATTCTTAAAACATATTGAAGTTTCTAAATTAAAATTTGTTCGTTTGAGGAAATTTAGATTGTATTTAGAGGCTTAATTATTTCAACTTTTTTTCGAACTCTTCCATTCTTTTATCGTCCAACAGAAGCCTATGCTTAATATCTCCACTACTTTTATTTATTAAACTTTTTATAGTCTCTCTGTGTTTTAAAGATGCCAAATGAAATCTTTGAGAAGTACCTGCTGTAATAATCCCCTGTTTCTTTGCTCTTTCTATTTGTGCAATTCCTTTTTCAAAATAATTTTCGCCTTTTGATATAGTAGTTTCTGCGAGTGCATATTTTTTTTCTCCCTTGTTGAAAAGCGAAACGCCTTCGTTTAAACGCTTATCCGCCTGGAGTAACTCAAAGTTTGCTTTTTTAATTGGGTCAGAAATTAAGACTTCTACAATCCTGTCCCTTACTGCTTTTAAAACATAAAGAGGGTTATCCGGCAGAAGTCCCGGATAAGGAAGGGTGTAATCGATAGTTTTGTTAGAAGAAGGAGTAGGCATTGTATCTTCCTTTGAAAAATCTTTCGCAAAAGAAATTGCAACGGATGAGAAAAATATAAAAAAGATTACTAATGTGAACAAGAGTTTTTTCATTTTATTTTGCCGCAATTATATTCAGCCAATCGCTCTCCAATGATTTAAATGGTTTTCTAAATAGAAAATCCCAGTGTTTTCCGTCAAATGATCCGCCATAAAAAGACATTTTGGAAAAACCGTTTTTCCTTAGAACTTTTCCAACACTCTCTTTATTATTATACGCCATTAGACTGTTTCTCACACCGGATGATTTCCATCTCTTGCCTCCATCCGATACAAGAATTGCAAAAGTTTTAAGAATAGTCCTGTATCTCTCAATCGGAAGATCATAAAACTCTAAAAATGCATACTCTTTGTTTGGTTCTCCCGAAAGCTTGGCAAAATTAAAACTTAAAAGCCTATTTTTTACTTTAATTACTTTATCAAAATTGGTTACCTGAAGAATCAATACTCCATGTTCTGAAAGATGCTTTGCTGTCTGCTTTATAAGCTTTTGACACTTATGGGGATTATGAGACAAGGTATTCCCTAAAATTAGAGCTGCATCGAATGGTTCTGTGAACTTAGATTGTATATCTTCAAAACTTCCTCGATAAAATTCAAGTCTCCCCAATGCTTCTTTTGAAAGAACTTGTTTTCTTTTATTTGCTTCTCTAATCATACCATGGCTTCGATCTGTTCCAACAGCATTAAAGCCTCTTCTTGCAAGATCTATTGTGTGATCTCCTGTTCCGCATCCTATATCAAGTATTGTTTTTACCTTATGCTGGGTAAATACCTTAAGAAGATCCGGAATCTCATGGGAAAGTCTGTCCTCTGTATCAACCGCTTGATAATAGGTTTTAGAAAGCCAGTCGTTATAATCCTCATTTTCTGTAAACAATA